>Ga0153940_1000855_pt1 | contig 14453 bp, 17 predicted proteins | sample TSNJ024MetaG_FD_104736 | JGI IMG/M metagenome (GOLD analysis project Ga0153940, IMG submission 104736) | Attine ant fungus gardens microbial communities from New Jersey, USA - TSNJ024 MetaG | ecosystem: Host-associated > Fungi > Mycelium > Unclassified | place: USA: New Jersey, Brendan T. Byrne...
ATTCATTAGACGATTGATTTAAAGGTTAATAAACACAAAGATAAGTCTTTTATTGATGATGATGCAATTTGTCATGCACCCAACGATTCCGGAAGATTGTTTTTTCGGAAAAATATTTATGAAGATACAAGAATGGGTAAATAACATTGATCTACTTATTCGAAATAGAAAATACAATAAATGAAAACCGGGAAAAGATGCAAATGCGGCACGGAAAATCCTGATGACGCGAAGTATTGTCGAAAATGTGGTATTATTATAGGTTATCAAACCACTACGAATAACAACGGTAAAAAGAGTAAGGCCGGATATTGGTGGTTTGCCGTTATGATTATGGCAGCAATTGTTGGTATTATCATTGCAATAAATAACGATAACTCTATAGACTACAGTTATGAAGAACCCGATATAATGGAAGAGCCTGTAGATGATGTTTCCATACGCAAAGAGCCTTCAATAACCTATTTAACTGTGTCGAATGATGACATTCATTTTAATGCAGACGGGGGGGCTGTTGATATTGATATCAGTACTGATGGAGATTGGGAAATCAGTGTTCAACCTGAATCGTGGGGACATATAACACGGCATGGCAGTTATCTTACATTGAGTATTGATAGAAATTCTAATAATTCAAACAGGACAGACTATTTTAAAGTGAAAGCAGGAAGTTATGAAAAAAAAGTTGATATAACTCAATATGCCAATACAGAGCCTTCTGCTGCTATTGATAGTGTATGGGTGGAGTATAATGAAATAGTAAACGGGAATATGGGAATGAAAATTCATGCAAAATTTACAACGGAGAACATGAAGGATAAAACCGTTTACGTATATGTCAATTTCTACTATGCGGACAACTCTACAGCTTTACATGATGCCTATAGCAATCAATTGTTCTTACAAACCGCTGTAACGCCAAGCTATGACTCTTCTATCTTTAGTGATCTCGCCTTATTTATGCCATATATATCTTTGAATATGCCACCAGGTTGGAATGGCGTTCTCACATTCAATGTCGTTATCAGAAATGCGTCCGGTGAATTCCTTTGCGCAGTTTTAAAAAATCAGTTTGTTTTTAAAAATTGAAGCTTACGAGTGTACTTTTGCCTAAATAACAAAATGTGTTATTTAAGTAGTGACAAAAAAGTTCTTTACTAATTAAATGGGTCAAGTCCCGGTTTTTCATTTTTTTATAAAAAAAGAAAACTGTTGATAGAAAAGAGTGGTAGTAATGACTCTAAATAGAATTAATGACTCTAAATAGAATGACAAGAGATATTGCCGTTTAATGGGAATTACGATAAATAGTCTTAGGAGCTAACGTTAAAACAGAAAATCAGAACAAATTATTATGAATATATTTAACGATATTTCAGACGAAATGCTGGCTTGCTATCTTGACGGCAATTGTTCGGATGCTGAAATGAAGCAGGTGGAAGAAGCGATATCTACGGTTGAAGACCTGAATACGCTGTTGCTCTCCCGTTTGGTCATGCATAAGATGGAAGAGGAAATAAACGGTTTGCCGAGTTTTGAAGAAAGCAAGATTGTTGAGTTTGAACCTTTTGTAAACCTTCGGGCTGCAGGATTTCTTGGAGACCAGGGAACAGCCGACCTTTCTTCTGAAAATGAAATGAATACAAAGGATGACAGGCAAGATGAATAATAGAAAGACGGAGCAGACGAAGTTGGTAATCCGCTCTATCTTTTCTTTTATATTGTTATATTTCCTCTCTTTTGTGACAGGCGGAGGCATCTTACTCTTTTCGGTGTGGCTTCTTTGCGCATCAGATATAAGGACAAAATATAATCTTCCCGATATTTCAATTGCCGTACTTCTATGCGGTTCTGCTTTTCTGCTCTTTCAAATGATACGTTCACTCTGTCAATCCTATAAAGCGGATACCAAGAGTATGAGGGAACTATCGCGGGAAGAGATGCCTGAATTGTTTGAGATGATTAATGAGGTTGCCACCTTTATGAAGACCGATGCCCCCCGGAAGGTCTTCCTCTCTCCATCGGTTACTGCTTCGGTATTTCTAAATACGTCATCAACGCTGTTTTTTTCTCCCGAAAAAAAGAGGTTAGAGGTAGGCGCAGGCTTGATAAATATCCTTACGATGGAGGAACTCAAGGCTGTCATCGCTCACGAAATGGGACACTTCTCACAACGTTCGATGTTTTTGAACGGATATGTGTATAGTATAGAGCAAATGGTCGATTTTATGAGTAAACAGGCCGATTTTAAGAAAAAAGGACATTTGGAACAACAGATCAAAGGACTGTTCAATATATTTCATATTATTACCCTTTTGATATTCCATAAGTTGAATCGACGGTTTAAGGATTTTTCGTTGGAGTTGGAATATGATGCCGACAGGTTGGCGGTTGAATGTGTCGGAGTGGCTCCGTTGAAATCCGCGCTGTTGAAGGTCTCTTTTGCATCAGCGATTTATAAGGATACGGTTACGATTCTGGGTAACTGGGCTATTCACGGAAAGCGAGTTTCGGATATTTACACAGCTCACCGCTACACGATTGATGTTTACCTGTCGGTTTTCTGCGACGGAGAGCAGTTTACGGAGAACCTCTGGACAAAACTTCACATTTTGCTCTCTCCTGCTATCCGTTGTCGCTTGGCCCGATTTGCAAGCTCTACCCCAACAGAAAATGGCATAGGACGACTCGCACGAGAGTATATTCCGACCTTCAGATCGTTTAGCACCCTCTTTACCAAGTTTACCTATACAAAGATTTACCGCAAAGATTACGAAAGTTTGGAGGAGTGCCGCCTTTTTACCTATCGCAAGTGGATTACCGAATATTACCTGTGGCTGTCAGACCGGAAACGCGAAGTTAAAGTGATTACATTGCGCATTGACCTGCCTGCAAAATTACACCGCCTGCCATTGGTCGATGTAAAACTGGAAATCCACATTGACAAGAAACAAATCGGAGAAGGTTCGTTCAAAAAGGGAATTGCACTCTCTGTACCGGTGACTCCCGGTAAGCATTTATTCTCAATAACCTGCTGGTCGGAATGTTGCATGAATGAAACAATTGCAATCGAAGAAAATGATTTACAAAAAATACTGGATATAGATTATAAGGTAGAGCTATGGAAAGGACGATATAATTTCTTCGTTCTTGATGATAGATAATGTGCGATATTAGTCTCTAAAGTAGTAGAATTATAAAATATCTTACGGAATTCAAAAAGGAACTAATTATGAAGGCTTACATTATTATTTTGACATTGCTTGTTCACCCCATAAGCTCTTTTGGACAAAACAAGGATTATTATCTGAGGCAGGCTGACAGTTATCAACGGGAAACGGAGTGCTATTCAAAACAGGCTGAAAGGTATCAGCGTGACGCCGAGTATTATACTCGACAGGCTGATAAATACCTCACAGAGGCAAACTATTCCGCCCAAAAGGGGGATATCAGCATTGCAAAAACTAGTCAGGGTTGGGCGAGTGAAGCTATGGATAGGGCAAAAATCAGTCAAAACTGGGCAATAGAAGCCTCGCGTAAAGCTGCCACTCGAATGCAATGGGCAAGTGATGCGTTGAAAAAAGCTAGGTAAGGGCTTTGTGGAGGAAAGAATAATTATTAATACATATTATTAACCATTTAAATTTTAATGTAATGTCAACCAAGGATCGCAATGTGTTTTTATTGATTGTAGCTTTATTCCTTCCAATAGTAGGCTACATCTTGTATTTCATGTATCGTAGTTCCGACCGCGATAAAGCTAATGAATTATTGGCCTGTGCCATAGGAGGGTCGGTTGTGGGATTAATTATCATGTATTCATAAAATTGTAAATTCATGAGACGGACATTTTTTTTATATTTAATTTTGAATGTAACATTCCTATGCGCGACAAACGCTCAGATACGCAAAGATGGATTTGTACTTTCATCCGATGGAACTTTCTTGGAAAAATATGAAGGTGTGGAAAGAAGTGGGATAATTCCTGGAAGTGTAACCTACATTGGATTAGGGGCTTTTTACGGATGTAAAACCTTAAAATTTATCGGAATTCCCCGTTCTGTAAATAAGATTGGACATGGTGCTTTTAATGAATGTAAAAATCTTAAGACTGTATTTGTTTGTTGGTATACTCCTTTAAAGTTAGATCACAATCCGTTTAGTGGATTAAATCTTAATAAAATGACTCTGGATGTTCCGCGAGGTACGCGTGCTCGCTATGCTTCGTCCAATGTGTGGAAAGATTTCGGAACAATTACGGAATATAATCCTGTAGATTAATAATTTGAATATGAGCGAATAAAGCTATGGCTAAACAACACGTCATCAATCACCTATTCCTTTGGGAAAAGATTGCCGAGTGAGTATACCAGAAAAGTTGCCAGAATAAGTACTTGGCCATCCTATTATTGTATTATGTATTGAAAAGTCCTGGTACTCCTAAATAGAACAAGTTATTGATTGTTTCAGCTTTAGCTTATTCGGTTTTGCCTGTTGACTTGCTTTTAGCCAAGGGATTACCTATTATCGGATGGTTTGATGAAATTGCTTCACTTGCAGTTACTTGCAAAAAAGTATGCAAATATATCACGCCGAAAATTGAAATGGAAGTAAACAATCTTTTGGAACGCTGGTCTTCCGAAGTCGAATACTAAATTATTGATGATTTGTGATTCACACCAAAAATCTACTTGTAAAGTTTTTGTTTTGTCGAAATGTAAAATATGAACTGGGTCAATATGACGATTTTTCTTGCGAATATCATGTTATTGCAGAATTCGATAATATAATGGAAACCATGCTGAAATGTCAAAAATCAAAACAAGAGCGGACAGAATATTTGAATGCTGTGAATTTAACTGAGGGTAATTCGCGATAAAATAACGCTGTTCGCGTAAGTGTTTCATTCAATCAGTAAATAGAATTATGAACAGGGAAATATTTGAACGTATTATCCGGCATTACGGGCCATGAATAAGTGAAGTGGAAAAAACAGGGTGCGCGCTTCACCATCAGACCAGTCAGGAATATGATGAAGGCCTGCCCTATGGGTTTCATTTAAAACTGGTGGCTTCATTCGTATACAAGTATGGTTGTTTAGTGGCTGAAAACGAAGCGGATGTACTGTCGTTATATGCGGTCGCTTACCTACACGATTCCATAGAAAATGCGAGGCTAAGCTACAATGATGTCGTAAAACTTGTAAAAAAACCTCGAAGCCGCGGAGGCGCATCTCAGCGAAGATATCAGGATTCAAATTGAAACGCTTGTTCCCAAAATCGTCTATGCTCTGACCAATGAAAAAGGTAGGACCCGGGAAGAAAGAGCCAGTGAACGTTATTACAAAGGCATACGGGAAACACGTTTTGCACCTTTTGTGAAAATGTGTGACCGGATGGTCAATATCCGCTACGGAACATTGTTTGCCGGAAAAAGCCGGATGTTTGACGTGTACAGGAAGGAACACCAGCATTTTCTGGAATCAATTGGCAGAGGAACCTTGACGCCTGTTCCTGAGACGATGACAACGGAATTGCTGCAAATGCTGTCGGATGATATAAACAATCAACAGCATTCTTGCGAAATCCCGGTATGCGGATGCAGGTTCGGTATGCGGGAGTGACGCCTGGCGGGCAAAGCATCTGCTGGAAGACAATTGGAAAATCTGGATTAAATAGCTGAATATTATGTGGTGGAAAAAGAAAGAAATACTGTCGAAAGAAAATATGGAATATCCATTTGCGTTGGAAGAAGGAAAACTCGTACAAAAACAGCCGGCCGAATGGGCACTGGTTATCCGCTATTTGAGGGAATACGCAGAGGAAAAAGAAGCGAGCGTATATATTCCTGTCACAAAAAACTCGTTTGACAGTTTTAACCGTTTTGCTTCAGCATGCAGGTATTCCCGGGAGATTAACCGCTTTATGGAAGCAGGCTATCTCTGTGTAGAGGCACAAGTAAAAAGCAATGTCATCTTCGTCTCTTACTGCCTGGATGAAGGTTGCGATGCCCATGACGGCGGTTACGGTATGGAATCGCGAAAAGATATAACAGCCATATTGGACTGGAATGGAAATTTTGTCGAATCGTTCACTTTTGAAGGCGGGTTTAATACAAATAAAGAAACTAAAACGGTAGAACTTTTAATAAAGCTTGGTATTTCCGCACTGGACGAACAAGGGAGAATTAATGCGCGTTACGAACAGACTGCCGACAAATGGCATCATAAAGTATTCATCCGGGGGGTATGCGGTATGTTTTCGTTTGGTTGCCTGAAAGTTCCTTGTTTGTATAAAAACATTGAGCTGCTGGAAGAACTCGATGACCATAAATATTCGATCTGCGTGCAAACAATAGAAGACCGGTACGGGCTTTATTTGCCGTACTCGAATAAAGAAAATATTCCGGCAATCTATTATTCCCCGTTTAGGGTAATCGGCGCCGGAATTGTCGCTACGACTCAGCAAGACGGTAACGAAGTTCGTTTTGAAATAGGGAGAGAATCATCCTGTAGCTGGCATGTAAACCAAATAGGATAAATGTAATCGTATGGAAATTAAAGAATTTATTTACAGAATTTTACACCCAAGAACTATTAATATCCATAGCAAATGGAGCTATCCCTCATGTGCACTGTCAAATTTTACTGCGTATACTTTTTATGTAGACAACATCAGGTGCAATTGTATGGAAGGTTTTCTTCAATCGCTGAAGTTTGAGGATATCCGGGAGCAACAGGAGGTCTGTCTTTTGATTGGCAAGGAAGCCAAATTGAGGGGACAAGAGAAAGATTGGAAAACATCACAAATATTGTACTGGCAGGGAATCTCCATGAAACGGAGCAGTACGGATTACCAGCAGCTTCTGGAGATCGCTTTCTTAGCATTGGGAAAGAACCGAAAATTCCGCAAAGCACTACTTGGTACAAAAACGAAGAAGATACGGCATACAATAGGCGATAACAGCCCTTGCAATACTGTTTTAACAGAAAAAGAATTTTGCACAATCCTTAATAAAACAAGATATGAAATACAATATGATGATGCGATGCCCAAGTGATTCATAAAAGTAAGTTTTTCCCTCAGGAAATGATAGATTTTCATCGACGGGTTCCTCTATATGATAAAAATAAGTTCTATTCACAATAAAAAAATGAAAACAATGAAAGCGAAATTACTTTTGGCATGGCGGATTCTGGTAGCCGCAGGAATGGCATCGGTTTTATTCATCGCGGGACTGATCGTTTATCAGTTATACAAAGACCATTACAGGTATCGAAGAGATGAAACCTATACCCAAACCACCTGTTACAGCGACAGCTATGTATATGAATTTGAAAAAGGAAGCGTCCGGCTGAAAGATGTGGCATCGGGGAAATACTTAACCCCGAAATTAGAGAGAATTTTTGACGGAAGTGTTCCCGATTCGCTTACTGTTTTTATTCAGGACGGCAAACGGGGATTTTTAAACGTTTATACCGGAAAAATCCCAATCCCCGCACAATACGACCAGGCATGGATATTCTCCGAAGGCTTGGGGGCTGTTGTGAAAGACGGGCAACTGGGTTTTATCGACTACCATGGAGAAGTGGTTATTCCATTCCGTACCGGTTACCGGGACAGATGGCAAGAGCGGACGGATTTCCTTTTTAAGAACGGATATTGTACTTTTTATGATTCGTTGGGCAAACACGGGCTTATGGATAAAACCGGCGCATGGGCAATCAAACCTCAGTATGATTATATCAATAATCCGGTAAACGGATACCGGATAGTGAAAAAAGATAATAAGTACGGACTACTCGACACCACGCTTCAATTGGTTTTGCCTGTCGAATACGATTGGATTGTGTTGCAAAAAGAAGGAGCTATTATCCGCAAGAGTTATGAGCAGAAACTTTTGGCTTATGACCTGAAAACCGTATTACAGCCGTTTGTTTATGATTCCCTGGGAAACTTATACTATAATTCCGGCCTGACAAACAATGCGGGAGAAGACATCTATGTATTGAGTGATTACAGATCATTTTCCATAGGCGGCAGATACGGGTTGATAAACAAAAGCGGTAAAGTAACCGTTCCGCCCATTTATGAAAATATATCCTCCATTGGAAACGATTTGTTTTCGTGCAAGGTAACAGAGGGTGGCTATTACATTACAATAAACGGTAAAGGAGAGGTGATTCAATAATATTGTCGAGTAAAGTAGACCGGAAAAATTCAGTCCCGGCCGGCAATGTTATAAACAGGAACTATGGCTGTTTTTATTTTGTTGGTAATCAGTTGTAAATTGAAAAAGTTCGAGGTTAAAGAGGAGAGGCTTGGTGAAAAGGAAATCGTTCTATCATTGCATTCGCATTTGTGGGAGAACCTTGTATTATTTGAATATTTGGACTTTTTAAGTCCGTACACAACGGGAAATGTGATTTATTTGCTATTGCCCATGTCTGTCATCAGGGCGGTACGGCTTTGTTATTCACCTAAACTAAGTTTGGATGATTCTATCTGTTTTCAATGGTTATGTGCTGTCAAATGATTACATTTGCAGAATGGATAAAGAAGATATGAAAGCATTGAATCATATTGAAAATGAGAAGGCTTCATCTTATGCGAACAGACTGGGCGAGTTTTATATATCCACAGTATCAGCAGGTTCAAAAAAAGAAAAAGGTCAATTTTTTACTCCTATTAAAATCGCAGATTTTATGGGAGTACAGATCCATGTCAATAAATCATCAATATCTATTTTAGATCCGGGATGTGGGACTGCAATCCTGTCATGTAGTTTGATTGAGAATATCTGTAAAAATAGATTTGTTAAAGATATAAAACTTGTGACTTATGAAACTGATCCCGATGTAATACCATACACAAAGAAAGCCTTAGATTATTTAAAAGAATGTCTATTAAAAGATAAAATAAAATTATCCTATATCATATACAGTGAAGATTTCGTATTAAGCAATTATCATGTGCTTAATCAGGGTCTAAGAATAGAACAACTTAAGTCAGATAAGTTTGATATAATAATTTCCAATCCTCCATATTTTAAACTTTCAAAAGAAGATAAAAGAGTCAAAGTATCTCAATCCATTATTAATGGACAACCTAACATTTATTCTCTTTTCATGGCTATTTCATCTGTTCTGTTAAATGATGATGGGCAATTGATTTTTATCGTCCCTCGTAGCTTTACTTCCGGGCGATATTTCAGACTTTTTCGAGATTTTCTCTTGAAAAATATAAGTATTTCATTTATCCATTTGTTTAATACACGAAAGGATACGTTTTCTAAAGACAACGTGCTACAAGAAACTTTAATAATCAAAGGATGCAAAAAAAATAATTCAGATAATTCAATAATCATATCATCCAGTCAAGGTATAGCAGACCTTAATAATCCGGTTCAAAAACTATATCCTCAAAGAGATTTAATAAAATTGGACTCTGTTGAAAAAATTATTCACTTACCTGTTAATGATACAGAAGAAGCAATTATAAAACTATTCAAAACTTGGAATGGGAGTTTTAATAAATACGATATTCAAATATCTACCGGCCCCGTAGTCGCTTTTCGTTCAAAAGATTTTTTGCAAGAAGATTCGGATATAAATAGCGCACCACTATTTTGGCTTCATAATGTTATAAAAATGCTAACCGATCATCCTGTCCATAGAAATGACAAAAAACAATATATTGAAATTTCACAAGCAACTAAATCAGTTCTTTTGCCGAACAAGAATTATGTACTTCTAAGGCGTTTTAGTTCAAAAGACGATAAAAGCCGATTGATTGCCGCCCCATATTTTTGTAGTACATCCAAGGCTCAATTTATTGGTGTAGAGAATAAATTGAACTATATTTACAGACCTAAAGGGCATTTGGATAGGTCTGAAGCAATGGGAATATCTGCTTTGTTGAACAGTGATTTGTTCGATACTTATTTTAGAACTTTCAATGGTAATGTAAATGTAAGCGCTACTGAATTGCGAGAAATGCCAATGCCTTCTTTGGATACGATAAAGGAAATAGGTAAAAAGTTAATTTTAAAAAACAATTTCTCTACGGAGAATGTAAATGAGATTGTAAATAGTTTTTTCAAAATATAGTATGAAGTTATTTATGAGTAAAATAGATGAAGCCCAAGAAATATTAAAGACGTTAGGACTACCTCCTGCCCAGCAAAATGAAATGTCTGCCCTTACACTTCTTGCTCTCTGTGATGTAAAAGTGAATGGAGTATGGTCTGACTCTACACGTCAAAGTATGGGAGTAACGAAAGGTGTAATGACTTTTGTAAATGAAAATTATAAAATGACTCAACCATATGCACCTAATACAAGGGAAACCTTTCGCAGACAAGTTTTACACCAATTGGTTCAGGCAAGAGTTGTCGATTATAATCCTGATATTCCTGATTTACCCGTAAATAGCCCAAGAGCGCATTACGCTATAAGTAATGAAGCCTTAGATGTAATTCAGTCCTATGGTTCTGCAGAATGGGACAACAAACTTTCAACATTTATAAGTTCTGTCGGCAAATTGAGTGAAATTTATGATAAAGCAAGGGAAATGCAAATGATTCCCGTTGTTATTGAAGGCGAGGAATATAAATTGTCTGCTGGCAAACACAATGTAATTCAGGCAGCTGTTATAGAAGAGTTCGCACCGAGATTTGCTCCCGGTGCCAAAGTCCTTTATATTGGTGATACAGCGAAAAAGGACTTGTATGTTAATACGGAAATATTAGAAAAAATAGGTATTCCTATAACTGAACATAGTAAATTACCCGATATTGTAATTTATGACGAAGAAAAGGAATGGTTATTTCTCATAGAAGTCGTTACTTCTCATGGGCCAGTTTCTCCAAAAAGAGTTCTTGAATTGGAAGATTTTCTGAAAGATTGCAAGATAGGAAAGGTATATGTTACTGCGTTCCCCGATAAAGCAGAGTTTAGAAAACACATTGCCGACGTTGCATGGGAAACAGAAGTTTGGATTGCAGATAATCCGGATCACATGATTCATTTCAACGGAGACAGATTTATCGGGCCAAGATAAGTTTAGATAGAGTATAAAATATGAAGTTCCCAAAATAAGAATTAGATGTTGAATCCCCATTTTTTTACCTCATTCCCTTCTTTTACAATAATCGGCTTCATTTGTGGATTCGAGGAAACAAGCATTGCTTCATCGCCTTCATATCGGATTCTCTTTAATGTAAATTGTCTATCTATATAAAAGACAAGTATGGAATCTTCATAATGTTCCCGCAGTTTATCCACAACCAGCAGGTCACCTCTGGCAATGCCATCGCCAGTCATGCTGTCCCCTCCGGCCCACAAATAGAATATCGTTTCCGGATAATTCTTCCCGATAATATATTGATTGAAATCCATTCCGCTTTCTAAATAATTAGAAACCTCTTCGGGATAATTGTTACAGGAATTATTGCGGCAGGGAAACTTTTTAATGACATGGGTAACTACGCCTATCTTCGATAAGGTTTCGCCGGATATGGCCGGCTTAATATCTTCATGCAGGGATAATAGCTCTATTTCATCCTTACGTTTGATACACCTTTTCAAAACAAGTTCATCATCCCAAAAACAGGCTATAATAGAATCTTTGTGAGGCTTTTTGCAGGTATCGATCACGATAAGGTCTCCAAATCCGATGCCCTCACCGGTCATATTCCTATTGGTAGCCCACGCACATTTTATATTTTTCCTGTTTTTCCCGTTATATCCCTCCCTGCCTTCCCCGTTTTGGAATTTATCATCATTCCTGAAGCCTAAGATATACATATTCATATCTATGCGGTGTTCGATATAATTGTAGGCCTCGGCCGGATAATCTGCAGCGACCCGGCCGCCCACCGGCATTTCTAAAACCGTCAAATCATCTGCAAGAGAACACAGAACATTTTGCTTTGATATTATTTTCTTCAATTAAACGTCTCCTTTTTATAGCGCGTAAAAAATAGGGACACATAAAATGTGTCCTTCTGATTCACTTAATAAATATTCAGGGGTGAATTACCGCAAGGCTGTTTATCCTTTCTTTAATTTGGGAGCAAAATTAAGACAGGAATTTGTTAAGTCGTTGTGAAAATTAGTTATTTAACTTAGTTAAAGATATACCGGTATCCGCCGTCATAAATTACACGGGCAGAAATTCCTGCTTCCGTCTAAATGAGTGTACCTCCGGCTCACTTATGTTATAAACTGAGATTATAAGATTATGCATAACCAAATACCTCCTTTCTTTCAATGTTCAAATAATTAATATTCCAACTATCCACCTACTTTCGTTTTCTCACTTTTAAATTATCCAGGATTTCGGCCTTTTTATAATACATCTTCCTGTCGTCAAAAGTGTAAGATTTTAATATACCCTTCTTTCGGTAACGGTAAAGCGTTTTCTTTGTAACGCCCAGCATCATGCACATATCCTGGTTATCGAGGTATTCCTCTTTTTGCGGATTTTCACCGGCTTTGACAATACCGTCCATTTTCTTATCCATGCCCTCAAGCCGGGAGATTATTGCCTCCAGGTATTTTTCTATTACCTTATATGTATCCTGCATTACCTGTAATATTTATTTGTTGGAAGAAGCAGTCAGCTCAGAAAAATAATCCTTGCCGCGATTGTTCCCTTTTATTTTATCCCTGAGCGCAATTATGTCTTTATGTTTAAAAGAAATCTTCCCACCGTCATTATATTGGCTATAGGGAATAATACCTTTCTTCCTGTACCTGTCCAATGTCCTGACAGATATTTTTAAAATCCTCGCGGCCTGCGCCTTTCCCAGCTTTTCATCCGGATTCAGGGTGCCACCGGGAGCATTTCCGTAATCCCCGGCATCCATACGGGATAACTCCCCGTTCGTTATTAAGCCTTCAATTCGTTCTAACCTTTTTTCTACCATCAGGAGTCCGGCGCAGAGTTTCCCGAAGCCATCCTGTACCATTATAACCACATCGAGTATCTTCATTGCTTTAAGAAAATTAAGTTCACGGCAAAGATTCTCTTCTTTCACATGAATAATTCCCGATATCGGGCCGATGTCGGGAATTAATATTTGTTAAACGTCTTATTATTTGCTGTTTAGCTCATCTATTTTTTTCATTAACCTCCCGGATAATGTATTCAGGTAGGCGCAAGGCCCTTCCTTGCGGATATTAAGGTCATGCAAGGCATCATATACATTTCCCAGGTCAATCTGGAAAATATATTCGAAGCACCTGGTTATTTTCTTAATTTTGGCTTTTCCGTTGTCGATAGATCTGGCTATTGCGTATATGAGGGCTATCAGGTCGTTTTTATCCTCCGTCCAGTTTAGCAGTTCCGGCTCAATTTGAGACCCGTTTCCGTCTAATTTTATCAGTCCGGGATTCTTCAGTTTCATGATTGTTATTGTTATCTCGGCATCGATAAGGGCGGTTATCCTTTCAAATAAATCAAATACAGTAAGGTCTATAACCTTGCTTTTGGAGTAAATATCGATCCTTACCCGGCTTAAAGCCCGGTAAGCAGAAAAGACCCTTTGCTCGTTTGCAGAGAAACTGGACAGTTCGTCAACAAAAATATGGAATCTGCTGTTTACCTCATTTTCATTCCCTCCATTCTGCACTACTTCAATCAAAGCATAGTAGCTTTCACTTAATTTGATACTCATAAATCTCTGTATTATAAATTATTAATACGAGACCCGATAAATACGTGTAGTAAAAATAGTTGTTTCACTTAATATTCTTGTATCATTAAATGAAATATACGCGGTCCTGTCTTCAGCCTGTACTTTACAGTCGAAAACCGCATCACATTGATAATTTATTAACCAAAAGTCATTCCGGAATCAGCAGGCGAAATTTTTAATAACTGTAAGTGTTTATGTTATATGTTAAGTAACTACTCATAATTAGTTGTCAATATACGAACTTATAAAAGACTAAAGATGAGTAATATACAAAATTCAATCATTTAAACTAATTTTGTTGAACTACTTATTATAATATATCCACTATTGATATTTGTAATAAAAAAGAATTTTTTGTTTCAAAAAGTTTGGAGAATTAGAAAAAAGCTCTACTTTTGCACCACCATTAGAGAATGGGATAGGAAACAAGCCGTTTAAAGTTGTGAGACTTGGATAGTCATATAAATAAAGAATGCGAATTTTGGAATTATAAGAAAGCTGTTTCCGACCGGAAAATATTTAGAACTGAGCGTTGTGCATAGCTCGTGGATATTTCGTGACCCTGAGGTGAAAAAACTTGTTTTTAAGCCTTGTATACGATTGAATATCAGAGAGATACAAAAATAAGTTTCAACTCTGCCTGGGACTACCAAAAAAGTACGACAAAGTACGACATAATACGACAAAAGCGTGTAAATTAGATATTTACGCGCTTTTTTTGTGTTATAAAGGTAGCCCCGGGATACCCTAAA
>Ga0153940_1000856_pt1 | contig 14446 bp, 26 predicted proteins | sample TSNJ024MetaG_FD_104736 | JGI IMG/M metagenome (GOLD analysis project Ga0153940, IMG submission 104736) | Attine ant fungus gardens microbial communities from New Jersey, USA - TSNJ024 MetaG | ecosystem: Host-associated > Fungi > Mycelium > Unclassified | place: USA: New Jersey, Brendan T. Byrne...
CAGCATAATATATTTAGAGGATTTTGTGTAGAGGGAATGTAAGATTAAATTCAACTGGAAACGTCGGCAAGACTGGATTCAACTTCAATCTATTCAAAGTGGAATTTACTTTTTCACTTCACAATTTCCAATAAATTAAAAAAAAACCTTGCATCAACCAGAAGTTTCGTATATAATAGCACTGTTGTGACATTGATAGCTGTGAAGCGTGAGGTTGCTGCAGATACTGCAGGTTTTCCGTGGAGCGAATGTCAAGTTAGGAAACTGGCGACAAGTCACTGTACAAGTAAACGTCTATTATAATAGGAAATATTCCGAAAGACAGAGGCGAAATTGACGTGTGAAAGTCTATGACACACACGGGGATGTGTACAGTCACCGCTTGTCGTACTATTTAAAGGTGCGAAAAGGAGGCGACTTTTTTTATGGCAAGTCAAGTAATGAGAATCACATTAAAAGCTTATGATCATCAGTTAGTGGATGCATCCGCAAGCAAAATCATCGATACTGTAAAAAAGAATGGGGCAGTAGTGAGTGGACCGGTGCCACTTCCGACTAAGAAGGAAGTAGTAACAATCTTAAGAGCGGTGCATAAATACAAAGACTCCAGAGAACAGTTTGAGCAGAGAACTCATAAAAGGCTGATTGATATCGTTACCCCAACACCAAAGACGGTTGATGCATTATCCAGGTTGGAAATGCCGGCAGGTGTTCATATCGATATCAAGATGAAAAGTAAAAAGTAAGGTTGGCTGAGGACAACTGATCCAGAAGGGTTTGATATAAGATATCGACTGTTCTAGGATGATCACCGGATGGTGATCCGCTGTAGACTATGCAGCGAAACGGCTGCAAACAGGAGGTAAAGGAATGAAAAAAGCGATTTTAGCAACAAAAGTCGGAATGACTCAAATCTTCAACGAAGACGGAGTTCTGACTCCGGTTACTGTATTACAGGCAGGACCTTGTGTGGTGACACAGGTTAAAACTGTAAAAAATGATGGCTATAGTGCTGTACAGGTTGGTTTTGTTGACAAGAGAGAAAAGTTAGTGAACAAACCGATGAAGGGACAGTTTAACAAAGCAGGCGTTTCCTATAAGAGGTTTGTTAGAGAGTTTAAGCTGGAAGACGCTGAAAACTATGAATTAGGCCAGGAAATCAAAGCAGATGTGTTTGAAGCAGGCGAGAAGATCGATGCAACAGCAGTATCTAAAGGTAAAGGTTTCCAGGGTGCAATTAAGAGACATGGAATGTCCAGAGGACCAATGACTCATGGTTCCAAATACCATCGTCATGCAGGTTCTAATGGTGCTGCTTCTGATCCAAGTAAAGTATTCAAAGGCAAAAAGATGCCTGGACAGATGGGTAACAAAAAGATTACCATTCAGAACCTTGAAATCGTTAAAGTGGATACTGAGAACAACCTGCTCTTAATAAAAGGTGCTGTACCAGGACCTAAGAAGTCTTTAGTAACAATCAAAGAAACAGTGAAAACTATAAAATAAGCTTTTATAGGAAAGGAGGAACACACAGATGGCAAACGTATCTGTTTATAATATGGAAGGCAAAGAAGTTGGCACAATGGAATTAAATGATGCAGTGTTCGGTGTTGAAGTTAATGAACATTTAGTACATTTAGCAGTTGTACGTCAGCTGGCAAATAACCGTCAGGGAACACAGAAAGCAAAAACTCGCGCAGAAGTGCGTGGCGGCGGAAGAAAACCATGGAGACAGAAAGGAACCGGTCATGCAAGACAGGGTTCGATCAGATCTCCGCAGTGGACAGGTGGTGGAGTTGTATTTGCTCCAACCCCAAGAGATTACTCGATCAAGATGAATAAGAAGGAAAGAAGACTTGCACTTAAATCCGCTCTGACATCTGCAGTTCAGGAGAACAAATTCATCGTATTAGATGAACTGAAACTGAACGAAATCAAAACAAAAGAAATGGCAAAGGTTTTAAATAACCTGCAAGTGAATAAAGCGTTGGTTGTATTAAATGATAATGATAAAAATGTAGTATTGTCTGCAAAAAACATCCCGAATGTTCTGACAGCATCTACCAGCACAATCAATGTTTACGATATCCTGAAATACAACACAGTGATCACAACGAAAGCTGCTGTTGCAACAATTGAGGAGGTGTACGCATAATGGCTAACATTCAATATTATGATGTAATCCTTAAACCAGTTATCACAGAAAAAAGTATGAATGCAATGGGCGAAAAGAAATATACATTCTTAGTTCATCCGGAAGCAAACAAGACTATGATCAAAGACGCTGTTGAAAAAATGTTCGAAGGAACAGAAGTAAAGAGTGTTAATACTATGAATCTGGCAGGCAAGAAAAAACGCCGTGGAACGACTGTAGGAAGAACTGCTAAGTCTAAAAAGGCGATTGTATCTTTAACAGAAAACAGCAAAGATATTGAGCTCTTCGAAGGGCTGTGATCACTTAATGAAAGCTTGCCAAAGGCAAGGTTGAATTTAGTGAGAACGCCGTTCACGAACCTTAGTGAAGCTCTGAACACTTAATGAGACATAGTCGAATTTAGTGAGAAGGTTCACTGTAAGTGCGCCGAGCCAAAGGCGAAAGCTGAACTTAGTTGAGTGAACATACCCGACTTGTAGTGGTCGGAATCCCTTATGCGCCTGCCCATGTAGTACGTATATCAGCAGATAGTATGGACGCTAGACGCACTGGAATCCCATAAGCGCCGGTCTTTCACACACCGCGCGCAACTATGTACAAAAAAGTACGATAATAAATTTGCAATTGAAAGGAGAAAGAGTAATGGGAATTAAGACATTTAACCCATATACACCTTCCAGAAGACACATGACTGGTTCTGATTTTGCAGAAATCACCAAGTCAGCACCAGAAAAATCCCTGGTTGTGTCACTTAAGAAAAACGCTGGACGTAATAATCAAGGTAAAATTACAGTCAGACACCGCGGTGGCGGGAGTAGAAGAAAATATAGACTCATCGACTTCAAGAGAAGAAAAGATGATGTCACAGCAAAAGTAATCGGTATCGAGTACGATCCCAACAGAACAGCTAACATCGCTCTGATCTGCTATGAAGATGGTGAAAAAGCTTATATTCTTGCACCGGAAGGATTAAAACCGGGCATGAAAGTTATGAATGGATCAAATGCAGAAATCCGTGTAGGTAACTGCATGCAGCTTTCTGACATCCCGGTTGGTACCATGGTACACAACATTGAGCTGTATCCGGGCCGCGGCGGACAGTTAGTACGTTCTGCCGGTAACGGCGCACAGCTTATGGCGAAAGAAGGAAAATACGCAACCCTGCGTCTTCCATCCGGCGAAATGAGAATGATCCTGGCAGTCTGCAGAGCATCTATCGGTGTTGTAGGCAATGGAGACCACAGTCTGATCAACATTGGTAAAGCAGGACGCAAGCGTCATATGGGTATCCGCCCAACAGTACGTGGTTCTGTTATGAACCCGAATGACCATCCGCATGGTGGTGGTGAAGGTAAGACAGGTATCGGTCGTCCAGGCCCATCCACTCCTTGGGGTAAACCTGCTCTTGGCTTGAAGACAAGAAAGAAACATAAAAAGTCAAACAAATATATTGTAAGAAGAAGAGATGGTAAAACATTAGCTAAATAAGGAGGTTAATCGGAATGGCTCGTTCATTGAAAAAGGGACCTTTTGCAGATAAAAGCTTATTGAAAGCAGTTGAAGCGCTCAATGCATCAGGTAATAAAACAGTTATTAAAACCTGGTCACGTCGTTCTACAATCTTCCCACAGTTCGTTGGACTCACAATTGCAGTTCACGATGGAAGAAAACATGTGCCGGTATACGTTACAGAAGATATGGTTGGACACAAACTGGGAGAGTTCGTAGCAACCAGAACTTACCGTGGACATGGAAAAGACGAAAAGAGATCAGGCGTTCGCTAAGAATTGAAAGGAGGTTTTTATCCATGGCAAAAGGACATAGATCACAGATTAAAAGAGCAAGAAATGCAAATAAAGATACAAGACCATCTGCGAAATTATCCTATGCAAGAATGTCAGTACAGAAGGCATGCTATGTATTAGATGTAATTCGTGGAAAAGATGTCAGAACAGCCCTTGGTATTCTGGCATATAACCCAAGATATGCTTCCAGCGTAATCAAGAAATTATTAGAATCGGCTATCGCAAATGCAGAGACTAACAATGGAATGAATGCGGAAAACCTTTATATCGCTGAGTGCTACGCTAACAAGGCACCGACGATGAAAAGAATCAAGCCAAGAGCACAGGGTAGAGCATATAGAATTGAGAAAAGAACAAGTCATATCTCTATCGTGTTAGATGAAAGATAAGGAGGGCAATCATGGGACAGAAAGTAAACCCACACGGACTCAGAGTCGGAGTTATTAAAGATTGGGATTCTAAATGGTATGCGGAAGGCAACTTCGCAGATTACCTGGTAGAAGATTATAATATCAGAACATTCCTGAAAAAGAAATTATACAGCGCAGGTATATCCAGGATTGAAATCGAAAGAGCATCTGACCGCGTAAAAGTTATCATCTATACCGCAAAACCAGGTGTGGTAATCGGTAAAGGTGGATCTGAAATCGAAAGAGTAAAAGCAGAAATGCAGAAATTAACAAGTAAAAAAATCATCGTAGATATCAAAGAAATAAAAAGACCGGACAGAGATGCCCAGTTAGTAGCGGAGAATATCGCCCTGCAGCTGGAAAATCGTATTTCTTTCCGTCGTGCAATGAAATCTACAATGTCCAGAACAATGAAAGCCGGAGCAAAAGGAATCAAAACATCTGTATCCGGACGTCTTGGTGGAGCAGATATGGCTCGTACAGAATTCTACAGTGAAGGAACTATTCCGCTGCAGACATTAAGAGCAGATATCGATTACGGTTTTGCTGAAGCAGACACAACTTTCGGTAAAGTTGGCGTAAAAGCTTGGGTCTACAATGGCGAAATACTTCCAACCAAAGGAGCTAAGGAAGGGAGCGATAAATAATTATGTTAATGCCTAAAAGAGTAAAACGTCGTAAACAATTCCGCGGATCCATGAAAGGAAAAGCATTAAGAGGAAATAAAATCAGCTACGGAGAATTTGGTATCGTAGCAACTGAACCATGCTGGATTCGTTCTAATCAGATTGAAGCAGCCCGTGTCGCTATGACCCGTTACATCAAACGTGGTGGTAAGGTATGGATTAAGATTTTCCCAGATAAACCAGTAACAGCGAAACCAGCAGAAACACGTATGGGTTCCGGTAAAGGTTCCTTAGAATACTGGGTAGCAGTTGTAAAACCAGGTCGCGTAATGTTCGAGATTGCAGGCGTTCAGGAAGATGTTGCCCGCGAAGCATTACGTCTTGCGATGCATAAGTTACCTTGCAAATGTAAAATCGTTTCTCGTGCAGATTTAGAAGGCGGTGATAACAGTGAAAATTAAGGATTATGTAAAAGATTTAAAAGAAAAATCAGTTGCAGAATTAAATGATGAATTAGTAGCTGCTAAGAAAGAACTCTTTAATTTAAGATTTCAGAATGCAACCAACCAGCTTGACAATACAAACAGAATCAAAGAGGTTCGTAAAAATATTGCCAGAATTCAGACCGTCATTACAGAGAAGGCAAATGCAGCTCAGTAAGCTGATACACTTAGCGAGGTTTTTTCGAGCTTAGTATTATCGTCGTTCTTAGAGCGAAGCGAGAAGAACTTCCTAATTAAATTGAAAGGAGCATTAAATCGTGGAAAGAAATTTGAGAAAAACACGTACAGGTAAAGTAGTCAGCGACAAGATGGACAAAACAATCGTTGTTGCAATCGAAGACCGTGTAAAACATCCTCTTTACAAGAAAATCGTGAAGAGAACATATAAATTAAAAGCTCATGATGAACAAAATGAGTGCACAATCGGTGATACAGTTAGGGTTATGGAAACCAGACCGTTATCAAAGGATAAAAGATGGAGACTTGTTGAGGTCTTAGAAAAAGCGAAATAATGCGAGTGGATTGAATTATTTAAGGAGGAATACCAGCATGATTCAACAGGAAAGTAGACTTAGAGTCGCTGATAACACCGGTGCTAAAGAAATCCTTTGCATCCGTGTCCTGGGCGGTTCTACAAGAAGATATGCTAATATCGGTGACATCATCGTTGCTACGGTTAAAGATGCAACACCAGGCGGAGTTGTAAAAAAAGGTGATGTTATAAAGGCTGTAGTTGTTCGTACTGTAAAAGGCGCTCGTCGTAAAGACGGTTCTTATATCAGATTTGATGAAAATGCTGCTGTTATTATCAAGGATGACAAAACACCAAGAGGAACCCGTATCTTTGGGCCAGTAGCAAGAGAGCTTCGTGAGAAACAGTTTATGAAAATTGTATCTCTGGCTCCGGAAGTATTATAAGGAGGTAACCAATGTCAGCTATTAAGATTAAAAGAGGCGACACTGTAAAAGTGATTGCCGGCAAAGATAAAGACAAAGAAGGTAAGGTTCTTTCTATTAAAGATGGCAAAGTTATCGTAGAAGGAATCAATATGATCACAAAACATAGCAAACCTTCCGCAGCTAATCAGCAGGGCGGTATTGTGAATAGAGAAGCTCCTATTGATATTTCCAATGTTATGTATCTGCATAAAGGAAAAGTTACCAGAGTCGGATTCAAAGTAGAGGATGGTAAAAAAGTACGCGTTGCGAAGTCAACAGGCGAAGTTATCGATTAATTGAAGAGAGGAGGCTTCACAAAGTGAGTAGACTAAGAGAAACTTATAAAAATGAGATCACAGATGGAATGATCAAAAAGTTTGGATATAAAAATGTCATGGAAGTGCCAAAACTCGAAAAAATCGTTATTAATATGGGTGTTGGCGAAGCCAAAGACAATGCCAAAGTATTGGATGCTGCAGTAAGTGATATGGAGACTATCTCCGGACAGAAAGCAGTTCTGACAAAAGCAAAAAAATCCGTTGCTAACTTTAAGCTAAGAGAAGGTATGGCAATCGGTTGTAAAGTAACCTTAAGAGGTCAGAAGATGTATGAGTTCGCTGATCGTCTGATCAATCTTGCATTACCTCGTGTACGTGACTTCCGTGGTGTAAATCCAAATGCTTTCGATGGCAGAGGAAACTATGCACTTGGAATCAAAGAACAGTTGATTTTCCCGGAAATTGAATATGATAAAGTCGATAAAGTAAGAGGTATGGATGTTGTTTTCGTAACTACTGCTAAGACTGACGAAGAAGCTCGTGAATTATTGACATTATTCAATATGCCGTTTGCAAAGTAAGATTAGGAGGGAAATTTCATGGCTAAGACAGCAATGAAAATCAAACAGCAGCGTAAACAGAAATTCTCCACAAGAGAATATAACCGTTGCAGAATCTGTGGACGTCCACATGCTTATTTAAGAAAATACGGAATTTGTAGAATTTGTTTTCGTGAATTAGCGTATAAAGGACAGATACCGGGGGTTAAGAAGGCTTCTTGGTAGTCCTGAACACTTAGCGAGTGCTTTGCACGAGCTTAGTGAGAAGACTGTTCCCAAACCTTAGCGATTGGCAAGCCGCAGGCGCCGACAGAGCTTAGGTGCACGGAACTCTTACGTCTTATAGTACGTAAACCACTCACCAACAAGCTTAATGTTTTAGATTTAAGAACTCAGACAAAGGTCTGAAAGCTGCAAATCATTAACAATTTAGGAGGAAATATTCATGACAATGAGCGATCCAATTGCAGATATGCTTACAAGAATCCGTAATGCAAACACTGCAAAACATGATACAGTAGATATACCGGCATCCAAAATGAAAGTTGCTATTGCCGATATTCTGGTAAAAGAAGGATACATCGTTAAATATGACATTGTAAAAGATGGTAACTTTGACGTAATCCGTGTAATATTAAAATATGGTGCTGATAAGAATGAAAAGATCATCACAGGTCTTAAAAGAATCTCCAAACCAGGTCTGCGTATCTACGTAGGAAAAGAAGAACTGCCTAAAGTTCTCGGTGGTTTAGGAATCGCAATTCTTTCAACAAATCAGGGTGTTATTACTGACAAAGAAGCTAGAAAACTTCAAGTTGGCGGAGAAGTTTTGGCTTTTGTATGGTGACCGAAAGCAACTTAGTGAATGCGAGCCGCAAGGCGAAGTATGAACTTAGTGCGAGGTCCGTACCGAACCTTAGCGAAACACTGAACACTTAATGAGACGTAGTCGAATTTAGTGAGAAGGTTCACTGTAAGTGCCCAGAGCCGAAGGCGATAGGTGAGCTTAGTTGAGGGACGTGTAGTGGCCTATGAGAAATAATCACTCATTGCAACTAAAGCCAAGCTGAACTTAGTGCGAGGCCCGTACCGAACCTTAGCGAAACTCTGAACACTCAATGAGACGTAGTCGAATTTAGTGAGAAGGTTCACTGGTAAGTGCCCAGAGCCGAAGGGGATAGCTGAGCGTAGTTGAGGGACGTGTAGTGGCCAATGAGATGTAAATTACTCATTGCAACTGAAAACAGATGTCTGTGTAGAGCGAAGAAAAAAGCGAAAACAAAAAAGCGAAAACTAAAGAGCGAAAACCAAAGAGCGAAAACCAAAGAGCGAAAACCAAAGAGCGAAAACCCAAAAGCAAGGAAACACCATCGTCACTAAGCTCGAAAAGACCTCGCTAAGTGTCGAGGTGTACGTTCGTACTAAGCTCGAAAAGACCTCGCTAAGTGCTCACAGCACAGCGTCCGAAAATTTAAGTTAAGGAGGAACATGGTATGTCACGTATAGGAAGACTACCAGTAGTTGTACCTGCCGGAGTAACGGTAGACATTCAGGAAAACAACTACGTTGTTGTAAAAGGTTCTAAAGGAACACTTGAAAAAGCGTTACCTATAGAAATGGATATCAAATTAGAAGACGGTCAAGTTACTGTAACAAGACCAAACGAATTAAAAAAAATGAAATCCTTACACGGTTTAACAAGAACATTAATTCAGAACATGGTCACTGGTGTTAACGATGGTTATCAAAAAGTTCTGGAAGTAAACGGTGTAGGTTATAAAGTGGCAAAACAGGGCAAGAAATTAGTATTAGCCTTAGGATATTCTCACCCGGTAGAAATGCAGGATCCGGATGGTCTGGAAGCTGTAGTTGAAGGCAATAAAATTACCGTAAAGGGTATTGATAAAGAAAAAGTTGGCCAATACGCTGCTGAAATCAGAGATAAGAGAAGACCGGAACCTTACAAAGGTAAAGGTATTAAATATGCTGACGAAGTTATCAGACGTAAAGTTGGTAAGACTGGTAAGAAATAATTAAGGAGAGTGAGAAAATGATTAGTAAAGTATCAAGAGCGGATGTCCGCGTAAAAAAGCATAAAAGATTACGTAATCATATCGTCGGAACAGCACAAAAGCCACGCTTAGCTGTATTTCGAAGCAATAATCATATGTATGCTCAGATCATTGACGATACCGTTGGAAATACATTAGTTTCCGCTTCTACTCTTCAAAAAGACGTAAAAGCAGAATTAGAAAAAACCAACGACGTTGCAGCAGCAGCATATTTAGGAACTGTAATCGGTAAGAAAGCAGTTGAAAAAGGTATTAAAACCGTTGTTTTTGACAGAGGTGGCTTTATATATCATGGAAAAGTCAAAGCATTAGCAGATGCAGCCAGAGAAGCTGGCTTAGAATTCTAGAAAGGGAGGAAATGAACACATGAAACATGCTATCATTGATGCTAGCCAGTTTGAGTTAGAAGAAAAAGTAGTTTCAATCAAACGTGTAACAAAGGTTGTTAAAGGTGGTCGTAACTTCCGTTTTACTGCTTTGGTTGTAGTAGGGGACGGCAACGGACACGTAGGTGCCGGCCTTGGGAAAGCAACAGAAATCCCGGAAGCAATCCGCAAAGGGAAAGAAGATGCGATGAAAAAACTTGTAAATGTAGCCATGAATGAGAACGGAAGTATTACTCATGATTTCATCGGTAAATTCGGAAGTGCAGAAGTGCTGCTTAAGAAAGCTCCGGAAGGTACTGGTGTTATCGCTGGAGGTCCTGCTCGTGCCGTAATCGAGTTAGCAGGAATCAAAAATATCCGTACAAAATCTTTAGGCTCCAACAATAAGCAGAACGTGGTACTTGCTACAATCGAAGGTTTACGTCAGTTAAAGACACCGGAAGAAGTAGCTAGACTTCGCGGCAAATCTGTTGAAGAGATTTTTGCTTAAGGAGGAAACGAAAAAATGGCAGATAAATTAAGAATCACATTGGTAAAATCTACAATTGGTGCTATTCCAAAACATCGTAAAACGGTGGAAGCACTGGGACTTAGGAAACTGAATAAAACTGTTGAAATGCCGGATAACGCAGGTGTGCGTGGAATGGTAAAACAGGTACAGCATTTAGTAAAAGTAGAAGAAGTGTAAAAATCAGATAAGGAGGTGCCAGAATGGATTTATCAAATTTAAGACCTGCTGAAGGTTCCAGACAAAGTGATAATTTCCGCAGAGGCCGTGGACATGGTTCAGGAAACGGCAAGACAGCCGGTAAAGGCCACAAAGGTCAGAAAGCACGTTCAGGTGCGACAAGACCAGGCTTTGAAGGTGGTCAGATGCCTTTATACAGACGTATTCCGAAGAGAGGATTTACAAATCGTAATTCAAAGGATATCGTTGGTATTAACGTAAGCGTTCTGGAAAGATTTGAAGACGGAGCAGAAGTAACCGTTGCAAGTCTTATAGAAACTGGGGTTGTATCCAATCCAAAGGATGGTGTTAAGATTCTTGGTAATGGTGAACTCAGCAAAAAACTTACAGTAAAAGTAAACGCTTTCAGCGAAAGTGCAAAAGCAAAAATTGAAGCTGCAGGTGGAACAGTAGAGGTGATCTAATGTTAAAGACTCTTCAAAATGCATTTAAGGTAAAAGACATCCGACATAGAATTTTTTATGTATTTATGATGTTAGTTGTCATCAGGATCGGATCTCAGATTCCGGTTCCGGGTGTAGATAGAGATTTTTTTCAAAATTGGTTTGCCAGCCAGTCGGGAGATGCGTTTAACTTTTTAGACGCATTTACCGGAGGATCTTTTTCGACAATGGCGATTTTCGCATTGAGTATTACACCGTATATTACTTCATCCATTATCATGCAGCTGCTGACCATTGCAATTCCGAAATTGGAAGAAATGCAGAAGGACGGCGAGGACGGAAGAAAGAAAATCGCGGCGATCACCCGATATCTGACGGTTGGTCTTTCAGTATTTGAATCCACAGCTATGGCTATAGGATTTGGTAACAGAGGCTGGATCACGGACATGAACATAATCAAAGTTATTGTTGTGGTTGTGACTTTGACAGCTGGTTCTGCATTTTTGATGTGGATTGGAGAACGTATTAACGAAAAAGGTGTGGGAAACGGCATTTCGGTTGTTTTGGCAATCAATATTGTTTCCAGAATTCCCAGCGATCTGTTCACCTTATATGAGCAGTTTATAAAAGGAAAGACAATTGCCAAAGGAGCTTTAGCAGCCCTTATTGTTATTGCAATTCTGCTTGCAGTAGTAATCCTGGTACTAATATTGAACGGTGCGATAAGGAAGATTCCGGTTCAATATTCCAAAAAGATGCAGGGAAGAAAGATGGTAGGCGGTCAATCCACCCATATTCCACTGAAGATTAATACAGCAGGTGTTGTACCGATCATCTTTGCTTCTTCCATTATGTCGTTCCCGGGAATTATTGCGTCCTTTATGGGCAAAGGCAGTGGAACCGGCTGGGGTTCAAAGATTCTGGCAGGATTAAGTTCAAGCAACTGGTTTAATTTTAACCATCCGGCATATACGATTGGTTTGTTGGTGTATATTGTGCTTGTTGTTTTCTTCGCATATTTCTATACATCGATTACCTTTAACCCATTGGAAGTTGCAGATAATATGAAAAAGCAGGGTGGATTTATACCGGGTATTCGACCAGGAAAGCCAACGGTAGATTATCTGACTAAAATACTTAACTATATTATTTTTATCGGAGCTGCAGGTCTTACAATCGTTGCTGTTATTCCATTCTTTTTTAATGGAGTGTTTGGAGCCAGTGTTTCATTTGGTGGAACATCTCTGATCATCGTGGTAAGTGTTATTCTTGAGACGTTGAAGCAGATTGAATCCATGATGCTTGTCAGAAACTACAAAGGCTTTTTAAATGATTGATCAGTAGAGGTTGTGGCGGAATCCGCCGCAGCCTTAACATGTTTACACCGGATAAGGCTTGTGGATGGAAGGGGAAGGAACATTATGAAGATTATTATGTTAGGTGCACCTGGAGCAGGAAAAGGAACCCAGGCAAAACGTATTGCTGAGAAATATAGCATACCACACATTTCAACTGGTGATATTTTCCGTGCGAACATTAAAAACAATACGGAGTTGGGAAATGAAGCGAAGACTTACATGGATAAGGGTCTTTTGGTTCCGGATGAATTAGTATGTGATTTGGTCGTGGATAGGGTAAAGCAGGATGATTGCAAAAATGGTTATGTCCTGGATGGTTTTCCAAGAACCATTCCCCAGGCAGAAAGTCTGGATAACGCGTTGACAGCAATTGGCGAAGATTTAAATTATGCTATTGATGTGAATGTCCCGGATGAGAACATTATTGATCGCATGGGCGGGAGAAGAGCATGTCTTGCCTGTGGTGCCACATATCATGTGGAATATGCCCCTCCCAAGCAAGATGGGATCTGTGATGTATGCGGTGCAAAATTAGTACTTCGTGATGATGATGCACCAGAAACGGTGAAAAGACGTCTGGAAGTGTATCACACTCAGACACAGCCGTTAATAGCATATTATAAGAAAGCAAATATCCTGAAAACTATAGATGGTACCAAGGAAATGGATGCAGTCTTTCAGGAAATCGTTAATATTTTAGGAGCATAAATATGTCTGTTACTATAAAAACTGCTAAAGAAATAGAGCTAATGAAAGAAGCCGGAAGGCTGCTTGAAATCGTTCATGATGAATTGGAGAAAGCAATCCGTCCAGGGATATCCACCTGGGACATTGACCACCTGGGTGAAGAGATGATTCACAGCTTCGGCTGTACACCAAATTTCCTTCATTATAATGGATACCCGGCATCCATCTGTGTGTCCGTTAATAATGAGGTGGTGCACGGAATTCCTACGAAAGAGCGAATTTTGCAAGAAGGTGATATCGTTAGTTTGGATGCCGGTTTAATCTACCACGGGTACCACTCAGATGCGGCGCGAACCCATGCGGTGGGTCAGATCAGCAAAGAGGCAAGTCAGTTAATTGAAGTAACCAGGCAGTGCTTTTTTGAAGGTATCAAATATGCGAAAGCAGGACGGCATCTGTTCGAAATCTCCGCGGCAATCGGAGCCTATGCAGAGAGTTTTGGATATGGTGTGGTAACGGATTTGGTTGGCCATGGCATTGGAACCAGATTACATGAAGACCCTCAGATACCGAATTTTGCCCAAAGACGAAGAGGCATGCGTCTGCAGCCGGGCATGACACTGGCAATCGAGCCGATGATCAACATCGGTCGGCCGGATGTATATTGGCTGAATGATGACTGGACAGTTGTTACAGACGATGATTCTTTGTCGGCACACTATGAAAATACCATTCTGATCACAGAAGGTGAGCCGGAAAACCTGACACTATCAAAGTAGGTGTGACTTATGGAATATGCTGTAGGAATGTTCGCCAGATCATTGGCGGGGCATGATAAGAATAAATTATATCTCATAATCCAGGCAGAAGATGAATATGTATATCTGGTGGATGGAGAAATCCGTACATTGGATCGTCCTAAGAAAAAGAAGAAAAAACATATTCAGATAGATTACCAGGTTCTGGAATTCATAAAACAAAAAATAGATTCCCGGCAAATGCTTCGGGATGAAGATATCAAAAGGGCAATCAAACAAAAAGAATGTAAATGTGAAAGTTATTAGGAGGTTAATATGTCAAAGGCTGACGTTATGGAAGTAGAAGGAAGAGTGTTGGAAAAATTACCAAATGCGATGTTTAAAGTAGAGCTGGAGAATAAACATGTGGTATTAGCTCATATCAGTGGGAAGTTAAGAATGAATTTTATTCGTATTCTTCCGGGGGATAAGGTTACTTTGGAATTATCACCGTATGATTTGAGTAAAGGGAGGATTATCTGGCGAGATAAATAAAATGTGTTGTAGTTCAGCTGCATGGATTTATAAAAGGTGAGATTATTTCAATTTGTGGGCTGCCAGGACGCCACTGCGGGAAGATAGGTGCTTTCCGCAAACCCGGGCAACGTACCTGATAAACTAATTGCTAACTACGACTAAAGCGCTCAGGAAAGCCTTCGCGCTTAAGTCTCCGTAAGCAATGGATTTCACCAGGTACTAAAACCGCCCTCAAACGTTTGCGGAAAGCACCTATCTTCCC
>Ga0153940_1000857_pt1 | contig 14444 bp, 12 predicted proteins | sample TSNJ024MetaG_FD_104736 | JGI IMG/M metagenome (GOLD analysis project Ga0153940, IMG submission 104736) | Attine ant fungus gardens microbial communities from New Jersey, USA - TSNJ024 MetaG | ecosystem: Host-associated > Fungi > Mycelium > Unclassified | place: USA: New Jersey, Brendan T. Byrne...
ATTCGGCGTTTGAATGTAACTTTAGCTGAAGAAACGGAGGAATCAATCTATGGATGATGTATTGATGCGTATTGGAGAAATTGCTGACTTTTTCGATGTCTCAGTGAAAGCCATGCGCGTTTATGAAAAGATGGGAATTTTGAAACCTGTGAAGATTGATGAAAAGACAGGATACCGGTATTACACAGCCGATCAGGTTAAGAAATTGGACGCTTTGCTGGAGCTGAAGCAGCTTGGCTTTTCACTTTCAGAAATAAAGACATTACTGGAAGGATCAATGTCCAATGAGACTTTCATGGAAGCCCTCGTTCATAAAAAGACGAACTGGCAGGAATCAATTGCTGCAGCTGAAAATAAAATAAAGGCCATTGACAGTATTACAGAGCGATTAACCGCATCTGAACCTGCAACTAAAATGCACGAGCTGACTGATGATGAACGTGCGTGGCTGCTGGTTAAAATGGTCTGCGTTGAGGATTTGCGCGGTCAAAGTGTTCTCAGTGAGGCTATCTGGTTATAACGTGGTTTATCGAAAATAACTTTAAATGCTTCACTGTTAAGGATGGTGATTTTGTCATGATATATGAAAATAGAATGAAGAATGAACGGTTTCCGTTTAAATGCGCTGTCATGCGAGGCAATATGCCATTTATGAACCATTGCCATCAGGAAGTGGAAGTGCTGGTAATTCGGAATGGGTGCTTGAAAGTAGAGTATGAGGAACGAAAATATGTATTGCACCAGGGAGATATCTGGATGAGTCCGCCATTTGCCAGCCACAGCATAGGCACAGGTTATGATAACTGCGAAAGATTAGCCATATTAATGGATATAAAAATGATCGGAACATGGACAAAGGATGAAACGGATTGGTTATGGATCCAGGATAACTTATATAACAGGGATTTATGCAGTCAAAGCTGGAATAAAGAAACAATTATAAAGGTAAGAGGGATTATTGACAAATTACATAAAGAATATACAGAAAAAGAATATGCCTGGCAGCTTGCGGCAAAAACCCTGGTTAATGAACTGATGCTGACTGCAGTCAGGGAGATGCCGAAAAAAGAAAAAGTGAAGGATATAAATCAAATATCCAAAATCAAAGATATACTGGAGTATATAGCACTGCATTATTGTGAAGAGCTGTCGCTTCAGGCATGTGCGGACACTGTTGGATTTAATGCCACCTATTTATCAAGATATTTCAGCAGGCATATGGGAATGACATATCAGCAATATGTAAAACAGCTTAGAATTGATAAGGCCAAATGGCTGCTGATGACAGAAAAAATCCAGATAACCGAAATATGTTACCAGTCGGGTTTTCATGATATTAAGACCTTTAATAAACTTTTCCGCCAGATGTGCAAAATGAGTCCAACGGAATTTCGCAGACACTTTACCGGACAGGTATAGTTCCAACAGACGTTTCATTATGCATACATGTAAAGATATGCGTATACTTGCAAAAGTATTTGTATAGTGGAAAAAACCTGATTTCATTATGATATTCTTAACCTGCAAAGCGACTCCGAAAAGAGAGGTGAGGATTTTGAAAAGATTAAGGATAGGTGATGAAATTTGAAGATACTTAAACTCGGAATTATTGGATATGGTTTTATGGGTCAATGGCATAATAACCATGCCGGAACAATGGAAGAGGTAAAGATTACCGGGATTGCCGATATCGACCCTGAAAAGCTGAAGCTGGCACCAAAAGAGGTGAAATGTTTTTCGAACTATAAAGAGCTGCTGAAGGACGAAGAGACGGAGTGGGTGGTGCTGTCGGTCCCTAATCATCTTCACCATCCGATAGCACTTGACATCATTGATGCCGGAAAGAATATCATCGTGGAAAAACCTTGTGCCTTGCATGTAAAAGAATTTGATGAAATGTATGCAGCGGCAAAAAGAAAGCAGGTAATTTTTACTGTGAATCAAAACCGGCGCTGGGACAGGGATTACTCCATAGTGAAGAAAGTATTAAAAGAAAAAAGACTGGGGAAGATATTCATGATAAAATCCAGCTTATATGGAGTATTCGGCAGAATGCATGACTGGCATGAATATAAGGAATATGGAGGTGGAATGCTTTATGATTGGGGTGTTCATCTCATTGATCAGATGCTTGATTTGATACCGGGCAAAATCACGCAGATATCTGCAGACATGAAATGTGCTGTAAACCGGGAGGTAGATGATTATTTCCGTATACTTCTTTATTTTGAACATGGACTGGCAGCAGAGATCGAACTCGGAACCTTTTTGCTGAAACAGGAACCAAGATGGTATGTGGCAGGAGATACCGGAACACTGGTTGTGGAAAATATAAAGGCAGATAAAGGAGCAATCTACAGGGCTGGTGAGTTTCAGGAGAAGCTGCCTGCAACGGTAAAAAATCTGGATGCTGGTCCAACCCGTACTTTTTCCGTAAAGCCGGAGGATGTAGTTAAGACGGAAGAATTACCAGTCATCAGTCAGAAACATAACGATTGGAATGATTATTTCCGAAATATTGCAGGGGTAATCAATGGGAAAGAAGAACTGATTGTAAAGCCGGAACAGGTGCGCAGGGTTTTGCAAGTCATGGAAGCGTCAAGACGATCTGCGGCGCTTGGAAAATCGGTAGACTTTGAGTCAAAGACTTAGAAGAGAGGGTTTGAAGATGAAAAATGGAAAGCTGCAGTTAGGGTTTATTGGATGTGGAGGAATTGCGTTTAACAAGCATTTCCCATCGTTGAAAGAGCTGCCGGAATTATGTGAGCTGGTGGCATTTTGCGATATTGTTAAAGAGCGGGCAGAACAGGCCGCCAGGGAATTCGGAACAAAGAAAGCAAAAATTTATACCGACTATGATGAAATGTTAAAGGATGAGTCTATTGATGTGGTGCATGTACTGACTCCGAATGTGGTACATTGTCCGGCCACCGTTGCAGCTTTTAAAGCCAATAAACATGTTCTGTGCGAGAAGCCCATGGCTCACAGTACGGAAGCGGCACGGCAGATGCTGGATGCATGGAAGCAATCCGGGAAAAAATTCACAATCGGATATCAGAACCGTTTCCGACAGGAGGTACAGGCACTTCATAAGTCCTGTGAGGAGGGGGAATTGGGTGAAATCTATTTTGCGAAGGCACATGCGGTTCGCAGACGTGCAGTACCCACTTGGGGAGTATTTCCAAACAAAGCACTACAGGGCGGCGGTCCATTAATTGATATCGGAACCCATGCGCTGGATATGACCCTTTGGGCCATGAATAATTATGAGCCGGAATCCGTGACGGGTTCTGTATTCTATAAGCTGGGACATTTGCAGGAGGCAGCTGAAAGCAATATATTCGGACCTTGGGATCCCGAAACCTATGAGGTGGAAGATTCTGCCTTTGGATTTATCAAAATGAAAAATGGTGCTTCCATCTATTTGGAAAGCTCCTGGGCACTGAACATGCTGGGGGCAAAAGAAGCCGCTACGACACTGTGCGGAACGAAAGCGGGAGCGGAAATCCGTTCCGGCATGAGCGTGCAGGACAAGGAAGATAAGCTGGTTTATAATCGGGGGCATAATGGAAAATTGGTGGAGGAACATTATTCACCCGGTGGTGCCGTGGCGTATTTCAGTGGAAAACCAGTGACGGAAGGAGTAGCTGAAGCGAAACAATGGTTGGAATCCGTATTAAATAACACGGAACCTTTAGTAAAACCCCAACAGGCATATGTAGTGACGCAGATTCTTGAAGGCATTTACAAAGCTGCTGAAACTGGAAAAGAAGTGTTTTTTGACTAAATACAATTTAGCCGGGATTGGATAAAGCCATGATACAAGTATTGATCGTAGATGATGAAATACATTGTGCAGAGGGTGTAAAATGCACAATGGATTGGGAAAAACTGGGTGTTATGCAGATATTTACGGCCTATAGTTTAAAACAGGCGCAAAAGGTTTTTCAGCAGCAGCAGATTCACATTATTCTATGTGATGTGGAAATGCCCAAAGGCAGCGGATTAGAGCTGCTGCAGTGGGTGAGAGAACATGGGTACCGTCCGGTAAGTATTCTTCTCACCAGTTATGCCACGTTTCAATATGCAAAGCAGGCGATAGAGTTGGAATGTATGGATTATCTGTTAAAACCTGCTTCCAGGGAAGCCCTGATGGAGGTGCTTTACAGAGCGGTGGAACGGGTGAAAGAACAATGGAAGAAGGAGGAAAATACACAGCTGGCCAGTTACTGGAATGCAAATGAAAAAAAGAGAGTCCAGCGCTTCTGGCGGGAAGTGCTGGAAAAGGAGATTCCTCCGGATAGTACAGCCATTTTGGATCAGGCCAGAGAAGAGCATCTTGTTTTTCATGAAAACAATCGATATCTTCCTATACTGTTTAAGATATTTGATGTTAATCATGGAGTAAATCGAAAGGATCTCATGGAAACGATCATGCGGAAACTGCAAAGCGGTATTTGGGGAGCCATGGAAGAGACAGTTACTGCTTTTGCAGCAGATCATTTTCTTGTGATAGCCGGATTTGCAGAAAAGGGGCAGGAACAAAAATTGGAATGCAGCTGCGGTGAATTTATCAGTGAATGTAAAAAGGAACTGGGGGTATCCATCGCCTGTTATATGGGTGAATTGCGGGAATCAGGCGACTTGGCATTTCAATATCAGGCATTATTAAGGGAAGAAAAAAATAATGTTATGGAACGTTCCGGCGTGTTTTTTTTGCATGCAGGAAGAGAAAAGTTTACCTATCAGAGACCGGATATAGAACAATGGACTGATTTTTTTTCAAAAGGAGCATATGAAGCTGCCATTCATGACATTGAAAGGTATCTGGACACCATGGTGCATGAAAGGAAAGTAAATCGTGAAATGTTAGAGCATTTATTTCAGGATTTTATACAGGATATTTATATAGCAATAAGAGAAAGCGGCATACAGGCACATTTGTTGTTCCAGGATGATGAATCCGCAGACTTGTTTAAAAATGCAGCGAATTCGGTCAGGAGTTTTAAGAAATGGGCAGTTTATATTATTCAAAAAGCCGGCTCTTATGTAGAAATGGTGGAACGTACGGATTCCGTGGTAAGCAGGTTGGAAAAATATATCAGGAGTCATTTAGGAGAGGAATTAAGCCGCAATCAGCTGGCGGAATATGTATATCTGAGTCCGGATTACTTAGCCAGAATGTTTCGGCAGGAGAAAGGGGTATCCCTTTCGAATTACATTACCCTGGAACGGCTGGAGAAAGGGAAAAGGCTTCTGCGGGAAACGAATATGACGGTTGGTGATATCGCATACCAGGTCGGTTATGGGAATCTCGCTTATTTTACCAAGGTATTTCGTGAAAAGAATGGTGTCACTCCCGCCCAATTCCGGAATGGCATATAGGAGGCAGGAACGAATGGAGCACTTGGAGATTTATATAGAAGAGAACCAGGATATGCTGTATAAGCTTTTGTGGGAGCTGTGCCATATCCCGGCACCCAGCCACCATGAGGAAAAAAGAGCAGAATTTTGCAGAAGATGGTTAGAGGAGCAGGGAGCAAAAGGTGTTTTTATTGATGATGCGCTGAATGTGATTTATCCTTATGCATGTGATAAGCATAAGGAAGCAGTTCTGTTTATGGCTCATATGGATACGGTATTTCCGGATATGGAGCTCATGGATGTACAGGTGCGGGATGGTAAATTGTTTGCACCGGGAGCAGGAGATGATACGGCAAATGTAGCCATATTGCTGATGATAGCCAGATACTTCGCCATATATACCCCAAAAACCAGTTATGGCGTTATCTTTGCCGCCAATTCCTGTGAGGAAGGATTGGGAAATCTAAAAGGTTCCATTGCATTGGTGAAACGTTATCAAAAACGATTAAGACAGGTGGTTTCTTTTGACGGATATATTGATGAGATCTGCAACTGTGCGGTAGGTTCTATGCGTTACCAGGTAGAGGTGAAGACAGAAGGCGGACATTCTTATTTTGATTTTGGAAGACCCAATGCCATAGTGTATCTGTCTCATATAATAGAGGAAATCTACCGCTATCAGGTGCCTGAGGATGGCAGCAAGACTACATATAACGTGGGTTGTATAAGCGGCGGAACCTCCGTAAACAGCATTGCAGGGCAGGCTGGGATGTTGTATGAGTTCCGATCGGATAGCAGGGATAGTATGCAGATTGTGAAGAAAGACTTTGAGGAGCTGATCGATAAGTTCCGTCAAGCAGGCACTGAAGTTACAGTGGAGCTTGTGGGAGAGCGTCCATGCGGCGTAAAAGACAGTAAAAATCCGAAGCAGAAAGCACTGGAGGAATTGTGCCAAAATGTCATATGGAAGCGGACAGGCAGATTACCAGGATTTACATCAGCTTCTACTGACTGCAATATTCCGTTTTCTCTGGGGATACCGGCAGCCACCATCGGGTTGTGTACAGGTGGAGGAGCTCATACCAGACAGGAGTGGATTCTCATTGACAGTTTAAAGGATGGATTTGGGATAGCAGCAGATATTATTTTAGCAGCGGCAACGAGCCGGGTGTACGAAAGGGCAACTGTAACATAACAATATGGAGGTAATAAAATGGCTTTAAAAGTAGGTATTCAACTATATTCCGTCAGAGAACTTATGAAAGAGGATCCGATACATACCATTCAACAGGTAGCGGAATCAGGATATAAATATCTGGAGGCCGCCAACCATAATGCGCTTTTGGATGATGGAGTTGGATTTGGAATAAGCGCCGGGGAATTGAATGCATTCATGGAGCAATCAGGAAGCAAGATTATCAGCGCTCACATATTCCCATTTAATGATGACAACTATAAAAGAGTCATTGAATACAACCAGAAGATTGGGAATCATACATTGGTATACCCAATGGAAGTATTCCGGGATTATGATGATACCATGAGAAAAGCAGAATATTATGAGAAAATGGGGCGGATCGCCGCGGAAGAGGGGATGCAGTTTTTATACCATAATCATTATCAGGAATTTCAGGAGTTTAACGGAAAACGAGTGTTGGATCTGATAGTGGATCATACGGATCCTGCGCATGTTAATCTGGAATTGGATACTTTTTGGGTTCTGCGCGGTGGCTTTGACCCGGCCAAGATGATGGAACATTATGGAACACGTATCAAAATGCTGCATCAAAAGGATTTTGCGAAAGATACAAAAACACCGGTCAATATGTTTGATATAGTTGGAAATACGACATATATTACCAGAGAGGTATTTAGTAAATATAAATGCAATGATGATTTTGTGGAAATCGGGTATGGGCAGATGGATATCCAAAGTATTATACAAAAAGCCCTGGAGCTTGGCAGCATAGAATACATTGTGTTGGAACAGGATGCCACAAAACTGAACCAGCTTGAGAGTATCAGGCGGAGTATGGAAGGGTTTCAGAAATTTGACGGTATTGTATGGGAATAGGCGTATGAAGGAAAAGGATGTGCTGTGGACAAAGGGGTATCTTTTGCTGCTGATTGCTAATTTTTTCAGCTGGCTTAGCTATAATATGGTTACGCCCGTGCTTACCGGATATGTGGAAAATCTGGGTGCCAGTCTGTGGATCTGTGGATTAGTCGGTGGATTGTTCGCATTTACCTCCTGCCTGTCCAGACCCATAAGCGGATTCCTGTCCGATACGCGCAACCGAAAAAGATTGATGGCCGGATCCAATTTATTGATGGCAGTTTCGCTGCTTATATATTCTGTCGTGCCAAGCATACCGGTTATCCTGATATTTCGGGGGATACATGGTGTAGCTTTTGGAATTTCGAGTACAGCCAGTCTGGTACTGGTCAGCGAATCAGTTTCTGAAAGGCGAATCGGAGAAGCGGTCAGTTATTATGGAGTAATGTCCGTGGCTTCCATGGCCATTGGACCGGGTATTGGAATCTGGTGCAGTGAGATACTGGGGTATCAATATTGCCTGATAATCAGTACGGTTATTCTATTTGCTGCCGGAAGTGCGGCTGTTTTCTTCCCATATAAAGTATCCGGACCGGTAAAAACAGAAAAAGTAAGGTTAACGTGGGATAGACTAATAGAGCCGGGTTTGATTGGGCTTGGAGGTGTAAATGCATCCTTTACCATGATGAATGGTGTGGTAAGTTCCTTCCTGGTATTGTTTGCTGCACAACGGGGGATCCAGGGGATCAGCCTGCACTTTACGCTGAATGCGGTAGTATTGATTTTGTCTCGGGTGATTCTTGCCGGAGTGATGAACAGTTGGTCATTAAAACAAAATTTGTATCCGGCCTTTTTCACAGGCATTGCTGCATTGGTTGTCATCAGCCAGGCAGATACTCTTGGAATCCTGTTGCTGGCAGCAGTTTTGAAAGCCTTCGCACAAGGCTTATCCCAGCCGGCTCTGCAGACAGAAGCTTTAAAAAGGGTAGAACCTGAGAAGAGAGGTGTTGCATGCAGTACGATGTATATCGGAGGAGATCTTGGACAGGCAGTCGGACCGATGCTGGGCGGCGTTGTGGCGCAAAGAGCGGGGTATGGAAATATGTATCTTTTATCAGCAGTACCACTGGTGATTGCTCTGATCTGTTTCTTCATCCGGTGCAGAAGAGATATACTGATAAAATAATATGAATAAGCGAACCTTTTTTTCACCAATATGACTTGATCATATTGGTGAATATTGTTTTTCTTTCATCACTGATATATTATGATTGGAATAGCAGTGGAATAAGAGGAGGTCAGAATGGAAAAAGTAAAGTCCGCAAGGAGAAAGAGGATCATGGTGAAATCGCTGCGGTTTCGTATTGTACTTATGGTGGGGGTTGCTATATCCATACAGTTTTTTGTATTGGTGTTCAATAATATCTATGCGATACAAATTGTAAGAAAGCAGACATTCGAAACAAATTCCAGAATGCTGTCTCTTTATATGAATCAGATTGACAGTGCATTTCGGGACATTGAAAATTACTGGATTACCATGCGGATGTCAGCGGATTTTATGGAAATTAACAGATACGATTCCGGAATAGAGTACTATACGGCTCAGCACAGACTTAAGGTGGATATGGAAAACGCCATTCCTTCATTTGGTTACATTGAAGATATTTTTATGTATTTTCAGAGTACAGGTGACTGTATTGATGCGGCAAAGGGGAGCCTGAGCGGAACCGAGCGTAAAGATATAAAGAATCGGGTGAAAGAACTGGCAGCCAATGAAATTGAGAATTGGATAGCTGGAGAATGGACGGGAGTGCAAGTCAATGGGGAGTTTTATCTTTTTAGAATTTTAAGGGTCCGTGATATCTACATGGGCGGCTGCATCAAAGTCTCCACTTTAATTAAGCGGCTGCAGGAAGAAGGATATGGAAATGAAGATTATTTATCCTTTTGCCTGAATACCGGGGAAGAACTGGGGAACTCTCTTCCGGTTGGAACGGAGGGTGTAAATCTGAACCAGAGTCAGGATTATTACAGCATTGTGGGAAAAGATACGAAGTATATGCTGTTGTCCGCACCATCGTCCTGCGGTGATTACAGCTTGGTGTCTATGATCAGGGATGATAATATTTTAGAATATCTGGGTTCTGTACGAACTTTGATTTTTATACTGGGACTCTGCTTTATCTGTTTTTTGATCGTGTATCTGCTGTCTGTCAGAAAGTGGCTGATGAAACCGCTGAGCAGCCTTATTGAAGCAATGCGCCTGCTGGGAAGCGGCAACCTGGAGGTTCGTCTGGCAGAGCATGTGGAATACGAAGAGTTTTCTGTGGTTAATACAGTGTTTGATGATATGACACGGCAGATAAAGAGATTGAAGGTGGATGTATATGAAGAAAAAATGCAGAGACAAGAATTGCAACTGCAGTATTTAAAACTTCAGATTAATCCTCATTTTTATATCAACTGTCTTAACGTTATCCACAACTTGACGATGATGAATAAAAATGACCTGGTTCAGGAGATGACGACGCACCTGGGGAACCATCTTCGCTATACACTGGAAGGAAATTCAGTAGGATACTTAAGCAGGGAAGTTGATTATGTCAAAAATTATCTGAAGATACAGGAACTGCGTTTTGCCAACAGCTTAAAGTGCCATTTTGAAGTGGACGAATTGACCGAGAATGTGCTGGTTCCACCCTTGATCATACAGACTTTTGTAGAGAATACCGTGAAATATCAGGTGGTTGCAGGTGAGATGGCTGAGCTGTTTATTTGTATCAGGCGGTATATGCAGCAGGGACAACAAAGGATCCGGATCGAAATATGGGATACGGGAGATGGATTTTCAGAGGAGATTTTGGACCACTTAAACAGTGGTCTCTCAATTATTGATGAAGAAGGCGAGCATTATGGAATATGGAATGTGCAGCAGCGTCTGAAATTGATTTATAAAGGTGAAGAAGAGATCTTTTTTTCCAACCATCAGGAGACAGGCGGAGCACGTATTGTAATCAGCCTTCCGTATTCCCGGGAAGTAAGTGAATGGAAGCAGGAAGAAAGACATGTTGAAGGTTAATATGCACAATAAAAAAAGATAACAACGGAATTGTTATAAAAAAGGACTGAATAATAATAATTACGCTCTTATCAGACATGGTAATATGTATGCATAGTAAGAAAATCCATGGGAGATATGAAACACATTAACAAGAAAAGGAGATGTTTTATGAGAAGGAAAATTTTGTCTGTTCTATTAACAGCAGCAGTGCTGCTTGGCTTGATTGGGTGTGGAAATGGCAGCACGGTTGATACAGGGAGCGACAGTAAGGCGGAAAGCGGCAATGTGAATACGGAAGCGGATTCTAAGCAGAAGGAATATGCGCAACTGGTGGTGGCTTTTAGAACTGCAGGAGCCATTCCCACAGAGCAAGCGATTGACACGATAGAAGAAGAAATCAATAAGATTACAAGAGATGAAATAGGTGCGGAAGTAGAATTGATGATTATTGCAAATGGTTCCTATGTAAGCCAGATGAATCTGATGCTGACAGGTGATGAGCAGATCGACGTACTGGGAGCTTCCAGGTCTATGATGCCAACTATTTATGCGGCAGAACAAATCCGGCCATTACAGGAATTGTTGGATGAGTATGGACAGGGTATTAAGGAAGTGTTGGGAGAAGATTTGCTTTCCTGCGGTGCATTCCATAACGAATTATATGCAATCCCTATTAAATGTGATTCAGCCTGTGGGTATGGTACCTTTGCATTGCGAACGGATCTGTGTAAAAAATACAATATTGATGCAGAAAGTATTGATACTTATGAAGAGCTTACGGAAGTATTCCAGACAATTAAAGATAATGAACCGGAGATGACCATTGTAGGAAGCGGGAGTGCCGGACAGTCTTTTTTACAATATAGTATAACATGGGATAATTTGAGTGATAACTATGGAGTATTAGAGAATCATGGACAAGAGCTGACAGTAACCAATCTGTTTGAATCCGATGGCTACAAGGAGTATCTGCGTGTGATCAGGGATTGGTATGTGAGAGGATTCATCAGCAATGATATTACCAGTTCTACGGAATCCAGCGCGACGATTATGAAAGCAGGCAATTTGTTTGCCTACGCAACTGCCAATAAGCCGGGCATCAAGACCCAAGAGGAAAGCAATACCGGCGGAATTGAGGTGGAAATCTGCCAGGTGCTGCCTACCTTTACTGTAACAGGGAACATATGGCAATGGACGATCCCCACCAGCAGCAAGTATCCGGAAGAGGCAATGCAATTCCTGAATTTAATGTATACCAATGCAGATGTCCTGAATTTAATTACTTACGGCATTGAAGGGCAGGATTATGTGGTGAAAGAGGACGGAACCATTTATTATCCGGATGGATTGGGTGCCACTACTGTTCCTTACAGTATGCAGGGTATGAACTGGTCTTTTGGAAATGAGTTTAATGGGCATGTATGGTATGGTAATGCCCCGGATATCTGGGAGCAGACAGCAGAGTGGAATAAGACGGGTCTCGTATCAGAAGCATACGGCTTTGTATTTGACAGTGGATCCGTTGCTAATGAAAAGGCGGCAGTGCAGAACATTTATGATCAATACCGCATGAGCTTGGAGTGTGGTCTTGTGGATTATGAAGAAGTACTGGATGAAATGAATGAAAAACTCTATGCAGCAGGACTGCAAACGATTATCGATGAAAAACAGAAACAGTTGGATGAGTGGGCAGAATCAAATAGTAAAAATTAGCAGAAGGACACGAATGCGTATGAGTAAAACAAAAGTGCTGACTGGAAAGAAAAAAAAGAGTACCGGATGGAAATCATACATTCCATTTTATTTGATGGCATTGCCGGGACTTATATACTTTTTCATCAATAATTATATGCCTATGGGCGGATTGATTGTAGCCTTCAAGTCCTATAGTGCTAAAAAAGGAATTTGGGGAAGTGACTGGGCAAGGTTTAATAACTTCAGGTATTTGTTCATGACAAATGAAGCTTTTAATATTACCAGAAATACACTTTTGTATAATGTTGCATTTATTATCTGCGGCACGTTTTTGGCTGTTACAGTAGCAATCCTGCTGAATGAAATCAGAAGTAAAAAGGCCAGCCGGCTATATCAAAGTGTGTATTTGCTTCCCCATCTGGTATCATGGGTTATCATCAGTTATCTGGCATATGCTTTTTTAAGTGCCGATACCGGATTTATCAATAATACCATTTTGAAGCTGTTTGGCGGAAAGGTAATAAACTGGTATAATTCACCCAAATATTGGCCTGTAATTATTGTCATTGTATATTTGTGGCAGAGCGTGGGATATACCACGATTGTATACTTTGCTTCCGTAGTTGGATTTGATCGGGGTTACTATGAAGCTGCTGAGCTGGAAGGTGCAGGAACATGGAAGAAGATTAAGTATATCACACTACCCCTGTTGAAACCAACAATCATCACGATGGTGCTGCTGGCAGTAGGAAAAATCTTCTATTCGGATTTTGGACTGTTTTATCAGGTGCCGATGAATGCAGGGGCTTTATATCCAACCACAAACGTTATTGATACCTTTGTATATCGGGGATTAATGCAGCAGAATAATATTGGTATGAGTGCCGCGGCAGGATTGTACCAGTCCGTTGTAGGTTTTATCATTGTTATAGCAGCAAATCTGCTGGTTCGCAAGATTGACAAAGACAGTTCGTTTATTTAACCTGACCTGGAGATAATTGACCGGTATGAAAGAAAGGAGGCGATGGATATAATGCAGTCAAAAAGCAGCAGACGTTTTAACATTTTTGCGAATGCCTTTATGATTCTCGGGGTAATCTTTTGCCTTTCTCCATTAGTTTTGCTGCTGGTATCCTCATTTACGGACAGCAATGTCCTGATACGGAATGGATATAGTTTTTATCCTGAAAAATTAAGTCTTGAGGCATATCGCTATTTGTTTCAAAGCGGAACGCAGATCATGAGAGCGTATGGGATGTCATTTGTGGTTACGATCACCGGTACCTGTCTGAGTCTGGTTATCACCACCATGCTGGGATATTCCATATCACGCCCGGGATTGCCGGGAAGACGATTTTTGACTTTTTATGTATTCTTCACCATGCTGTTTAATGGTGGGTTAGTACCTACATATCTAATGTATACGGGAACGTTTCATATAAAAAATACTATTTTGGCATTGTTGATTCCGAACCTGTTAGTACGTGCCTATTATGTTTTACTGATGCGGAGTTTTTTTCAGAACAGTCTTCCGGAGGAGATTTTAGAGGCGGCGTCAATTGACGGAGCAAGTAAGCTGAAGATTTTTTATAAAATTGCAGTTCCAATGGCAAAACCTATTGTTACAACGATTGCATTGTTTAGTATGATTCTATACTGGAATGATTGGCAGAATGGTCTGTACTACATTACGACAAAGACCGGTCTGTATACGATACAGAATCTGCTGAATCGTATGGTACAGGAAATACAGTATCTATCCAGTAACGCCACTGTGGGAGGCAGCATTGACTTGTCCGGCATACCATCCGCAACAGTCCGTATGGCCATTGCTGTTATCGGTATTTTACCAATTGCTGTATTGTATCCATTTATACAAAGCAATTTTGCAAAAGGTATCACTGTCGGTGCCGTAAAAGGATAAGCGGTTGGATCAGATGGAAATGGATTGGGAGCGTGACAGCTGTAAAAGCTGTCACGCTTACGCAGTTTTATAACGTAATATTGAAACGGATCAGTCAGCCATGAACCCGTGCTTTGTCAGGCAGGTGTATCTTGCTTAAACCACTTAAACAACCCAACTATCATAAAGATAATGATCACAACAAATGGTATTGATACAAATATACAGAGAGTCTGCAGCGTACGAAAGGGTGCGCCCGTGAACATGATAGTCAACGGGATAGCAGCAAGTACAATACACCACAGCAGTCTCAGCAGGGGGCTTGTGTTGCCGGAGGCGTCCGGTTTTCTGGTAGTTGTGGC
>Ga0153940_1000858_pt1 | contig 14440 bp, 17 predicted proteins | sample TSNJ024MetaG_FD_104736 | JGI IMG/M metagenome (GOLD analysis project Ga0153940, IMG submission 104736) | Attine ant fungus gardens microbial communities from New Jersey, USA - TSNJ024 MetaG | ecosystem: Host-associated > Fungi > Mycelium > Unclassified | place: USA: New Jersey, Brendan T. Byrne...
CAGGGGCGTTCCTTTCAAGCGCCCCAACAAATGTGCCGGAGCCTCGAGCGGGATTATAACAGGCTTTAGCGCGGCTTTCCGGTGGATATGCAAAAATGCAGCGAAAAGAAAGTAACGGCGTGCTTCGGCGTGTGAGGTCGCTTCAACGTTTCGTTACGTAAAGTCTGCAATCCAAAAAAATCCCCGAAAACTCTTGACTTCGAGTGCGCTCGAAGTGCTAACATTTCTTTAACCGTGAGGTCAGACGAGGCCGTTGGGCGGGTGAGTAAAGGGATGTTCGGGGTGAGACGGGAAAAGCTTGCCGGGCTCAGGTGCGGGGTTGGGATCATTTTTCTCGCGCTTGCGGCGTTCGGCTTTGTTTCGGGCGGCGAGTCGTCGGTGTTTTGGGCTGCCGCGCAGCCGGGGCCGTTGCTGGCGCGGGCGCTCTCGGGCGGCGCGCCTCTGGCGGTCTTCGCGCTCTGCGTGTTGGCCGCGGCGACGTTTCTGTTTGGCAGGTTTTTCTGCGCGGTCTGTTGTCCTCCGGGCGTGTTACAGGATCTTGCCGTGCGCGCGAGGGGCGCGTATAGGACGGATATCCCCAATCTGTATCGCCTGCGGTACATAGTCGCCGTCGTATCCCTCGCGTTGCTTTCCTGCGGTTGGGCGTCGGTTTTCAAGCTTGTCGAGCCGTTTTCGCGCTTCGGAGGTATTGTGTCGGCGTTTGTCGGCGTCGCGAGCGTCGGCGGGTTCGCGGTTTTCATTTTATTTGCCGCGCTTGCGCTGCGGAAGAAACGCGTCTACTGCGCCGCAATCTGCCCTATCGGCACTCTGCTCGGTTTATGCGCCAAATACGGCGTGTGGCGTATGCGGATAGGCGATGCTTGCTCCGGCTGCGGGCTTTGCGAATGGCGCTGTCCGGTCGGCTGCATAGACAGCGCGGGCCGCGTGATCGACAACGAGCGCTGCTTGCGCTGTATGCGCTGCGTTTCGGCCTGTCCAAATGGCTGCGTATCCTTATCCCGAACAGGCGGTGTCGGCGAGGCGCGCGAAATGCCGCCTGACGGCGCGAGGCGTGTGTTTTTGGCAAAAGGGGCGCTCGTACTGCTCGGCGCGGCGTCAAGCGTACATGTGTTGGGACGGCCCGTCCGCGCGCTGGCGAGGAGCGGCGTCGGCGCGGAGGGTTTGATCCTGCCGCCGGGGGCGCTTGACGCGCGGGATTTTCGCGCGAGGTGTACGAGCTGTCACTTCTGCGTCCTGCGTTGCCCTTCGGAAGTGATTAAGCCGTCGCGCTTCGGCTTGGGGCCTGTATACCTCGACCTGAGCGAAAACGCTTGCCTGTACGACTGCACGCTGTGCAATAATGTCTGCCCCTCCGCCGCGCTGAAGCCGCTGCCGCTTGCGGAAAAACAATGGCTCAAGATCGGCGAAGCCGTATTCGATGAAACAAAGTGCCGCGTGATCACCGACGGCGAGGCTTGCGACCTCTGCGCCGCCGCCTGTCCGAAGGGAACGATATACATGAACGACGGCCCCGGACGTCACAAAATCCCGGAGGTCGGCGCTTATCATTGCATTGGTTGCGGCGTGTGCCGCTCCGTTTGCCCCGCAAAACCGAAGGCGCTGACGGTAAAAGGCGTCGACCGGGGGAAGTTCGCTCGTATTTAAGTGAAGGATTTAAGCGTTGCTGTCCCTATTGCGTCGTCCCTCACGGCGTCACACCCTTAAAGACATAATAAAATTTTTACATATACCCTTCATATACCCTTGGCGTCAGAGCCGAGTGAACATATTTTATCATGGTAACAAAGTCGAAGACAGGTCTGGCGGTTGCCCGGCAGATGGCGCAGGCGTAGGGGGGAAGGTCGCTGCATTCGAGCAGGATGGCCGCGGTCTGCGGATGCTCGGCGATCATGCGGGTTGCGGTTTCGACCGCTTCGCGTTCGACGAGCGCGGAGTCAAGCGTTCCTTTTTCTTCGAGGACCGATGTGCGGAACTCGTCTTTGTCTTCCATGCCGTAGATTACGAGCGGCGTCTCGGGAGATACGCCCGTGTTCGCGAAATGTTCCTGCGTCAGGCAGCTTGCGTCCGCTGTGATGACGCCGATCTTTTGCCCGGGGGCGAGCATACGGTGGATAAACGGAATTTGCAGCAGGCTGGAGAGGAAAACGGGGACGCTGACGGCGGACGCGACTTGCTTCTGAAATAGAGCCATGAAGCCGCACGCGCCGGTTATCGCGCGGACGCCTTCGGCCTCCAGCTCCATAGCGCCTTCGATAAACGGTTTGAGCAGCGCGGGGTCGCGCTCGGTGAGCAGGCGTTTGATCGACGCGCCGCGGACTTCTTTGTAGCGCACCGGGAAGCCGAAGGTGGTTGCGTTGCCGACGTTGCCTGGTACGCATGGATAGGCGGCGTCGAGTATCAGGATACCGATCGGCTCTCCGTCCCAGGAGCGGGATTTGCTCTTAATTCGGTAAATCACTCGCGTTTCACTCCTTCCATCTTTTGGGCGAGCAGCTTGTCAAGGATCGCCAGCCCTTGCAGCGCGCTGGGTTTTGGCGTCCTGTGCGTGATTTTGTAAAAAGTGAGCGGCGGGATCGGTTCGTCCATTCGGTAGAAATTTAAGTTTTTCCCGCGGCCCTCAAAGTGCGGCTTGACGCAGCGCGGGACGATAGACCACTGTCCCGCGCGGATCATGAGATTTGGCGCAAGGTAAGTGGTCAGAAGCTCGACGGGGACGCTGACGGACGGGTCCCAGTTGTGATTGTGCCAAATGCGGAAATCCCGCGACCACTCGATGTAAAGCTCGTTTGCCGGGTCGAGGTCATCCGGCGACAGAACGCCCTCCGCCGTTCGAAAATGGTCGTCCATACGCACCACCAGCATCTCGTCCGTGTGTATCGGGATGGTCGTCACGAGCTTTGAGCTCTCTTCGTGTACGACAAACGCGACGTCGGCTTCGCGGCTTTCGACTTTTTCGTACAGCATATCTGTCGGGTCTGTCAGAATTTTCAGGTGAACGGGCGGATGATGGGTGAGCAGGCTGTTAAAGAGCCCGGGCAGAAGATTGTTGTTCGCGGCCTCGCATCCGGCAATGCAAAGAAAAAAGGCGGAGCTCTCCCAGCGGGAGTTGTCGATCTCGCGCTTTGCCTCCTGCCATTTGATGACAAGAGGCAAAAACGCCTCGCCAGCCGGCGTCAGCTTTATGGATTTGACGCCCTTCTGCCTGTCGACCAGAATCAAGCCCATCTCACTCTCCAGCAGTTTAAGCTCTCTGCTGACGGTTGAGGGCGTGAGGTTGATCAGATCCGCGGCTTTGCCGAACGTGCGCGACATCGCGACGGCCAGAAATATTTCCAGCCTTCTTTCATGCAATTGCGACACCTTCTTTATCTCATTAGTACAGCCTCATTATACAGCAGAGGCCTTTGGCAATTCCAGCCGCAGGCCTCTTTAAAGAGTCGGTCGTGATAATTAAATGAACGCGGGCTCCTCGAACAAATCCCCTTCCTCGAAGCGGGAGAGGCGGAAGTTATGGATGTCCACGAAGGTTTGCTCTCCGAAGAACATTTCCTTCGCCAAGCGTCCGCCGCTGGGGCCGAATTGGAGGCCGTGCCCGCTCCAGCCGCAGTTGGTCCACAGCCCTTCAAGAGGCGTCCAATCGATTATCGCCTGGTGATCGGGCGTTACGTCGTATGGGCCCGACCACTGGTGTACAACCCGCACGCCCGATAGCCCGGGGAAGCGCGCGAGTACGCTGTTAGTCACGCCGTGAAGGAATTTCGCGCTGTTGCCGGAAATCATGGTTTTGGGTTCGTCCGGGTCGTCTCTTCCGAGGAAGAAGCTGCCGTTCGGCAACTGCTTGAAATAAGCGCCGTCGTCGAGGCAGAGCGTCATCGGACAGTTGAAAGGCTCGATCTGCTCGGTGACCAGAAGATTGTGGCGCTCGGGCGTCACGGGCAGGTCGACTCCGACCGTCGCCGCGAGAGGTGTGCTCCATGGCCCGGCGGTCAAAAGCACGCGCGGCGCGGACCACGTTTCGCCCGCCGCCTGCACGCCCGTGATCTTTCCGCCGCTCTCGAGCAGCTTCTCGACCGGTGTGAAGGTTTTGACGAACGCGCCGCTCTTTTCCGCCGCCTTGCCGTAGGCGATGGTCAGCGTGTGGGGATTGATGTGCCCGTCCTGGTGGCAGAACGCGCCTCCGGTCATCCGGTCGACGCGGAAATACGGCCAGCGGCGCTTCATCTCCGCCGGACTCAGCATTTCGGATGGGATATCCAGGCTGTTCTGCAGCTTGACGTTCTTCTCCAACTGTTCATAGCTGGCGTCGGAGTACGCGACCCAGAGATATCCCCACTGCGCGAACTCGAGGTTGTACTCGTCTCCAAGTCCGAGATCTTCGCCCAAAGTCGGGAAACATTCCAAGTTATATTTCGCGAGGCGGCAGTTGACCTCCGTGCCGAAGTGCTGGCGCAATCCAGCCGCCGAGCGCCCCGAGCCCCCAGACGAGAGGTAGCCCGCCTCGAAGAGGACTACCTTCAGGCCTTCCTTGGCGAGATGCCAAGCCGCGGAGCAGCCGTGAACACCGCCGCCGACGATGATAGCGTCGGCTGTTCTATGCCCGCTCATTTCGCACACTCCTTCATTTCCGTCTCCTTGCCGTAGGCGCACAGCCCCAGCTTGATCGGCTTGACGGGCGGACGGATAACGCCGGGGTATATCTCGGTCAGCGGCGCGCCGGTTGCCTGCGACAGCTCGCGCAGGATGATATCCCTGCACCCTCGCCCCTGACAGGGCCCCATCCCCACGCGCAGGACGCGTTTCAGCTCGTCGAAGGTATGATACCCCTTTGCGATCCACGCGCGGACTTCCTCCTGCGTGACCTCTTCACAGCGGCAGACTACGACGCCGTCTTTGTCAAGTGTTCCCGCCATTTAACCCACCACCTTAACAGCGCGTACTTCGCCGACTTTATCCGCCGGTATGACGACATGGACGACTCTGGTGCGGTCTTTGAGCGGTTCGGCGACCGCCGCGACGGTCCCTTCGCAGATCTTCTCGCCGGTGCGCCCCAGGCACGCGACGCGACCGCCTTTCTCCGGCAGGGGCAGCATCTCATACGGCAGCTTCATGAGAGCTTTACCGTCGCCGTAGGTGAGGTCCGCCACGAAGCAGGCGAGGCCGGGGCACTTTGCCACGCAAAGCCCGCACCCTGTGCATTTTTCGTAATCGATTGACGGAACGTCGTTTATGTCGGCAAACTCCTTTATTGCGCCCGTGGGGCACGAAGTGTTGCACGGGTTGCAGGGGATGCGCTGCGGGCACTCCACGATGACGAGGCCGCCCTTACGGCTGCGCCAAAGCTCGGCGGGCGGTGCCACCGCGCCGGGGCGTTCCTCCGTGAGGACGCCGTTTTCATAAACTCCGGTGACCTTCATCTACTTCGCCTCCCACGAATCGATCAGCACGCAGCCCACGCCCGCGCGGATCTTTTCTCCGACTTCGCCCGCTCTTAAGTGGCGCAGGCGCTCCCAATACATTTCGAGGTTTTCGGGGGCGGGCGATAGCCCAAGCGAGCGCGCCGCTCCGAAGCCCGCGATGCGTCCTTCGATCATTGCGGCGGAAGCTTCCTCGATGCCTCCGACGTCTCCGGCAACCCAGAAATCGGGGTTTGACGTGCGCATTTCGCGGTCGCGCAGCGGAACCTGCCCGCAGAGTTGGGGAACATATTTCATCTCACAGCCCGCGTGCCAGAGCAGCTCGTTAGTCGGCGTGAGGCCGACGGCCATGCAGATCGCGTCACATTCTATCTCCTCTGGTTCTCCCGTGGGGCGGAAGTGTTCGTCCAGCTCGCGTATGACCGCGCCTTCCACTATATCGTTTCCGAGCGCGCGTTCGATCGAATGGCTGAGCAGAATAGGCACGCCCAGCCGACGTACCTTAGCAGCGTGTACCCAGTAGCCTCCGATCCGCGGCATGGCCTCGAGGATCGCCGCTACCTCCACGCCCGCCTGCATCAACTGGTAGCTGACGATCAAACCGATGTTGCCCGCGCCGATCATAAGAACCCGCTTGCCCGGCGTCACTCCGTAGACGTTCATCAGGGTTTGCACCGCGCCCGCGCCGTACACTCCGGGGAGGTCATTGTTCGGGAACGGGATAAGCCGCTCCTGCGCGCCAGTCGCGACTATGATTTTGGGCGCTTTGATATGGAAGTATTCATCCTCGGCGATCATCGCGCTCAGGAGTCCTTCTTCAGGATAGTAGCCCGTGACGGTCGTGTTCAGCATCATCTCGACTTTGCCGGGCGAACGCTCGATTTCGTCCGTGAGGATTTTTACGATTTGAAAGCCGCGCGTGCCCGCGTACTCATCCTTGCTGCCGAAAAATTTATGCGACTGCTTGACGAGCTGGCCTCCGATATGGAGGTCGCTCTCCGCGATCAGGACTCTCGCGCCCGCGCCCGCAGCCTCCGCGGCGGCGCAAAGCCCCGCGGCGCCTCCGCCGACGACAAGGATATCGGCGCTGATCTCTCTCATCTCAATTCACCTCGCCCAAGGGCGTTCCTTCGAGAGGAACCCGCCCCTTTCCGCGCTGTGTTTCGACCTTCATGCCCTCTCGAAGAGGCGTGACGCAGGTTCGTACATTCGGAACACCATCCACGACCATGAAGCACGAGCTGCACTTGCCGATGGCGCAAAAAAATCCGCGCGGACGGGACATCTCGGGAGTCTCCCTGTAAATGCGCACGCCGTTTGCGTGAAGCGCCATCGCTATTGGCTCGCCGTCAAAACCCTCCATGCCCTTCCCGTCAAACTGAAACGCGACCTTCTTACCGTGCGTGAAATCCAAAACCGGATGAGAGCCGATTAACTCCAAATTAATCACCGTTCCTCCGTTTGTGTATTATGATGTCTGATCGGTCTGACAAGTATATGCCGGTTCCATGATAATGAATATTGATATTTTAATCAATTAAATATGTATTTTTCACATATACGTCACGGAAACGCAGTTAGGTGATATAGTTGCACTCAGAACAAAAATGTTAACAGGGCTTAATAGCAGAGGTTTGACGCAGGAGACGATCGCGCTATGGATTATGTCGTGTTGCCAAAAATTATCAGGGCTCTCGGAAGCCGTAATTATCGCCTCTTCTTCTTCGCGCAGGCCGTTTCGCTTGTTGGCCTGTGGATGCAGCGCGTCGCCATGGGGTGGTTGATCTATCGCCTGACCAACGCGACGAGCGCGCTCGGCAAGGTTGATTTCGCCGCGTGCATTCCCAGCTTAATCCTTGTCGGCGTCACCGGCCCCGTGCTTGCGCGCGTAGACCTGCGAAAGGCGCTTTATATCACGCAGTCGCTGTTGTCGTTCAGCGCGGCGCTGATTGCCTTGCTGACCTGGACCAAATGGATCAGCTATGAATGGATATTATGGATAAGCCTCTTTTTGGGCACGGTCAACGCGTTTGACATGACGGCGCGACAGTCGCTCGTCGTCTATCTGGTCGATCACAAAGAGGACATGAGCAACGCGCTCGCGCTGAACTCGTCGCTGTTCAACGTGGCGAGGCTGATCGGCCCGTCGGTCGCAGGCGTCTTGATTCACCACATCGGCGAGGCGCTTTGCTTTGCCACGAACTCGCTTGCCTACACAACGACGATCTTTGCCCTGCGCTCTACGCGGATGACTAACAAGCCGATCATCCGCGGCAAGCCGCAGGAGATGAAGGGCAAGGGAATGATCCGCAATATGATGGAAGGAATCGGATATGTCCGCGCCTTCCCGCCGTTTTTTTACTCTCTGATGATGGTTTCGGCGGCGGGTATCTTCGGTTTCCCCTACATCGTCCTCATGCCGGCCATGGCCCGTGACACGCTGGGAGGCAACGCGAAGACGATGGGCGTATTGCTGTTCGCGATCGGAATCGGCGCGCTCATAGGGTCGCTCATAATGGCGGCCAGAAAATCGCCCGTGGGGTTGGATCGCTGGCAGATGCGCACGGCGATGGCGTTTGGGGTTTTCGTGATGTTTTTCTCGCTGACGCGCTCCGTGAGGGTCGCGATGTTGGCGCTGGTCCCTCTGGGTTTCTGTATGGTGACGACAATCATCGCCTGCAACACATTTTTGCAGTCTCTTGTCTACGACGAACACCGCAGCAGTATGATGTCCCTTTATATCTGCTGTTCGGTCGGCATTCCGCCCTTTGGCAGCGTTCTGGTGGGCGGGCTGGGAGACATTATCGGAACGCCGGGTGCCCTCTTCATCAGCGGCCTGCTCTGCCTGCTCTCCTGCGCTTACTTCGCGCGCAAGATGAAACGCTATCGCCTCGTCATCATCAAACAGTACAAAAGAAGCGGCTTCAACCTCAAAGAGGCCAAAATGCAAAGGTGGTAGTATTTATTCCACTAATCCCTCAGCGGGGCGTCGTAGTTGCGCAGGCCGAGCGTCAGCTCGAAGGCGTAGAGGTTGAATAGCCTTGCCTCGTCGGGGATGTCATTGGCGAACTCCGCGGGCCATTCCGCGGGGATGGCGGTTTTGACTTTGCCTCGGCGGTCGCCGCGAACCAACAGCCAAACCTTGACGGATCTGCCCGACGGAGACACAGCGAAACGCGCGTCGACGACGCCCTCCACGCGCGGCTGCCTGCCGCTGCCGTCCTGATTGTTCGTGTACAGCGCCCAGTCCGAGCCGCGGTAGATGCTGACCTTTGCTTCAGTCGCGCGGAGATAGTACAGCTCGTCGTTCTGTGGAATAATGCCTTGCTTTAAGACTCCGCCCGCCGCCGCGCGCCGAAGTATGACTGTGTTCGCGCCGCCGAACGCCGCGAGCCAGAAGGGCCCCGTCTGAGGAGTCGCCGAGCCGAAGACCGCCCAGTTTTTTGTGTGATTGGGTTTGAGGGCGGGATAAACGGGATCGAGCGCCGTCGGCTTGCCCGTCAGCTCGACGGTGAAGCGGTCGCCGGAGACAAGAGCGGCTTTCGTCGTAAGAAGCCGCGATGGGATCGCGTAGACGATGCGGCACGCGCCGTTTTTGCGTTCTTTGAACGCGACCGCGGAGGACGCCGCGCTGATCGGCGCGGGCCAGGTGTAAAACGAGTTGACCATGTCCCTGCTCTGCGGGAAAACGTTGCGGTACGCGGCCCCGTCGCCAGGCATTCCGTAAGCGCAGTGCGCAATCGGCCCGCCGAGAACAGAACGCACACGGTTTGCCCTCGCCCTTGCCGCGGCCTCGTCGCTTAGCCTCGAATGCAGCTCTACAAAATCAACAGTGATCCTCGCCAGTCCGCACGTCAAAAGAGCGAAGAGAGGAAGAACCACAAGCAATTCAACGAGAGTAAAAGCGCGGCGCGAAGGATGACTAAAGAAAGACATTTGGGCATTGTACACTATCATTGTGCGCGACGCAAACAGCCCGTCAAGAATTTATCTTGACGATTCTGTTTCTCTCGCCTATAATGCCTGAGTTGCGGAGTGATGGAGCGTGACGGTGTTGCAGGATGATTTTTTGTTAGGCCGGCGGGTGCGGTTTGGGGAGCTCTTTGATCTGTATGCTTCCCTGATGACGGAAAAACAGCGGTACGCGTGCGGGTTGCTGCTGCAAGGGGATTTGTCACTGGCGGAGCTCGGTGAGGAGCTTGGGATGACGCGCCAGGGGGCGCATGATTTGATTCGGCGTTCTCGGGATATTTTGGAAGAGATCGAACGCAACCTCGGCTTGTTCGCGATGAAGGAGCGCCACCGGGCGTTGATAGGCTTGATAGAAGCCAACCGGTCTTCTCTGCCGCCCGAGCTTGCGGGAGAAATTATGGAATTGCTAGTATTCGAGGTGGAATCAGCGGATGTTTGAAGCGTTAAGAGAACGGTTTGAAGGCGTTTTCTCCTCTCTCAAGGGCAAGGGGAAGCTGACCGCCGAGGATGTGGGCCTGGCGCTCCGAGAAGTGCGGCGCGCGTTGCTCGAAGCCGACGTCAACTACAAAGTCGTCAAGGATTTGGTTGAAGCGATCAAGGTTCGCGCGACAGGCGCGGATGTGCTTAACTCTATAACCCCGGCGCAGCAGGTCGCGGTGATTGTCTACGAAGAATTGATCAACATCATGGGCAAGGCACCCGAACCCCTGCATATCTCCCCCAAGCCCCCGACTGTCTACATGATGGTCGGTTTACAGGGTTCCGGCAAGACGACTACGACGGTCAAAATTGCCAAGAGGATGTCCCGTTCTCACAAGCCCCTCGTCGTGGCGTGTGACCTTCGCAGGCCCGCCGCGGTAGACCAGCTTCGCGTATTGGCGGAGAAGGCGGATATCGCGTTTTTCGGCCCCGAGAAGGGGCAGACCGACCCGATTGCGACCGCGCGCAAATCGGTCGCCTACGCGGAGGATCACCTCTGCGACATGATTCTGCTCGATACGGCCGGCCGTCTCCAGCTTGACGACGAGTTGATGACGGAGCTCGAGTCGATGAAGAGCGCGATGTCCCCGCTTGAAATTCTGCTCGTCGTGGATTCGATGACGGGGCAGGAAGCGGTCGAAGTCTCGCGCGTTTTCCACGAGAGGCTGGGCTTGACGGGCGCGGTTTTGACCAAGATGGACGGCGACGCGCGCGGAGGCCCGGCCCTCGCGATCAAGAGCTCTACGGGCGTACCAGTCAAGCTGGCGGGCATGGGCGAGCGCCCGGAGGACCTCGAGGTTTTCGATTCCAAGCGTATGGCGCAGCGTATCATGGGCATGGGCGACATGATGGGGCTTATGGAGAAGCTCGAGATGTCGACCGGCGCGGACGACGCGGATCGCCTGGCGGAGAGCCTCAAGAAGAACAGGTTTACGATGGAGGATATGCTGCTTCATTTGCAGCAGATCAAGAAGCTCGGCCCGCTCGACAAGGTGCTGGATATGCTGCCGATCCCCGGCGGCGCGAAGGCGCTGCGGGGCGCGGATTTCGACGAGTCGCGCCTCAAACGCACAGAGGCGGTCATCCTCTCGATGACGAAGAAAGAACGCAGATCGCCCGAAATCATCAAGGGCAGCAGGCGCAGGCGCATCGCGGAGGGGTCGGGTACCAGCGTTCAGATGGTAAACCAGGTTCTGGCGCAGTACGAGCAGATGAAGACAATGATGAAATCGCTCGGCAAGTTCAGCAAAATGGGCCCCAAGGCAATGAAAATTCCCGGAATGATGAAGAATCTCTTCAGGGGTTAGAAACCAGGGCGGTAAGCTCGCGGTTTAAATATACAGGAGGTGTGTAAAACACATGGCAGTTCGTATTCGTTTGGCGCGGCACGGCAAGAAAAAGGCACCGTTTTATCGTCTGGTGGTGGCGGATTCCCGCTCGCCGCGTGACGGTCGTTTCATCGAGATGCTGGGTACTTATAACCCGATGACCGATCCCGCCGACGTGAAGGTGAATGAAGATCGCGCGATGCATTGGCTGAAAAACGGCGCAATTCCATCGGATACCGCGAGAGCGCTGCTCCGCAAGGTAGGCGTGTGGGATCGTTTTAACGAGGGCAAGGCCGCGAAGGCCGAGTAGGCTGAGAGGGATTTCATGCCGGATTATGGCAGCATCGTAGACTATATGGTTCGCAGGCTTGTCAACGACCCGGATAAGGTCGAGGTCGCGAGCGAGCGCAACGACGCAGGCGCGGTGATGATAACAATCACCACGGCGGCGGAGGACGTAGGGCGCGTGATCGGCAAGCGGGGAGCTACCATCAACGCGATCAGGCTGGTGGCGAAAGCCGCCGCGGTTAAACCGGGCGAAAAAGTGGATGTCGACATCGCCTGAGCCCAAGGACACCGCGCGCGTACTGATCGGCACGATCGTCGGCGCGCACGGCGTAAAAGGAACGCTGCGGGTTCATCCTCTGACGGATTTTCCCGAGCGGTTTTTGGGCATGAAGAAGCTGCACATCGAGAAACCGGGCAAACCACCCAGAGAGCTCGAGGTGCTCAATGCCTCAAGCCACGAGGGAAAAGGGCAGATACTGGTCTCAGTCTCGGGTATTACGGATCGCGACCGCGCCGAAGAGCTCTCAGGCTGGCGGATAACGGTCGCTCCCGAAGAACGGGTCGAGCTGCCCGAAGGCGAGTATTGGATTGATTCGTTGATCGGCATGAGCGTGATCGACGAGCGCAGCGATGAGCACCTTGGCAAAATCGAAGACGTTTTATCCACGGGGAGCAGCGATCTGTACCAGGTTCGCACTCCGGACGGCGCGATGAAGATACTGCCCGCGATCGAAGATGTTGTGCGGGAGATCGACCTCGAGGCCGGCGTGATGAAGGTTCACCTGATCGAAGGCATCTGGGATTGAGCGTTCGGATTTCCATCGTAACGGCTTTTCCCGAGCTGGTGAGAAGCTATCTTCACACCGGCATCCTTGGCAGGGGAGCAAAGTCGGGGAAGCTGGAAGTCTCGGTCGTCGATATTCGGGATCACGCAACCGGTGAGTACCGCCAGATCGACGACTACAGCTTCGGCGGCGGGGGAATGGTCTTGATGAGGGGTCCGCTTGAGGAAGCCCTCCGCGGGATTGCCTCGCGCGAAGAACGCTACGTCGTCTACCCGAGTCCGCAGGGCGTACCGGTCTATCAGGAGATGATCGAAGACTTGTTTCGTATCTCCGGGTCAAGGCATCTGGTGATCGTCTGCGGCAGGTACGAGGGAGTAGACGAGCGTTTTGTCCGAGAGAACGTCGATCTTGAAGTTTCGATGGGTGATTTCGTACTTACCGGCGGTGAGCTCCCCGCCCTGGCTATCGCGGACGCGGTTTCCCGCCTTGAGAAAGGCGTGGTGGGCAAAGAACGGGCGGTGGAGGAAGATTCGTTTTTCTCCGGAATGCTCGATCACCCGCACTACACGCGGCCCGCGAATTACGAAGGCGACGAGGTGCCGGAGGTTTTGCTCGGCGGCAATCACGAGGAAATCGCGGATTACCGCAGGCGCGAAGCCGTGAGCAGGACGCTCGCGCGGCGGCCCGACATCATCGCGAGGGCTAACATCATGCCCTATCTCAGTCACGGCGTCTATGTGATCGAAGTGCATCATCCCGTGCTGGACAGAAACGGCAAGAAGAGCGCCACGGCCATAACGGGGCTGGATTTGCACGATATCGCCCGCGCTTGCAGGACATACGGGGTTAAAAAACATCTCGTCGTGACGCCTCTGGAAGCCCAGCGGGATATGGTAAAGAAGATAGCGTCTCACTGGCTTACGGGATACGGCGCGAGTTTTAATCCCGACAGGAGAGAGGCGATGGCGCTGATTAAGACATTTGCCTCCATAGAAAGGGCGTTAGCCTGGATCGAAGATAAGGAAAAACAAGCGCCTTTTACCATCGCGACCACGGCAAAGCAGAACGCGCGCGCGTCGCATTGGCTGGGACTCAAGAGGGAGATGCTGCGGAACGACGCCCCGGCCGCGTTTCTCTTCGGAACCGGCGGAGGATTGCACGAGGAGCTGCTCGAACGCGCTGACGCGGTTCTGACGCCGATCCTGGGCGGGAAAGACGGTTATAATCATCTGTCCGTGCGCAGCGCGGCGGCGATCATTTTAGACAGGTTTTTTGGTTTTCGTTAAGAGAATTTTGCAGGGACAGGAAAGGAGAATAAAAAGTATGATCGACCCAAGGATTGCACTGGTGGAAAAACGCTATCGCAAACAGCAGGAGGAGATTCCTGTGTTCCGCGCGGGCGACACCGTCAAGGTGCACGTTAAAGTCAAGGAAGGCAACCGCGAGCGCATTCAGGTTTTCGAGGGCGTGGTGATCGGCCGCCAGCACGGCGGCATCCGCGAGAATTTCATCGTTCGCAAGATGTCCGGCGGCATCGGCGTGGAGAGGATTTTCCCCGTCCATTGCCCCACCATCGACAAGATCGAGGTCACGCGCCTCGGCAAAGTCAAGAGAGCCAAGCTCTACTACCTCCGCAAGCTCAGCGGCAAAGCAGCCCGCATCAAAGAGCGCAGAGAGTTTCGCTAGAGACTGTCACAGCGTCAACAAAGCAACCGGATTTCCCGCCCCTAACACAGGCCGAGAAATCCGGTTGCTTATTTCATGTCATCCCTGCCGTCAGCGCACCAGCACGCGAATCTCGTCTTCGGAAAGCCCCGTGATCTCCGCGATATCTCCGATGGGGAAATTGCGCTCCAGCAGCTTCATCACCATATCATGCGTGACCTCATGTATTCCTTCCAGCTTCCCGCGCTCTTCGGCTTCGTGCGTAACTTGTTCTGTAACCTGCTGCGTAACCTGATCTGTGACCTGTTGCGTGACCTGTTCTGTAACCTGCTGCGTAACCTGATCTGTGACCTGTTGCGTGACCTGTTCTGTAACCTGCTGCGTAATCTGTTCGGTGACGCGCTCGGTTATTTCCTTTGATAATGCCTGTTCCAGATGAGAGAGATACACGACCTTCCCCTCCTCGTTCATTTCTCTTTGAAATTCTACCCATTCAGCGATCACGGCG
>Ga0153940_1000860_pt1 | contig 14414 bp, 7 predicted proteins | sample TSNJ024MetaG_FD_104736 | JGI IMG/M metagenome (GOLD analysis project Ga0153940, IMG submission 104736) | Attine ant fungus gardens microbial communities from New Jersey, USA - TSNJ024 MetaG | ecosystem: Host-associated > Fungi > Mycelium > Unclassified | place: USA: New Jersey, Brendan T. Byrne...
TAGGGCTTCACACATTGTATAATTTGGATTAAAAGTCAGATTATAATTATAAAATACATATGTCCGGCGATTATCTTGCCGGACATTTCCATGTACTTACAAATAGTTTGTCTAAAATCTTGTCTTCACTGCCATAATTCCACGTTGGAAAGATGTAAAAGGGTTTTCTATATTATTTTATGAACATTCAAGGCTTACCCGACACAAAAATAAACAGCATTTGTAACATAAACAAGGACAATTTAGTTAAAACTAAGTGTAAAATTGACAAATTATTACAGAATATACTAAAATTAAGTATACAAGCCATATACAGCACAACTTCATCTTAAAATATGAAATCAGAAAAACCTTTTTCTATTCAATTTCAATGCTCGTATCTTAAAAAATTACTAACATTGCATTATATTATCAAGAGGCCAATGAGTAGTCCTAAAAACGATATAGATAAAACAACACTGCTTCGACTGAAAGATGGACAAAAAGCAGCTTTTGAACTGTTATATTGGAAATATAATCCTAAACTATACAATTTCGTATATTCAATCTTATATGACAAATCTCTTGCAGAAGATATAACTCAAACATGCTTTCTGAAAATATGGGAGTTGCACAAAGAAATAGATCCTGATAAAGGTTTTGTATCTTATCTGTATACAATAGCCCGCAACCTGGTTTATAAAGAAACCGAGCGCTTACTGCAAATGAGCAAATTCCTGGCAGTATCTCAAACAAACAACAATGATACAGACCACGAAACCGAAGAAAAACTTGACGCAGCCTTTTTCGAATCTTACATAAACAACATTATAGACCAACTTCCCCCCTCCCGCAGGGAGATTTTTATTCTTAGCCGCAAAGAAGGATTGACAAATAAAGAAATAGCGTCTAAATTGGCTATTTCCGAAAAAACGGTGGAAACTCAAATTTACCGTTCATTACTGTTTCTCAAAGAAAAGATGAAAGGACAATTCACCCTCCTTGCATTATTATTTTTAGCCCAAAACATTTAATTAATGTTAAAATAAAGAATTTATTTATTCCGCCTGTAAGGGATTAGGGATAGATACAGATATATAAAATTGAATAGATGGAAAAAAGAAATTACATAGAATTACTAGATTCTTTTATGAGGGGTAAAACCTCCATCGAAGAAGAGCAGTCGTTGCTGGAATGGTTTAAATCACCGGGAACAAAAGAAGAGATATTTTCAGCCTATTTACGACAATGGGAAAATGTTTCAGATGATCTGGACGAAGATATTCAGATACGAATGTTTGAAGAACTGCAAACGAGGATTAATGATTCTGAACTACCGTCCTCATCTGTCAAAACGGACAAGCGAAATAAATGGCTTCTTATCAGGCGGTATGCTGCCATAGCCTGTTTATTAATAATCGTTGGACTGGGCTCGTACTATATAACCCGGATGAGCCTGCACTCTATGAAAGAGTTTATAGTTTCTGTAGATAAAGGACAAAAAGCAAATCTGTTATTGCCTGATGGCACATCAGTTTGGCTGAACTCTGATTCCAGAATCAAATATGATAATGCCTATAATACAAATGACAGGAAAATCATATTAGAAGGCGAAGCGTATTTCGAAGTAGCTAAAGATAAAGAGAAAAGATTCATAGTTACAGCCAATAATATAGATGTAGAAGCATTAGGCACAAGTTTTAATATAAAATCATACCAAACAGATAAAACGGTTATTGTTACATTAGTAGAGGGTAAGTTGAAAGTAAGCGATAACAAAAAAGATATGCTTCTCAATCCGAATGAACGCCTTACTTATAATAAGGAAGATAAGGCATTCACTATGACAGACACATACGATGTTGCGAATGTAGCTATCTGGAGAAATAATGAATTGGCTTTTTATGGTGAGTCCCTGGAAGAAATCGGTACAATATTATCCCGTATATATAATATTGATATTGTATTTACATCAGAATCAGCAAAACATTACAGATTCTCCGGAGTAATAAAAAATAACAGTCTGGGAAATGTTTTTGAAATCATAAGCCTGACTGCTCCGATACAATACAAGATATATAACAATACTGTCGAAATAAGCGAGAGTAAAAAAGTCGAGAAACCTTAAACTTTAATTGATTATGAAGAAAACCTAGAAAGAAACGTTTGGAATAAATCCGGACACCAAAACACATTCAAAACACAACCCTTACACCTTAAATCTGATATCAGAAATAGAAATCAGGAAGGTATATTGTGGCCAGATTTGAATACCTGAAGTTCATACATTATGCAGATTTCAAACACAAAAACACATGAAAAAATTCAAAAAATTTGCACTTCGCATTACCTTAATTTATTTAATGCTATTTTTCAGCGGAACAATTTCCGCTCAAATCACTTTAAATGTCAAGAACCAGAGAATCCGGCAGGTTATCCAGCAAATAGAGAAAGCCGAAGGATACAGCTTCTTTTACAACAACGAATTATCCGAGTTGAATAATAATGTAAATATACAAGTCTCTAATTCTTCTATAGAAAATACATTAGACAAGCTTTTTTCAAATACAAATATCACTTATTACATAAAAGACAACAAGCAAATTGTATTGTCTGACAAAAGCTTAACGGCACAGTTCTCAAACGCTGCCCAACAAGATGGCAATATTAAAAGGCTGACCGGTGTTATTAAAGACGAAGCTGGTCTGGAACTACCCGGAGTAAGCATATTGGTTAAAGGAACCACAAACGGTACTACAACAGACCTGGAAGGTAAGTTCAGCATCAATGTACCGGAAGATGCAACGATAGAAATAAGATATGTCGGTTTTGTAACACAAACAATCCGGATCACCAATCAGACCTCTGTCAATATCGTATTAAAAGAGGATACCAAGATACTGGATGAAGTAGTTATATTAGGTTTCGGTATGGCTGCACGTAAAGCTGACCTGTCCGCATCCATAGGTACACTGGAAAATATAGACCAACTTAAAAATCGTCCGGTATCAAAAGCCGAGGATTTGCTACAAGGTCAGATTCCGGGTGTTACCGTCTCCAAAAATGGAGGTGACCCGACTGTGGCTTCAAGTGTTGTTATCCGGGGGAAAGGATCCCGGTCCGGGGAATCCCCTCTATGGGTAGTAGATGGTGTTCCCGGAGCTCCGGTAAACTTTAACGATATAGAATCGATGGTAGTATTGAAAGATGCAGCATCGGCTGCTATTTATGGTGCCTATTCCGGTTCGGCGGGGGTTATACTCGTTACAACCAAACAAGCTGTAGCCGGAAGACCCAGAATATCTTATGAAGGCACATACAGTATCAGTCAGGCGACCAATCTGCCGCAGTCTCTGACCATCGAGCAGCAGAGAGAAGTGAGAAAACAAGCTCTTGCAGCAACAGGAAACAGCCTGCCGGACGGATGGGATCCTGTTAAAAACCCCTATATAGCCCAAACCCGCACCGATTGGGTAGATGAAATATTCAGAAATTCACTATCTCAAAGGCACAGCTTCGTTATAAGTGGAGGTACGGAGGATTTTGCCAACAGATTATCATTGCAATATAACGACGATCAGGGAGTATTGCTGAATACATATAACAAAAATATTACAATGCGTTATAATGCATTCTTCAAGATCAGTAATAACATCAAGATCAGAGAAGATTTTTATTGGGAAAACCTAAGAAGCAGGGGAACCAATACTGATAGCGGATATACTGGTGTCATCCTTTCGGCACTGATGATGCCCCGCAATGCCGAAGCATATTATTCCGATGGAACATTTGGAGGTACAGCGCCTAAAGATCCGGCATATATTGCCCAATATGGAAGTAACTTTGCAGATATTCACGGAGATGTTGTCAATCCTCTGCGTACTTTGGAATCGAACAATACTTACAGCAGGCCGACTACGATATCTTCATCGACCTTCCTTGATATAGATGATATTTTCACTCCCGGACTAAAGTATACCGGACGTCTGACTTATCGTCTAACCAATTATTTCTATAAGAATTTCAATCCGATGAGACCTGAGCCGGGCAAACCGAATATGACCAATCGTCTGGATTATGAAACCTATCGTTATTACAGATGGGAAGTAGAGAACACATTGAATTACAGCAAATCGGTAGGTGGACATAATATTGGAGCTATGCTATCTACCACTGCTAACCAGCAACGACGCAGAGACTTTAATGTGAGTGCGCAAGGCTTCAATAACGAAACCACAGCATTTCAATATTTGAACTGGGGCGACAGCCAGAAAGTATTTGTAGGTGATGCATATACCGAACCTGACAACAATGTTTCTGTTGTAGGACGTGCATCTTACAGTTTCAACGACCGCTATTTTGCAACAGCATCTCTACGCCGCGACAACGCCGGACGTTTGCCTAAAGACAAAAAACATGGAGATTTTCCTGCGGTTACAGCTGCATGGAAGCTTACCTCCGAACCGTATATGCCTAAATCGGACATTTTCAATCTGATAAAATTACGGGCAAGTTGGGGGCGTATCGGTAATATCGGCTCTGTACCATTCCACTATGGTGACCCTACATTTGTAGTTGAAAGTTCTAATGACGTGGGCGGACAAGTAGGCTCCAATACACCGCTGGTTCCATCAATGGTATACAACGGAGAAGCCTTCAACAGATATCTGACATGGGAAACTTCGGAACAGTTGGATTTCGGTATCGATCTGGAATTATTAAAAAACAGGCTTAACCTATCTGTCGACTTCTTCAATAAAACGACTAAAGATTTAATAAAACGACAAGATACAGGATGGCCTTCATATATCGGACCTGAACCGATGTACATCAATCAGGGAGAAGTAAAAAACAGAGGCTGGGAATTCTCGGCAGGATGGAATGACAAAGTGGGCGATGTAAAATATTACATCAATGCCAATTTTGCAACATTGAAAAACTGGGTATCAGATATAGGCCCGGCAGATCCGCAAACGGGTAAAAAACCGGTATGGATAGAAGATGATGAATTCCGCGGGCTAAATCCGTTCCGCACACGAGAAAACGACCCTCTTTACTCATTCTGGGTATATAAAACAGATGGCCTGTTCCAGTCAGACGCAGAAGCAGAAGCCTATGTCAATAAAGATGGAAAACGCATGCAAGCTAAGGCTAAGGCAGGAGATATAAAATTTGTAGACACAAATGGCGATGGAGTTATCAATGATGATGACAGAGAGTATGTTGGCAGCTATACACCTAAAATCACATATGCCCTCACAGCCGGACTTACGTGGAAAAATCTCAGTGCCAGCATTATGCTGCAAGGAGTAGGTGGTTTGAAAGCTTTCAATGCCATGAAATATGTTACACTGAACGAATCGATGGTAAACTTCAACAGGTCTACCGATATATTAAAAGCATGGCCTAACAGCAATGAAGTTCCAAGATTAACATCATCAGACGACAACGGTAACTTCTCTAATATCTCGGATTTCTATATTGAGGATGCATCTTATATGCGGATAAAAAATATTACGGTATCTTATAACTTCGATAAAATATTCCGCAGTATTTCTCCACGGCTGGATGAAAGAAAAAGTTCACTTTCAGTATCTGCCAGTATAGACAATGTACATACATTCACTAACTATTCGGGTATAAATCCGGAAGTAGGAGGAAAAGGTCTGGACGGAGGTAAATATCCTGTTCCCCGCGTATTCTCCGTAGGTGTAAAATTAACTTATTAATATCCTAAAAATTTGAATATATGAAATTCTATAAATCTTTAATAATACTATTCTTATCGGTAGGATTTATCTCTTGTAGTGACTTCCTGGATGTCACAGCAGAAAGAGAGCCAAGCGTGGGTAACTTTTTCAAAAATGAGAAAGATGCAACGAATGCAATCGATGCATGTTACTGGATACTAAACCGCGAAGAAACCTTCGGACGCAACCTGTTTTGGGAGCAAGCCGGAGGCGGCGACGATATGATTTACGGAAGAAACAGAGGTACCGACCAGAATAACCTGGCCAATTTTACCTTTACCGGACGCGAATCCTCCCTGAGAGAAAACTGGGAAACATTCACACAGTATCTTTCCCGTGCCAACTGGGTTGTATTCAATCTGGTACGAAAAGATAACCTTACAGATGTTGAAAAGATCAGGTTAGGTGAGGCATACTTTATGCGGGCATTCTGTCATTTCTACATTGCATACCGCCACGGACGTGCCGATCAGGGTGTACCGTTCGACAAATATGAGGATACTTCTTACAAAACTTATGAAGAATTTATCTACTCTATTCCTGTTCAACGGGCAACTGTGATGGAAAACTATGATCTCATCGTCAAAGACCTGGAAAGTGCAGCCGGACTACTCCCTTTCTTCGAAACATATAATGACACCGATAAAGGTCGTGCACATAAAGTAGCGGCTTGGGCACTTATGGTTAAGACATATGCATACTGGGCACAATACGATGAATCGAAATGGGCTTTGATACCGCCGTTGGTTGATAAAATAGAAACAGAAGGAAAGAGAGCTCTGTTAGGTAATTACGAAGACGTATTTAAAATAGCGAACAACTGGTCTTCCGAATATATCTGGTCTGTAAATTCATCAGGATACAATTACGCCGGCTCTATATTTCCGGGTGTAGTACTTGAAAATAAAGCATGGGGACGTTACAACGGCTGGGGTTATTTCAAACCTACCCTTGGTCTGTATGAAGAATTTGCCCCTAACGATAAAAGAAGAGCTGTTACAATACTGGAATACAATGACGAATTTACCTTTTTCGGTGAAAAAAGAAAATTCTATTCCACAGCAGACCTCGAATGTGGCTTTATGCTGGCTAAATATATGGAGCCTTTCTCATACGGGGCAGTAAACAGTAAAGGTTCGGGTGAAGCAACTACAGTATCCACAAACGGCGACCGTCCAACCACAGATTTGGACCTCCCTATTATACGGCATGCCGAGATGGTATTATTCAAAGCCGAAGCCTTGATTATGCAAGGTAAAGGTACAGATGCTGCTAAAGAACTAAACAGATTGACAAGCCGGGCTGGTCTGGGAGACGTATATACAAATGCCACATTAGCTGACCTGAAACATGAACGCCGCTGTGAACTGGCAGGGGAATTCACGGATCGTTTTATGGACCTGAAACGTTGGAAAGAATGGGACAAGCTAAATGCGCCAAAACGAGGACGGAAACATGCCGACAGAAGCAAGCCCGACTCCCCGTATACAGTCATAGAAGTATGGAGCGCGAGAACGTTCAATCCTTCCACCGATATTGTATTCCCATACAATCCGGACGAAGTGGTGAAAGCTAACGGAAAATTAAAACAGAATCCAATGGATTAAATACAAGGCACTGACACTAAAGTAATCAACTATGAGATAATGGGCATTACTTGTTTAATGCCCATTATTATTAAAATTTGCAGTTAATGCAATATCCTATATGAAAAAACAATTATTCTTTCTATCTATTATCGGATTATTAACAGCTTGCTCTCCTATCCTGAAAAGCCCGGTCGATTATGTTGACCCTTTTATAGGAACGGGATTTCACGGACATACCTATCCCGGAGCCACCGTACCATATGGAGCGGTACAATTAAGCCCGGATACCCGAACCGGAGACTGGGACGCATGTTCAGGTTATCACTATAGTGATTCCACCATTATCGGGTTTTCACATACACATCTTAGCGGTACAGGTTGTGCCGATCTGGGTGACGTACTTTTTCATCCTACAACCAGAGATATAATACAGGTTCAAAAAGGTTATATTTTCAAACCATTGGCTTTTTCACATACAAACGAAAAAGCATCTCCCGGATATTATTCCGTGGACTTTAACCAAGAAGGCATCAAGGCTGAAATGACAGCTACTACATATACAGGGGTACACCGCTATACATTCGCCAAAGGCAAAAATGAAACAATTATCATAGACATGGCCCACCTGTTAGCCGAAGAAACAATAGACTCTCTCATTATAAAGCAAACTGCAAGTAATGAGATAACAGGAATGCGCCGCACACAAGGATGGGTAACAAATCAGTATGTATTTTTCGTTGCACAGTTTTCCAAAGACTTTCATTCGGTCGATTTTGTCAATGACGGTAAGATTCTGAAAGACGGCGATACAGCAAAAAGTAATAATCAACAAGCTGTACTGAAATTCGGAGTATCCACAGGAAAACCTGTTGTTGCAAAAGTTGCCTTTTCAGTTGTAAGCGAAGAAAATGCACGGCTGAATCTGAATCATGATGTAACAGGATTTGATTTCGACTCAGTACACAAACAGGCCCGTAATCTCTGGGGCAAAGCTCTCTCTGATATTACGGTAAAAGGAGATAATGAACACGATCTTAAAAACTTCTATACCGCGATGTACCATACGAAAGTTGTCCCCAACATTATGAGTGATGTAAACGGACAATTTCGCCGGCACGATATGACTAAAGATACAATACCGGCAGGGCGCAAATATTATTCGACGTTCTCCATTTGGGATACATTCCGTGCATGGAATCCTCTCATCACACTTACCGACACAACTCTGGTAAACGATATAATCAATTCATATCTGAAAATGTATGATATATCAGGAGAATTACCCATCTGGCCATTATCGGCAGGGGAAACCGGAACCATGATCGGTTACCATTCAGTGTCTGTGATTGCAGATGCATATATGAAAGGGATAAGGAGCTTCGAGGTAGACAAAGCCTATGAAGCCATGAAAATTTCTTCTGACAATAACAAAAAAGGCTCTGACTATTATATCAAATACGGGTTTATACCCTCTAACATTAAAAGGGAATCCGTATCCTGCCTGCTCGAATACGCCTACGACGACTGGTGTATAGCCCGAATGGCGAAAGAGCTGGGTAAAACCGAGGATTTTGAAAAGTACACCGAACGTGCATTGTCTTATATTCATGTATTTGACGGACATTCAAAATTTTTCCGGGGAAAACGTATGGATGGAAACTGGGACTATCCTTTTAATCCGTTCGAACCCGGAAGGGCATATACAGAAGCCACTGCATGGCAATATCGTTTTTTTGTACCACACGATGTAAACGGACTCATTCAATTATTTGGCGGCCGAAACTGTTTTGTAGCACAATTAGATAGTTTATTTATCACCGAATCGAAAGTGGACGGACACATGTCGGATATAACAGGCCTTATCGGACAATATGCCCATGGCAATGAGCCCAGCCATCATATGGCTTATCTATACAATTATGTAAGCCAGCCATGGAAGACACAGTCTATGACCCGTCGTATCCTGTCCGAAATGTATCAGCCAACGCCGGAAGGTATCTGCGGGAACGAAGATTGCGGCCAAATGTCGGCATGGTATATACTGAGTAGCCTCGGCATTTATCCTGTATGCCCGGGAGCAAATGAATTCTCGTTGACAACACCGCTGTTTGAAGAAGCCTGTATAAAGCTGGCAAATGGAAAAACATTGACAATCAAAGCTAATAAGCCTGAAGAAAATCTCTATATAGATAAGGTTACTTTAAACAATAGGGAAATACTTTCCAACTATATTACTTATAAGGATTTGATGGAAGGAGGCGATCTGATTTTTAGCCTGTCTTCTGTTCCGAATCTGAACAGAGGAGTTGCCGAATCTGCTTATCCATATTCCATGACAACAGATAAAACAGTTTCTATTCCTTTTACAACCAAAGATCTGGATTTATTCGTTAATAGCATTGATGTAGACCTGGCCACTACAACTATGGATGCAAAAGTTTATTATACATTGGATGGAAAAGAACCGGACAAATCATCCGCCGTATATTCCGCACCTATAAAAATATCCGAATCAACAGTGATAAAAGCCAAAGCATTTAAAGACGGCTATATTCCAAGCAAAACATTTACAATTGAGGCTAAAAAGGCTGTCTTCAGAGAGCCGGTTATGGCACAGGGTAAGGAGAGAGGTACAAATTTCAGTTACTACGAAGGATATTATCATTCGACGAATCAGATAGAGAACTCCAAGCTAATTGACAAAGGTATTCTTCCCGAACCAACAATTAACGGGGCAAAACATGCCGATCATTTTGCTTTTATATTTAGTGGTGTTATCTTTGTAGCAGAAGATGGTATATATGAATTTATGACCAAGTCCGACGATGGCAGCGTCTTATACATCGACAATCTTAAAATTGTTGATAACGACGGGTCACATGCTGCCATAACAGCCACAGGACGTATTGCCCTGAAAAAAGGTTATCATTCGTATAAACTATTGTATTTTGAGGACTATGAAGGCGAGCACCTGAGTTGGGGCTGGAAAAAAACGAACGCCTCAGAGTTTGAAAATACCCCGGAATCGAATCTATTTATAAAATAATAAACCTTACTGACATGAAAAGATTATTCTATTTATTTGCTGTAGTATCACTATTAGTATCTTGTACAAAAAGTAAACCGATTGATTTGAATGTAATGAGTTTCAATATTCGTTACGATAATCCGGGCGATAGCCTCAACAGTTGGCAATACAGAAAAGATATTGCAGCACAAACCATCAAAGCCCAGAATGCAGATATCATTGGTGCACAGGAAGTATTAGTAAATCAATTGAACGATCTGAAAGCGTCTCTGCCTGAATACAATGCTATTGGGATTGGCCGTATAGATGGGGTGGAAAAAGGCGAATATTGTGCCATCCTATACAAAAAAGATAGATTTAAAGAAATTAAATCCGGGCATTTCTGGCTAAGCGAAACACCTGAAGTTATCGGTTCCAAAGGCTGGGATGGAGCATGTGAACGCATCGCCACATGGATTGTATTGGAAGAAACCGGCAGTAAGAAACAAATATTCTTTATTAACACACATCTTGACCATGTAGGAAAAATAGCCCGTCAGGAAGGTGTGACTCTGCTTCTACAACGTATAGGAGAGTTAAGTAAAGGCCTGCCTGTAATATTGACCGGAGATTTTAATGCTACACCTGATTCGGATGTTATCAAGCATGTCACAGATCCGGCAAATCCAAACTATCTGATGCATACCAAAGATATAGCCGTTGTAAAAAGTGGAACGAACTGGACATTTCACGGGTTCGGACAAGTACCTCTCGAAAAACGCGAGTTTATAGATTATGTTTTCGTAAAACCAGATACCAAAGTATTAAAACACACTGTTATACCCGAAGAGCTGGACGGTAAATTCATTTCCGACCATTCTGCCGTAACAGCACAGATAGAAATTGAATAAACCTGTTATAATCAAAATCTTATGACTTACATTTTGAACAGAAGTTTTTCTGCATTAAAACTATTTCTAATTGCAGGATTGCTAATCGTATGTCCGTCTATTACATTTGCTCAACAACAAATATTGATTCACTCACATAACGATTATGAACAACGAGTGCCTTTTTATCAGGCTTATGCCCAGCAAGTTGCATCTATAGAGGCAGATATATACGCTACAAATGGAAAGGATGAATTGCTGGTAGCCCACGATAAAGAGGATCTGGGCACAGCTCCTACTCTCGACGAATCGTATATTAAACCGATCGTAGCCCTGTATAAGAAAAATAACGGGAAGGCTTGGAAAAATTCGGATAAGACTTTCATATTACTCATTGATCTGAAAACACCCGCAAACCCGACTTTAGATATCCTCGTAAAAAAATTGAAGACCTACCCTGAGGTATTTGATCCGTCTGTAAATCCTTATGCCGTACGCGTGGTTATATCGGGCGAACGGCCGGCTCCGGCTGATTTTACCAAATATCCTTCTTTTATATCTTTCGACGGGAATGGACTTGACTATACTTCCGGGCAACTGAAACGCATAGCCATGATAAGTCTTTCATTCAAAGATTATTCGCAGTGGAATGGAAAGGGAACCATGATCCGGGATGAATACAACAAGGTGATAAAGGCGATAGAAGCTGTTCATGCACTGAATAAACCTATTCGTTTTTGGGGAACACCGGACGGAGTTACAGCTTGGAATACATTTCACAATATAGGCGTAGACTATATCAATACCGACCGGGTAGAAGCATGTACCGATTATTTTTATCATTTCGATAACAAGAATTATCACATTGCGGGAAATAGTGCAGAAGTATCCGATGACGTAGCCCGTGCCAAAAGATTGGATAAAACAACTATTGGATTTCAGGGTTTTAATAATAAAAGGCTGCAATTGACAAAAGGCATCGATATCTATCAGCCTTCCTATCTGAACGACGGGGCTGATAAACCCATTAAGAATGTAATCATGCTTATTGGCGACGGCATGGGGCTGTCACAGGTATGTGCTGCCGAAACGGTAAACCGTGGACTTTCCACTCTTTTGCTTAAACATATAGGTCTTCAGAAAACCAGCTCAAAAGATACATACACAACAGACTCCGCTGCAGCAGGCAGTGCACTTGCCACAGGCCAGTCAAATAGCAACCGGCACATCAGTTCAGCAGACGATGGTACCCCTTACCCGTCCATGACTGATGTTCTTTTCCCCGAAGGATATGCATGTGGTGTGGTTACACTCGGCAATGTTGCCGATGCCACTCCTGCCGCCTTCTACGGACATTCTGTGGAACGTGATAATTCTGACGAAATTACAAACTGGCTGCTGGATGGAAAACTAACTTTGCTGAATGGTAGTGGAATGGAGGTATTTACAAAAAGAAAAGACGGACGGAATCTGGCAGAAGAACTAAAAGGTAAATATCGGGTAACAACATCCATTGATGAAATAAACACAGCCAATGATAAAGTAGTCTGTATAGACGAACGGATGGAAAAAGCCGCGACCGAAGAAACTCTTACTCTGCTTGCTCAGGCTACAAAAGAAGCTATAAAGAAATTATCAGGAGCAAGTAATAAAGGATTCTTTCTTATGGTGGAAGGAGCAAAAATTGATTATGCAGGCCATGCAAATTCTTTGCCGGGCTCGATATTAGAAACACTTAGTTTTGATATGGCTGTCGCCGAAGCACTGAAATTTGCGGACAGCAACGGACAGACTCTTATTATTATCACAGGCGACCACGAAACCGGAGGATTGACCCTCGTAGACGGAGAACTCGATAAAGGGCATATAACCGCCCGGTATATGACTGACGACCATACTCCTATCATGCTGCCGGTATATGCGTACGGTCCGGGTGCTGATAAATTCGGAGGTGTATATAAAAACACACAGATATTCCATAAGATAAAAACCTTATTAGGCTTGTAAAAAAGCTATTATAAATTCACAAAATGCTTTCTATGAAGAAATATATGTTCTTTATAATAGCTGTTCTATCCTGTTTTGGTACGCTTAAGGCCATTCCAAAAAAAGATATACAGCTACAATTCAGGGATAACGGACAATTTAAAATTGCCCAATTCACAGATATTCACTGGAGTAATAAATCACCTAATTGTACTAAAACCACCGATGTAATCAAACATGTACTAGCTACAGAAAAACCGGATTTAGCCGTGCTTACAGGCGATGTTGTTACCGATGCACCAGCCCGCGAAGGATGGCTGGCAATAGCCAGAATATTCGAAGACGCACAGATCCCGTGGGCTGTAACCCTAGGAAATCATGATGCCGAGACAGGTGTCTCCCGCAATGAAATCTTCGATATCATAGAAAATCTACCTTATTTTATAGGTGAAAAAGGACCGCAAATAACAGGTAGTGGAAATTATGCATTACCTGTAAACAGCTCTAAGGGAGTAAGAACGGCAGCTCTGCTATATTGTATCGATACAAATAATAAACCACCGGCACATAAATACGGACATTATGACTGGATACATTTCGATCAGATAGAATGGTACCGTAACACTAGTGATAAATTTACCGTCCGCAATAATAATACTCCGCTACCTGCATTAGCTTTCTTCCATATTCCACTTCTTGAATTCAACAATATTGTCGGCAACGAAAATACAATCGGATATAAAGAGGAAGGGATAGCATCACCCGAAATCAATTCCGGTATGTTCTGCTCCATGATAGAGAAAAAAGATGTGATGGGAATATTTGTCGGACATGACCATGATAACGATTATATCGGGATTGATCAGGGAATTGCCTTGGCATTCGGCCGGACTTCGGGAGTAGATGCATACGGAAAATTAGAACGGGGCTCACGTATTATCCTCATGTATGAAGGAAAGTCCCAGTTTGATACATGGATAAGAACCAAGGAGGGGACAGAGTTTAAATATTATTACCCGTCGGGTTTATCTTCTGTTGATGAAGAATCTATGACTTATCTCGCCGCTAAGAGCATTAATGTAAAACAACAGGGAGTATCGTACTCTTATTATGAAGGAAAACGATTCAGGAATACGGGCGAGATAGCACAGGAAAAGCCTGTAAAGAACGGAATATTGAAAAATATATCCATTGATCCGGCAACAGCACAGGA
>Ga0153940_1000861_pt1 | contig 14412 bp, 9 predicted proteins | sample TSNJ024MetaG_FD_104736 | JGI IMG/M metagenome (GOLD analysis project Ga0153940, IMG submission 104736) | Attine ant fungus gardens microbial communities from New Jersey, USA - TSNJ024 MetaG | ecosystem: Host-associated > Fungi > Mycelium > Unclassified | place: USA: New Jersey, Brendan T. Byrne...
ACGTTACCCCATATCCTCTTATCTTGATTGGCGCCTCTTTTTTTGTGGAAGGAACACTGACAGATCATCAGCCTCATTCTGCGACAACAATAGTCAAAGACAGTCAACATCCACGGATCTTGAAAGACAGAGTCCAATCAAGCAAAAATCGAACCCAACCTGAGAGACAAATATCTCCTGTCGATCGTCGCACACAGCCACAGGCAATCCCATGGGGAGAAAACAGTGTGCGACGACAAAAAATTATCTACGATGACAATGAAGACGGTGACAATGAGGACTAGTCTTCCCTGTGAGCTATATATTATTTAAGCTTCCTTCACTCGTCTACACCTAATTTTCGCATCCAGTGTCCGATCTTGAAAATGATTGATTACTTTCTTCATATTAGTTTTCTGCTTCCCAACATTTTTTTATGTTCTTCCATGCATCCCGTGTCTAAATGGTATATCGTAACTTTAAAAAAACGGTCACATAGATCTGTCAGAGAAAGGAAAATGAAAAGGGGTCGTTCGTGATAAAAAGGGAAGTGGGTGAGAGGCCAAGTGAAAACCAGTACCGTAGCGAGATTAGGCGACTTCAATAAAGGGTATATATAAATGGGCATAAGGAGCGTTTATGATGAGGAAAGCTGAAGATCATGTCGTGAAACGAAAGAGCTTTGAATAAACAACCAAGGCTGAGAGAACGGTAACAGTAACAGCCACGAAAGGAACCAAAGCAGAGGGGGAATACAGACGTCTAACATCGGCAGGTGAGGATCTTTAGCAGAGTGCTTTTCCGCGGGGGCTCATCGAGCTCTTGTCCATGATAGTCGCCACCGAGGGATACACCTGTTTGACCAGCCTGAGCACGAACCTGACTAACAGCGGGCGGTACTGTGCCAACGCTGGGTAACATTGGTGACGCACGAGGATATTGCTGGGTATTCAGATTGGCGTTCGCCATATCATAACCCTCATATCCGCCACTAGCCGCATTGACATATGGATGGGGGCTTCGTTGTGTCTGACCAATAGGAACATTGACTTGTGCAGCCCCTGATTGGGGTGTTTGTTGGCCAGTGACACCTGGGATCAATGTTGGAGGAATCTTTCGGGACTTGGATCCGTGTCGGACGAGAGCGGGGGAAGGAGGGACGACGGGACCTTGTGAACGTCGACGATCTTCACGTGTTTCCTTCTTTCGATCGGCACCCGATTGCATTTGATTGAGGACAGCGTTCTGGCTCTGCTGTTGATAAGGTCTGGTAATTACCAATCTTCGAGTACATCAAACTGCGTAACACTTACACCGGGAGAGACTTCCCATCCTCGACCATCTGGAATGCAAAAGAACCAGCGAATTAGCGAGAACCCAACTAGATGATTGGCGTAGCGTACCATTCAGGAGGTTCCAATCAAACGCCCCATCTTCCGCATCTCCATTGTTCTTCATAACCTTTGCAAATAATTCTCTCAGAAAGTCATAATCAGGCGCCTCTTCAAATCCCAGTTTGCGGACATAATTCAAATAAATCGCAAACTCTTCTGAACAATGGATGGTTCGAACATCAAAGCAGGTCAAGCACCAAAATTCGGATACACACCAGGGAAGCCCTCACAAAGCTCCTTGATAGGTGTCATCTGCTTCTTTTCGCCAATCTTCTCATACTTTTGCTTGTTTGTAGCAGCCTTGAGGCCCTGCCATGGTAGGTTGCCTCGAAGAAAATACATGAAGACATGACCAAGAGATTCCAGATCGTCTCGCCGTGACTGTTCTAGAACATGAACATGAGTATGCAAGGCAACGACACGCAAAGAACACACTATACCCACCTCGACCAAGATGCGTGTTAATGCTCATGTATCGCGCAGTACCACTAAGACTCTTGCGCTCCCTGTAGGGAATGTGCTGCTTTGTCTTTGGATCTCGGTATTGCTTGGCCATACCAAAGTCGACGACGTGTATCACTAGGAAAGGGTATGGCGTTATGGTAATAAGAAAAGGGCAGTGCAGAAAAAATGAACGAAAACTCACCATTGGCTCCCTTGGTACTGGGACGTCCTATTAGAAAATTATCGGGCTTGATATCACGATAAATGAGATTCTTTTCATGGATGGTTTGTACACGGGTGATCTAAGCGAAGGGTGAGGAGGGCTTGAGTGATTCATGTTCAGAGACTGACCATCTGCCGAGCGGCCATACAGACGGTCTTGATCGAAAACTTACGCCCACACATATCAAACAGATCTTCCAAGCTTGGGCCAAGAAGGTCAATCACAAGAATATTGTGTAGCCCCTCCTGACCAAAGTGATAAATCTGGGGAATACCAGCTATATTTGGCATGTGAGCCGAATTGTCACAGGAGACCTTGAGAAACGCACTGCAGCCAGCGAGAATACGATACGACCGACATTCGTCACGGAGCTGAGGAGCTTCTGCCTTGCGGGGTTCCTAGAGAGCACATGGGGTGAGTAGGTCTAAAGTATATGAGGCAGTGGGGTGCTGTGAGCAACATACAAATTTGATGGCGACGGTCTGAGAGTTGAGAAGGTTGGTCCCTGCAGAACGGCAGAACGAGAGAGACAGGTAAACGAGAAGATGTTGGCAGGAGAAATTCGAAAGACAACGGACCTTCGAAAATAACGCCGAAGGAGCCTTCGCCGATTTTGCGGCCGACGCGATAGTGGATGCCTACGAGATTTGCAGTGGTAGAGGCGTGCTGGCTCATGGAGTGCTGGAGGAGAGGAAGGACCAGCCAGGCCGGTGGAGAGAGAAAGAGAGAAAGCAGAAGAGGCCCGGCGTTAGCAAAGCGCTTCAAACCATCACCAGGCCAAATATGTACACCGCATAAACAAGATTATTCCCTAGTACTGTACTTTACAAGCAATCGCAGAAATACTCAGCATCACCACAGTCAGCATCAGCTTCCTTATCCCTGACTGCCTTCTTTCGGCTGCCCAAGCCTCCGCACCCACTGCCTTATATCTCTCCCACACTGGTGAGAGCGAGAGCCACCAGAATAGGGCAACGGGCCCTGGGAATGTTGCTATGATCTTTCCTTGCTTTCTGTCCGCCCGATAATAGCTCATGCACTCTGTCCAGACCGATTTCTGCAGCCGCTCCTGCAGCCACTCGTTGTATTTATCTGTCGCCTCATCTGTAATCTCAAAATACTTGGCTTTTCTCTCAAGCACAGGCTTTATGAGCTGCAGAGCTAATCCGATCTGTATTCAACGGCATTTGAGCATCCATTCTGTCCGATAAATTGGCAATGACGCCACAGTACTGACCTGTGCTTCTTGACTGAATATCACAGAGGCATGTCCCGTAGCTACATTAGGCCCTAAATAAGACTTTAGTACCAAATTTTCACTATAAACACAATCGATCTAACACCTACCAAGAAGTATATACAAGTTCGGAAAGCCTGGTATCGAACTTCCCAGATACGCAGTAGCTCCGCCCTGTTCTTCGAAGTATTCACCTATTGTCTGGTCCTTGCTGCCCTTGACATTGATCATTTCGGAGGCTTCCTGCGATGCGCCGCTCAACCGGTTATATAGAAGGCACAGCCGAACTTACAAGGGTATAACCCGTTCCGAAGATGATGATATCCAAAGGAATCACTTCTCCTGTCTTGAGCTTGATCCCTTCTTCCACAACCTCCTCAATGCCATCCCAATTCAGTGACACATTGGGCCGATGAAGGGATTTGAGATAATCAGGATCAACGATAATCCTCTTACATCCAGGAGCTATACAAAGTACCCATCTATTATCAGCGACTCAAAGACGTTATAATCATGGAAGAAGAATCTTACAATAACTCGGAATCATTTTATCTACATACTCCTTGGGAGCTTCGTGCCTGATATATCTGCTCAAAAGCTTGATCTGGGAAGCCTACTCGACACCTTATTGTTATAAAGAAATCTCACCTTTCTCCCAAGCTGTGTTATGATCTTGTTCTCTTTAGAGAAAGTCACGGCAACTATATCGGACTGTAGAATGCGATTAACAATTAATCCTTCAAGTTCCACACCTAGTTCATACCCGAGTCATGAGAATGTTGCGTATAATCGCATTACGAAGGGTATATGGCGAAAAATCCATTTTACCATGTCAGGATATTTCGCGTTATTCTACACAGCCCAATCAGCCAAGTATTCCGAGGACAGAAGACAACGTACTCGGGGCACAAACCACTGAGGCGTGCGACAGAAATTGACAACATTTACAGAAGGATCCTTTGAGATCTCTGGGATGAACTGCGCCCTAGGATAAAGTATCTTTCCCTTGGATTCAGATCGCACATAAAGAAAATGAGCTCACGCAGAACAACCGTTCCCAATGACACCCACTCTCTTCCCCTTCAGCTCAACGTCATGCCTCCACCTTGCTGAGTGCCATGTCATACCCTTAAATCTCCCTAGTGACCCTTCCAATTCTTTCGGGAACATTGGGTTAAAAAATCCACCGATCGCCCAGATCATGATCTCGGCTCTCACAACACTCTCCTTTCCGCCGTCATTACCGTCAACCACAGTCACTTTATAATTCATCTTCTCCTTATCCCATTCCGCACACTTCACAGCAGTGGAAAGGCGAGTATGATTTTCGAGTTTATATTTCTTCCACAACTTTTCCCAGTATGCCTGAATCTCAGGTTGATTCACGAAATAACTACTCCAATCGGGATTTAGCTCTGTAGAAAGGGAGTACCAATGGCCCGGAACGTCTGAACCGCATCCCTATAGATAGATCAGACATTGGCGCCCGTTCAATTGTAACATGTGAATTGGACATTGCGAATTACCGGATATGTGTTATCCTATAGAATGACAGTTGAAAATCTGCATATACGCTGGAAATCCATGGACTCACTCTCCATGTCCCACCGACAGCACTTGCTTTTTCGAATATCTAATCAAGATCAAGATCACACTCAATATCATCTTTCGCTACCGAAAACTCACAGTGAAATTTTCATGACCAAGTTGGCGCTTGAGCTGAATAGCAGCTGAAATTCCGGCGAGTCTGTTGGCCCAGAGAAAGAGAAGCAGTTCGACAACAATTTTCTCAAATCAAAATACGCGAAGCGTACCCCGCACCGACAATGATAACGTAAGGACTCTTGTCAATATCTTTGGCGTCACCGTTTGTCATTGCTTTCTTCTATCAGGCCCCATCACACTTTTTGAGTTTATAGACACACTCACCGTCACTTGTAGCTGAACCCAAGGACAGTTAGTAGCAAAGAATGGACAAAAGGAACAGGAGCTTATAGCTCGATCGAAAAGACAGGATAGCATATGATTTCCGCAAGCACATGATATAACAACATATTGTAATGAAATCTTGATTTATTGTAAGCTTGAACAATCTTGAATATATTTGGAGTGAGGTATTGATTGCAACGGCCTACTAGAACTACAAACTACCTATCAAATTAGCCTAATCCCTATCCTATAACGAGTGACGGCAAAAGCGTAGCAACGTCTTGCTAAAGCAGCCTGCACATATACAAAGACCTAATGCCTGGATGATAGACATCATACATGTACACATACAACAAAGGTGAAGGGGGCCAGAGACCGTGTCCGCTATGACGACAAACGGGTCTTATCGAAATTCAAAGCTTGAACTGGAGATTTCGGGTACATGCGTTAGCGATAACTGTTGATATCTGTGATTGTCAAGGACCATTTGTCAGTTGCACGATACACATTCGAATAAAGACGCATACGGTTCCGAATTCTGGTGGTAATAGAAGCCACTCATCGTTGCTGCAGGAGCAGTATATGGTATATACAAAGGAGGTCTTTTTACAACTGATTTCCTAGTGGTGGAGGGTTGCCAAAAACGATTCTGCTTGCGACCAGTACGGGGGTCTTCTTCCTCGGAGGAGTCACCGCTTGAGCCTGCAGCAGAGGGAGTTGCTGGGGGGTTGCAGTCGACGCAGACATAGTAAAACCCTGAAAGGATCATTCAGCAAGACAATTTTGGGAAAGAAGAGATGGAGGTGACCTGCAAAACTGGCGCCGCTGATGTCATGTACCCTGTGGTCTGGAACCAAAAACTTTTCCTTCCAGCGCATGAAGACAGCGCCTCTATCTCTATCATCGATGGTCAAGCGAGGACGCTTTGCCTCGTGTCTGATATTGCGGAATGCAGGGAAACGGGACCAATGGACGATGTCCTCGTTTTCGCTGGCGCCCCAATTTTGGGTGAGAAAGCCATAGCGACTGCCGATGATCTCTGCATCAAAATAGGTTGTGAGCTCGGGCCAGTCATCTGTGAGGCCACGGATGCATAGATAGCCACAGAGAAAGGAGGTAGCAAAATCGACATCCTGGAGAAGGGTAAGGTTGGGGGAAGGGTAGCGAGGGGGAGAACGTACGACGATAGTGACGGTAACATCATAGCTATTCCTGCCGCTCTTCTGGGTTCCCTGGAACTTTGCCCCGGGGTAGAGGCAGTGGCTTGCGCGGGAGCGAACACGGATGCGAGTGACATCAGACAAAGGATCTGGAGTGGATGTAGGATTAGGAGGAGGGGAGGGATGACGAGTGGTCGGAGTGGGCTGGTCTTGACGGGAAAGAGAGGGAGAGAAGTTCTTTGGAGGGTCACGAGGGATGGGAAGAGACAAAGGCTTTGGAGGGACAAGGAGACGTCTGCAAAAGAGTTCTCTGCAATTGGGACATGTGGCAGAGAGATCTCTGTCAAAAACAAACACAAGCGCTCTGCACGACGGACAGCACTTGGGCTGGCGTCCACCGATGACCAGCTGAGAGTTGTGAGGCATACACCATGTCACACTCCACCATGTCACAGTCCCTCCACTAACCACGTGTCCACGTCACTCTGCATTATTCTTACTGCTATCTACTTCTACATCTCCCTGCTTCACAAAGTTCCGCTTAAGCGTGTACTTCCGTATCCCAAGTGCTGAAATTTCTCAGTATGTGTCCCTGCCTTCAATCACAAACTCACTCAGAATAAATCCCACTCCCACCACCGGCGTCATCACTTTCCAGATCGTGCTGATCGATCTTGCATACGAATCAATCACCAGCGCCTTGACCTCAGGATCCTATCAGTCACTTATGTCATCCTTCTCGCTTCCAACTTCAGTCCTGGTCACTTACAGCAATCGTCTTCAGTCGGTCCACGCTCTGGCTCAGCGCACCAGGGCTCGTGTCAAAGCCCAACGTCGGGAACGCTCTCGCCTTCTTCGCCAGAACCTACACAACGTTATCAATTTTCAGCACAAGTACTCCTGCAACTTACACTCGAGTAAATAGCCTGTCCCACCGAAACACCGACCGTCCCACCCAGCATCCTGTCGTAGACCATGAAATACAGCAACGGGCTAACAAACCCCCTCCTACCTGGTGAATCCAAACGTCGACGTTGTCGTAGCCATGTCCTTCAACGGCATTGCCGCCTGGAGTGCAACAACTGGCACCTGAATCCAGTGTTTAATACTCAAATCATCTATCCTTTTTCATCTATACTGCACCTGGAACAAGCCTCCAAGCCCTAATGCTGTGATCATCGGAATCACTTCCTTGACAGCACTGCGCAAAATCAGTACTTCACACAATCCATCACGTCCCTAGTAAATATTACTCACGTCGAGGAAGTCCCCGTGAGCATGATCATCAAGCCCATCCCCAGCGTAAACACTGCAAACGACCCCCAGATAACCGGCCGGTAGCTTCCCGTACGCGTGACGAGGAGTCCAGACAGAGCAGATGTCATTGAAGCACCAAGAGTAAATGGCAACATTCTGCTTGTCTTTCAGTGTCCGGAGGTTAATCATCCCATGCAGATATCACTCACTCCACTCCAGCTTTCGTAGCTGATGCGCCGAGTACTTGGTAGTATAGGGGTAGATAAAAGGCACCTGGACGACAACGTCACCTATAATTCAGCTTCTAGAACCAAAGCTTACCACAAAAAAAGGCCGTGCCGTGTAGGAAGGTGGCGATCAGAACAAACGCTGTGGTTCTAGTCTGTACGGCCCGCTGATCAGATGGCATCAATTATTCTCAAATCACACTGACCTTGAATAGGCGTGGTGGAATCATCGGTGAGCGCGCAGTGAACCATTCATTGACCCCTGCCCCGACAAGCGTCACACACCCGACGACGAGTAAGACGATTGTCGAAGTACGTGACCCTGTCATTTTTCCATGAGTCGAAGGCCAACATCGAGAAGAACTGGAGTTCTCACAGCCTTTTTCGCTCTCATTAAAACCGAATAGAATGCATAAGATACCACCTGTAAAGAGAATCAACCCGACAAAATCAAATTCTGCCACATGTTCACGGAAGGATTTTGTAGGTCGGGGATTAAGATTAAGAAAGAAGAATAGTACGAGACCGGCCACGCCCCCGGTGGGCCTAAAAATCAGGTCTGGTGTTAGATTTTTGACAAGAGTCATATCTTCTTACAAATTAATGAAGAAACACCAGCGCCAAGAGACGTGATCTGAGAAAGCCTAGCCACATGTCACGTTCATGATGATTTTAGGAGACATAATGCTTACACCGCCAATCAGTGGACCAGCAACACTGGATTGAAAGCCATCAGGTGTGGAAAAAATTTTGTGATTCGATCCGAGTACCTCGCAATAGCCCACGTAGCCCCGAGCAAACCGCCATACTTTCCGCGGCTGCGGATGATGATGAGTATTATGGGTGATGTAATCCAACGGATTAACATACTCTTGTAAAGAAACAATATCACTAAGCGTGATATTTCCCTGATGGTGATCATGAGCAATCAGATTAGCATTACAGTTGTTACACCTACCATTTGAAGGAGGCCCCCTCCCCCTATGCCTTGTACAGCTCTTGTGACAATTAACCAAGTCTAGTAGCGGAGAATGCGTTAAATTTCCTCAGTTTCACTTGATTGAGAATTACCATGTTCTGTGCAGCCCCGCACAACGCTGAGCCGATCTATGAAAGGCGGTCGATGCGTGTCACATATACACCAAGAAAATATTGACGACGGACCAAGAAGAGGAGGATACTCGAGTACAATATAGGCTTTCTGCCAAGAATATCCGACACCTTTCCATAGAACGGAGACAATCTGACGACTGGAGGTGAAACGTTATTACAAGGCAATGTCAACATGCTTACGTTGCAGCTGATAACATGTAAGCCCTATCGGAAAGAATGTGATATCAGATCCGAAATCAAGAGATTTATCAAATTACACACTCACGTTCCTACCCAGCTATACTGACTCCCGCCACCCAATTTGCTGACAATAGTTGGAAGAGCCGTCGTCACGATGGTCTGCCGTTATCGTTCTTCAGTGGTTCAAAAAAGTAGAAAAAAAGGACGATTACTTGGTCCAAAGCTGCAAGGAAGACACAAAGCATCAAACCACTGAGCACCTGTTGCGTACGAGTGAGCACAAAATCCCGTCGTATGAAGGCTTGTAAAGTAGATGCACCAGGGGCATGTTGTTTTCAGGTATAATATATTCTTCGTTCGCTTTCCATGCTTGATGGATCTTGGCCTTGGTTTTCTGTTCCTCAATGTCCTTGCCATCGTCATCGTCCGAGGTACGCTCCTTCGTGTTCGAGGACATAAATCGATTGAAAGAGAAATCAAAGGGAGGAGGGTAATGGTTGAAGAAGGAAACAGGTACCGAGGATGTATAAATTAATACAACATGTCGCGTTCATGTCAATGATCAAATCTCCATTTTTGTTTAGATAAGCCAATTTACGCTTTTGACTCACCCCCTTGACCAGGCACGCGCAAGCTCGGAATATATTCCCAAAAAAGGTTGCCGTTGACTTGAGATCACTCGGCTCGGAACGCAACCTTTCCGGCTCCAATGCACCCCCCATGTATCCCCATGTTTTGATAAATACTCCCGGCAAGAGCTCCCAGAAACATGGGTCCAAGACGTCCCATTAGGAAAAAAATTTTGTCAGCCTCTCAAAAAAAGTACCCGATAAATATACAGAGCTCAGATGGGAACCAAAACATGAGCAAGGTTGATTGCCCTGATGCTACGTGTGTAGTATCAGAATGCTGACAGCTCAGCTATCTCAAGGTACTACTGACCACTGTCTCGCAGCTATAAAAACACAGCACCAGTGTAGTTATTGTTTAAATAGTACTCATGAATAATCTTTCCTAATGCTGAGCTGTTTTGATGTGATATCAGTATTGAGTCAAAAATAAGTTCTAGTAGTAAGCTATCAGAAACTATTTAATCGGGGTATCTTATAATGATTATTCTAGACAATAATCTGTAGTCATCTGCCATACCAGGTGATGCCTGAGTTATATTTTATTCTAACTCCCAACTACTACTTACTATTGAAACAGTACACTGTGAAATACAGGCCAGTACAGTGGCTGGCACAACCCCATAGGTTGAAGTCATACCCTCTAACCAGAAAAGACCAAGTCCAAGCTTGCCTCATCTTCATACCCTTGGTAGGTCCTAAGCATGGTGTGGGAGGACCGCACAGTTGGTGTAGTCCTCCTAGGTGAGGAATAGACAAGGAAAGAATAGCATTTTTTTAATTCAGCAATTTATTACATGGGGCGCGGTGGTAGTCCATGGTAGTACATCTACTTAATAAGAGGAAAGGGGAAACAAAAGGGGAACTGGGAGACATGAGAAACTAGCTATAGCAGGTTGACTGTGCATGGCAATGGAGAGATTATGAGATATTGTCTTGGAAGCAGAACACGCGAGGATTAGCTTCCGAGAAGGTTAGGTAAAGATGAGTCTATTAGTCTCCACGACTTATCATATAACGGGCAATTATAAATTATAAATCATGTGTTCTCTTGTCTCGAAGGTGGTATTGTCGCATGGACATGTCTTGGATTCGAGAAGCGCTGCCAGTACTCTCCAGTAGGAGCATGATTGGTGATCATTTACATGGCTCTAGCGCATAGTGAAGGGGAGCCAGAGAAATAGTCAAGCCGGGTGCCACCTTTAGAATAAGATGGCTCAATGATGTGGCCCTCATCATCAGTGAGCTCCAGGAAATGGTGTCCTTTCCAGTCCGCGGCTTGAAAGTACATTTTCCATTGGTTGACAAGCAAATCACATTTCTCTTTTCGACAAAACTCCCAGGAAGTCTTGCATGGGAAAACATTGGCTGTGACTGGTTGTAGTTCAGACTCAACGTCGACTTTTTTGTGTGAGAGTTATTCCCTTTTACTAGGACAGTCCCAGAATATGATGCGGCAATTAGGGTGTCGAGATACAAAGGATTTGATGTTTTTCAGGATGGTGATTGTCTGGTTATGGTAGGAGTGGCGAGAGCTGTCGAAGATCTTCGCTACAGCGTGGAGGGAGTCGGTGACAACATTGATGGTATGAGGGAAGAATAGCATGAGGTGTTCAACTGGGCTTTATTATTATTAAAATGATTTACTTAGAATTAGTTCATAGCCCCCGTGTGAAACAGCATTACCATATAAGATCGGAATGAGTCTCTTTCATCTTTACTTCTCCCTTCACCTTCACCTATTCTTCTGTTCTGTGAAGTGTCCGGTATGGAGCAGCAGCCACAAAATGTTCCCACCTTCAAAATCGTCATTGGTATGTTTATTCCTTCACTTTGCCTAACTGTTGAACTCAGTAAATTTCTGTCATGAATCTAATCGATCACGCGTTACTGTTCGACAATGTGGTTTTATACGCTCCTATTCTTTCCCATACATCTCGGTGTCGTACACTTGATCTGGAATCGTCTAGTTGGTGATGGCGGCACTGGCAAAACTACTTACGTCAAGGTACGAGACATAGTCGTCCAAAAAACTCTCGATCGCAATCTGATCTTTGAGCTATACAGCGTTACCAGACTGGTGAATTTGAAAAGAAGTATATCGGTATGCGCAATGTCCTCTGTCATATCGCTCCTAATTGCATGGTCAACCCACGGCAGCAACCGTCGGTGCTGAAGTGAGCACTATGGATTTCTCAACCAACTATGGAGACTTCAAATTCCTTGTGTGGGATACAGCTGGACAAGAAAAGTTTGGTGGCTTGCGGGATGGTTATTATGTTGGGGCCAGAATTGGATTCATCTTCTTCGCATTGGACTCACGAACCACATACAAAAATGTTCCCACTTGGTTTCGTGACCTTGTCCGCGTTTGCGAAGATATTGTCGCTATCCTTATTGGAACGAAGGCTGATATCAAGGTATGACGGAACCAATGTAATCACTGTTCATTCATCTCGATCATTTTTCCTTTCTCCAGGAGCGTAAAGTAAAGACCGCTGCGGTTACCTTCCATCGCAAGAAGGGGCTCCCGTATTATGAAATCTCTTCCAAGTCCAACTACAATGTAGACAAACCTATGCTTTCTGGGTTAAGAAAAATTACAGGGTAAGATTGAGTCTCAGCTTCTACGCTGCTTGTTACTCATACGAGTATTAGCCTTCCTGATCTTGTTTTCACTTCGGCTCCCGCTCATCAACCCCCTGAAGTTGCAGTTGATCCTGAACTTATGCAGAAATACGAAGCTGAACTAAAAGAGGTACACTTACGAAGAGAATCATTGTTTTCATATCTGACCGATTGGTTGTAGGCCGAGAGTGTCCCCCTTCCGGAAGAAGACGACGATATCTAACATCTGGCTTTCTTTCACTCAATACATGCGTTTTCATGCATCTCATATTCAGTCACCTCGTGAATGTGCTCATTGCTTACTCTAATTGAGCATCTTGTAACTAGTATTCAGTGAGATTTAAGCGAGGAGCAATTCAAATCATTTCCCATTGTTTCATTTTTATCAAGAGTGCGAAAAGTCATAAATTCTGACAAGGATGCGCTGAAGCTATCAGCCCAACAACAAACCTTTCGACATCCAGGCTGAGGGATGAACTGCTCTACTTGCGCTACGGCTCATTGTGTGAAAGTGCTGGTCCAGCCAGAGGGGAAATGAGTTTTCCCACTCTGCGAGATATGTTATTACCGAGGCTTGTTCAGGAGTCTGGTAGGATGTGGAAGTGCTATCGTTGCCAAGTTGCCAGGTGCCGTTAGAAAAGGGTGTTGAAGTATTAAAAAACCTTTACTGTAGTGTGAAGACAACACAAAATACTGTGAGAATTTTTTGTGCAAAAAATCTATGCTCTTATACCGTGAAAATAGCATCGGAATAATCTTACCAAAGTCCTTGTAAATAAATATCATCACGCTTGCAAGAGGAATGTTATTACTCAAGCTGCTCTTGTTCCCGAGAAAAAGATCCTTACAATACATTTCCATAATTTTCCCGTGTTCAGTCAGTCAAATTTCTCCCACTCTATCGCACTGTCTCAAGCATCTATGAAGCGAGTTGAAATCTACACCCATTGCCGAATCTGCTACTGTTTTGAGCTCACACACCGACCAGAACAATAATACCACTGCTAGCCAGAGAATACAATTAGGTAATTATGAGTGATCAGTAGATTCCGTCGCTGGCATAATCACTTCCTCCTTCCATATGTCTGGCACAGGCTCGAGAGAGAATGTTTTTGCTACTCGTATGGCATTGACTAATACGAAGCTTAGGCTCAAGAGTGCACAGACTGGCCATTCTCTACTGGCCAAAAAACGCGATGCACTAACAACCAGATTCAGAGCTATCCTCAAGAAAGTAGATGAGGTGAGTCTAGCTAATCTACTCTTCGTAGAAGTCATTATCATTGGGCTAGGCTAAGCGCAAGATGGGGAAGGTCATGCAACTTGCATCCTTCTCAATGGCTGAAGTCACATATGCAACGGGCGATATTTCATATTTGGTGCAAGAACAGGCAAAGCAAGCTACTTTCAGGATCAAGGCCAAACAAGAGAACGTATCTGGAGTTGTTCTGCCTGCTTTTGAGGCTGATCGTGTGCCAGGTTCGGGTATGTCTTGTAGGCTTGAATCAGGGTGTATGTTCACTTTAACCCACAGACTTCAATTTGACTGGTCTTGGGAGAGGTGGTCAACAGATCATAAAATCGAAAGAGGTTTATGCTAAAGCCCTTGAAACCTTGGTTGAACTTGCATCATTCCAAACAGCATTTACAATCCTTGACGAAGTCATCCGAGCGACAAATCGAAGGGTTAATGCTATCGAACATGTGATCATGCCCCGACTAGAGAACACAATCAAATACATAATGAGCGAACTAGATGAAATGGATCGTGAAGAATTCTTCAGGTATGACTGTGTAGAAGCATACGGCTGCTCGCTGATTGTCCTCAGGCTTAAAAAAGTGCAAGGAAAAAAGAAAAGGGAAAATACAGCAAAGGCAGCAGAAGTGACACAGGAAAGACTGTCTGCAGTCACATCTTCAATATCAGAGGATGATCAGGCATCAACAAACTTGTTAAGCACAAAAGATGAAGACGTTATTTTTTGATCACGAGAAGCGGAACGTCGTAAGGC
>Ga0153940_1000862_pt1 | contig 14410 bp, 13 predicted proteins | sample TSNJ024MetaG_FD_104736 | JGI IMG/M metagenome (GOLD analysis project Ga0153940, IMG submission 104736) | Attine ant fungus gardens microbial communities from New Jersey, USA - TSNJ024 MetaG | ecosystem: Host-associated > Fungi > Mycelium > Unclassified | place: USA: New Jersey, Brendan T. Byrne...
TACGGCGGCTAAGAACTTCTATGTTTCACACAGGAAGAATATAAAAATGAAATCCATAGGAATTTCATTTTATATTCTTCCGGATTTTCGTGAGGACTGTTTGTGCCGCCAAAGGCGGCATGAATGGAAGTTTGAAAGAAGTTCATGGGAGAATGAAGAATCAGAATGAATTTAAAATCGCTTAAAATAGGAGAATTAATTGCAGACATACCGGTTATTCAGGGAGGGATGGGCGTAGGAGTCAGCCTGTCAGGCCTTGCAGGCGCGGCAGCAGCAGCTGGTGGAGTAGGGGTGATTTCCACAGCACAGATCGGATTTAGAAATCCCTCGTTTCATACAGATCCTATAGGGACCAATTTAAAAGCCATTGCCTGTGAGATCAGTGAGGCACGAAACCTGGCAAAAGGCGGTATCATCGGTGTGAATATCATGGTTGCCACCAGAAAATACGAAGAGTATGTAAAGGCAGCGGTGGCAGCAGGCGTGGACCTGATCATTTCAGGTGCCGGGTTGCCCATGATTCTGCCAGAATTGATCAAGGGAAGTAAGACCATGATCGCACCGATTGTATCCAGTCTGAAATCTGCCAGTTTAATTCTTAAATATTGGCTGAAGAAATATGACCGCGTACCGGATCTTGTGGTTATAGAAGGTCCTGAGGCAGGAGGCCACCTGGGTTTTACTTATGAGCAGCTGGAATGTATTGACAGTCTTCATTATGAAGATGAGATCACTGCAATCATCCGGCATGTAAAAAAATGTGCGGAGGAAAAGGGTGTTCCGATTCCCGTGGTAACAGCAGGCGGTATTTATACCCGGGAGGATGCAAGGCAGGCTTTTTCGCTGGGAGCGGATGGTGTACAAATGGCTACCCGGTTTGTGACCACTTATGAGTGTGATGCATCGGATCAGTATAAGGAAGCTTATATACAGGCAAGAAAAGAGGACATTACTCTGGTAAAAAGTCCGGTGGGAATGCCCGGCAGAGCCATAAAAAATACATTTCTGGAACGGACTGCAGAAGGACCGGTTCCTCACGGACCATGCCATTTATGTGTCAGCACGTGCAAACCGGCTGAGACTCCCTACTGTATTACAGAAGCTCTGGTAAATGCCGCCGAAGGACGGGTGGAAGACGGACTTCTATTTTGCGGGACCAATGCCTGCCGGGCTGACCGGCTGGAATATACAAAAGATATTATGGAAGAATTCAGACCATATGCAGTTTAGCAGTATAAAAACTTACTTCTCAAGGAGTGTAAGGTTGAAAAAGTGCATTTCAACCTATTGAGCTTGAGGCGGAGATGGAGTGTAAATATGACAACCAGAATTATTGGAACAGGAAGTTATCTCCCTGAAACGGTGGTAACCAACGATTTTTTATCTACTATAATGGATACTTCGGATGAATGGATACGTACCCGCACCGGCATCAGGGAAAGACGGCTGGTAAAAGAAGAGACAACAGCATCTATGTGTACAGGAGCGGCGCTCAGAGCCCTTGAGGATGCAGGAATGCAGGCAAAAGACCTGGATCTGATTCTGGTAGGCACCCTGAGCGGAGATTACCGGACGCCTTCAACTGCCTGTGAAGTACAGGCGGCAATCGGCGCGGTTAATGCAGTTGCTTTTGATATCAATGCAGCGTGCACCGGATTTATGTTTGCCCTGAATACAGCACATGCCTACCTGACGGCAGGTGTATACAAAAATGCATTGGTTCTGGGCGGTGAGACTTTATCAAAAATAATGGACTGGAATGACAGAAGCACCTGCGTCCTGTTTGGAGACGGTGCAGGAGCGGCAGTGGTATGCCGGGACGAAACCGGTATTATCTGCTTTGAACAACATTCGGATGGCAATAAGGGAATGGTACTCAAATGCCGTGACCGTGTCAATGACAATCCCCTGGTTTCCCAGGAACAGGAGGGCGGATATGTCAGTATGGACGGACAGGAGGTATACAAATTTGCAGTGACCATGGTACCCAAATCTATTTTGAATGTGCTTGATACGGCAGGACTTACACCGGATGATATAAAATATTTTGCCTTACACCAGGCCAACATCCGTATCATCCAGTCTGTTGCCAAAAGGCTGAAGCAGCCGGAGGATAAATTCCCCATCAGTCTTGATACCTGCGGCAATATATCTGCTGCAAGTGTACCAATCCTGTTGGATGAAATGAACCGGAAAGGCATGCTGAATAGAGGTGACAAAATCATCATCTCCGGATTCGGCGGCGGCCTGACCTGGGGTACCGCATTAATGGAATGGTAATTGCAGGCATGTTAAAAACGCTATCCGCATACAATTGGTAGTAAGTAATATTGTGAATGGATCGTAACGGTTCCGTTTACGGACGGATTGTTACAAAAGGTAATGATATGCTGAATTATATATGGGCATTTATGATTCTGCTGGGTGTCATATATGCTGCTTTTACAGGAAATATGAGCGCCGTAACAGATACCGCCCTGGACAGTGCGGGAGAAGGCATTTCCCTTTGCATTACCATGGCCGGCGTTACCGCACTTTGGATGGGGCTTATGGAAATCGCCAGGAATGCCGGGCTGATTGATAAATTATCCAGGGGAATCGGCCCTTTCCTTACATTTCTCTTCCCTAAAATACCAAAGGATCACCCGTCCAGAGAATACATAGCCACAAATATGATTGCTAATTTCCTGGGATTGGGCTGGGCAGCCACACCGGCCGGTCTGAAAGCCATGGAATACCTGTCAGATCTGGAGGAGGAACGCAGAGACTGGAAAAGAAGCCTGATTCCCAAAGGAACAGCCAGCAATGAAATGTGTACCTTCCTGATCGTAAATATTTCATCCTTACAGCTGATACCGGTGAATGTCATAGCATACCGGAGCCAATACGGAAGCGTGAACCCAACGGTAATCCTGGCGCCGGCTATCCTTGCTACCGTGATCAGTACGGTAGTGGGAATCGTATATGCAAAAGTAATGAGTATGAAAAAGTGATGAGTATGAAAAAGTGATAAAGAGGTGTTGCCTGATAGTTGTACATTCAGCTATCGGCAACACTTTTTTTGATATAAATTCACATACAATAGCAGGAAAAAATATATTTTTATATAAATATTTATAAATCATATTGAAAATAATTCAAGATGTGTTATAATGTGCATAGTAAATGATTTAGGAAACGTTTACTAAACTAATAAAAAGGAGGTGATAAGATGGCAACGGTAAAAGATATAGCGGAAAGAACAGGTTATTCCAGGTCCACAATTTCCAGAGTGCTCAACAAAGATTCAACCTTTGTTGTATCGGAGGAAACCAGACAGAAAATATTTGACTGTGCAGAGGAATTAAATTATGACTACCAGACCAAGAGTAAGAAAAATGTTGTAAATCAATACAAAGATTATAAGGTTGCGGTTGTGCCGATCGGACTGGATTTATCGGGACAGGGTGAGCTTCAGGATCCCTATTATCTATATATCCGAAATGGAGTCGAGAGCCGGCTTGAGGAAATGGGATTTCGTTCGGTGAGGAATATACCACTGCATCAATACAGTGATTATAAGAATCTGGAAGGCATGGACGGCATGATTGTAATTGGTAAGAAAAAATTTGATGAGCAGAATATATATATGAGCTGTTTGAAGGATATTGTATTCATAGACCATGATTATGATCCGCAGCGATACGACTGTGTGTTAAGTGATTTTCCAAATGCAATGAAACTGGCACTGGATTATTTGCGGGAAGGAGGTTATAAATCAATCGGATATATTGGCAGTTGGGACTATATTAATGACTTTGGCAGTAATACAATGATTCGCCGCATCGACAGCAGGCAGACTGCATATGAGAATTATATGATAAGTCTTTCTGAAGATTATCAGAAGCATATGTACATAGGCGAGAAATTTACTGCGGCAGTTGGATATGATTTAACAAAACAGGCAATATTATCCGGTCAATTGCCGGAAGCTTTTATAATTGGTTCCGACCCTATGTCTATTGGCGTATACCGGGCGTTTGATGAATACGGAATAAAAATAGGGACTGATATAGGAATTGTCAGCATTGATGGTAATGAAGACACGAAATATATGACGCCGTCCCTGACAACAGTCGAAGTACATGCTTTTCAAATGGGAAGATGTGCGGTAGATTGTTTGATGCAGCAGATAGATGGGAGAAAGATTCCCATCAAAGTAGTATTACCGGTAGAACTAATTGCAAAGGAAAGCAGTTAAGACAAAAGTTCTTCTTTGTAAAGTCAAATACCCCTGTTATAACTTGTTCGCACGCAAGTTAAAATCATACTTCGTAAGATTCCAGGGTATTTGACCCACGCGGCAATTACCAAATGCAAAAGTTTTCGGTTCATTGCCTGCAAAAAATACAGATTGATTATATCATATATTGAAAAGGATGAAAATATTTTTAATCAAAAATTATTAGCAAATTATAAAATTATAAAATCGGAGGATATATATATGAAAAGAGCATTAGCACTTTTATTAACAGGAGTATTCAGTTTATCAGTGTTATTGACCGGATGCGGGAATTCGGATAATGGTACTAATCAGACAGATGCCAGTAATACCGGCAGTGTGGCTGATTCTGCCGGCGAGACTAAAGCCGGTGATGCCGGAAGTGAACAGACAACAGTTGTATTTGCTTATTGGGGTGCTGAAAGTGAAAATAATGCAATCAAGAATGTAATAGCAGATTTTGAAGCAAATAATCCTGCTATTAAGATTGAAGCACAATGGATACAATCTGATTATCTGACCAAAGTGCAGGTACAGATCGCCGGTGATACTGCAGCTGATGTATATTTAATGTCAGCATCAGATTTGCCCGGTTTTGCAGATAATTACATTGCACAGGAAGCAGATACAGCGAATTATCTGTCGGAAAATCTGATTGAATCCCTTACAATTGACGGGGAGTTAAAATCAAAGCCATTTATTGTAAAACCTAAAGTAATGGCAATTAATAAAACACTGTTTGAAGAAAAGAATATAGATATACCAAGCTTGACAGAAAGCATGACTGTTCAGGAATTTGAGGATTTGGCAGTTCAGTTTGTAAAGGAAGAGAGTTCTCCGCAAATCTTCGGATCAGAACCGTTATGGCTGACTAACTGGATATATGCGTTTAATGGTTCCTATTATACATCTGACGGGATGGCAAGTAACTTAACTTCAAGTGAAACAATTGCGGCAGCAAACTTTGCCATTCGGTCAAAGGAATTGGGATATGTCCCCAATGACACACAAAAAGAAGGTCAAAGTATGATGGACTGGTTCCTGAGCGGAAGAATTGCTATGTATACAGACTTTGGACCATGGAATATTCCGCAGATGGAAGAGGTGGAAGGATTTGAATGGGAACTTTTGATATTTCCGGGGAATGGCGGCGCAAAAGAAGTAAACGGCTTGTCCATTACCAAAACTTCCAGGAATAAGGAAGCAGCTCAGATTTTTGTGGATTATCTTTGTGAGAGTGAAAGAGCACAGAGTATTATCGGCGGAGACAAAAGCGCTTATGGTGTTCCTGTGAATCCAAATGTGGTCCGGGATTTTGAATCAATATATGAAGGAAAGAATCTGGCGGCATTTGTTAATGCAGCATATAATCAGACACCAAGTGAAACACAGAAAAGAACGAATGAGATAAATTCCATTCATGACAGAATTTCTGACGAGACTTTGGTTGGATCGGGGGAACTGACTCCTGAAGAGGTATTCCCGTCAATTGCTGAAGCGGTAACCAGTATTATTCAAAGATAGTAGATTATAAGGAGGAGGTACAGGTTATTGAACATAATACAGAACTTACGTGAGTTATTTCTTAAGATTGGAGTTCCGGAGAGTATCGTGCCCGTATGCACCTTTGCGCTCATCATTGTTTTGGCAGTTGGTGTGATTTATGCCATACTTAGATTATTATTGGCGATTAAGAAAATCAACAGCGCCACAAAGAGCTTTTATCTCTTTGTCACTCCCTGGATATTAGGATTTCTCATATTTACATTAGGTCCTATGTTATATTCGCTCTATATCAGCTTCCATGACTGGGAGCTGGTAAAGGCGCCGACTTTTTCAGGATTTGATAATTATTCCAGGATGATTTCGGATCCATTGGTAAGAAAATCATTATCTGTTACGTTTACATACACATTTATTGCTGTACCACTCCAGGTGATGCTTGCTTTTATAATTGCTTCATTAATGAATATGAAATTGGAGGGAATCAAGATATTCCGAACGATCTTTTATCTGCCTACTTTAGTGCAGGGGGTTGCGCAGACAGTTTTATTTATTTGGGTATTTAATCCCAATGTAGGGATCATTAATTCCGTTCTCAGAATTTTTGGGATTGAGGGTCCTGGGTGGTTCAGTGATCCAAACTGGTCTTTGCCGGCAGTCATAATCATGAGTTTGTGGACTGTTGGAGGCAGTATGATTATATATCTGGCCGGGTTTCAGGATATCTCCGTAAGTTTATATGAGCAGGCATCAGTGGATGGTGCCCGCTCTGTACATAAGCTTTTCTATATCACAATCCCGCAGATGACACCGATTATTTTCTTTAATATGGTAACAGCGATGATAGGTGCTTTTCAGACATTTACACAAGGCTATCTGCTTGGCGGCGGCAAGAATAATTCACTTTTATTCTATTCCTATTATCTCTATGAGAACGCGTTTATGTGGTTTAAAATGGGGTATGCTTCCGCGCTTGCATGGCTGCTCTTTACCATTATTCTTATATTTACCCTGTTGGTATTCAGGAGCAGCTCCATGTGGGTATATTATGAGACAGAAATGAGCGGGAACAGGAGGAAGAAGAATGAAAAAAAGAATGATAAATAAAATTGCAGGCAAGATCATTGCCTATGCAATCCTGATTTTGCTCTCTGTGATATTTATATACCCTTTGTTTTGGATGCTTGCCTCCTCTTTTCGAAGTCTGGAGGAAATAGCAGTAGCAGGGACAAATCTGATTATAAAAAAGTTGGATTTTAAATATTATGTAAAGGCGCTGAGTTCATTTCCGTTTTTTTTGTATTTAAGAAATTCGGTTATTATAGCGGGAGTATCTATTGTTGCTACTGTATTTTCCAATTCATTGGCAGGTTATGCATTTGCCAGATTCAAGGTAAGGGGGTCAGGCGTATTATTTATGATTGTATTGTCAACCATGCTTCTCCCCTCGGAAGTACAGTTGATTCCGCGTTTTATACTATTCAAAAATCTGGGAATGTTAGATTCTCTGTATCCGTTATTTATTATGAAGTTCTTTGGTTCTGCTTATTATATATTTCTTTTCAGACAGTTCTATTCGAGGCTTCCCGTTGGATTAGAGGAAGCAGCGAGGCTGGATGGATGCAGTTATTTTAAGATTTGGTGGAAGATATTCCTTCCCCTTTCGAGACCAATATTTACTTCGGTGGCAGTTATGGAATTTATGGGTACATGGAATAGTTTTAATGATGCACTGATCTATATAAACAGCGATAGGTGGAAAACACTTCCGCTTGGGCTGGCAGGATTTCAGGGAACTTATTCCACGAGTACAAACCTGTTAATGGCAGCGTCTATTGTAGTAATACTTCCATGTATTATCCTGTTCTTCAGCGCGCAGAAAGTATTTATAGAAGGGATCACATTTTCAGGTTCCAAAGAATAGAGAAGGAGGTCAATTGTATTGCAGGAAATTCAAACAGGGAAAGTAACTTTCCATTCATCATTGGAGGATCTGACAACCGGATTTGAGTGGGCGAAAAAACAAGCACTGGAATATGTACATATGGGTGAAGATCCCGTTGGGCTGTGGTATGAAGCAGCATTACCGGGACGAGAGGCTTTCTGTATGAGAGACTTATCACACCAGATCTATGGAGCGGCTGTTTTAGGACTTGAAAAGCACAGCAAAAATATGCTGATGCAATTTGCAGATCATATCAGTGAATCAAGAGATTACTGTACTTTCTGGGAGATTACCAGGGAGGGCCTTCCTTGTGCGGAGGATTATATAAGTGATGAGGATTTCTGGTATAATCTGCCGGCAAATTTTGAATTAATCAGAGCCTGCTACCACCAATATTTGTGGACAGGGGACCGGGATTACCTGGAACACCCGGTATTTACTGCGTTTTATAGTAAAACATGTAATGAATTCATCGATCTGTGGGATAAAGATAAGGATGGTATATTAGAACACTATTCCGTCTATGGCCGCCGTGGGATTGCTTCTTACAATGAATGTGATATAGACATTCTTATGGCAGGTGATATGGCAGCCAGTCAGTATGCCGCCTATGGGTGTTATGCAAAGATCTTAAAGCTTACCGGCCGCGGCCGGGAAGCAGAAAAATATCTGGCCATGCAGAAGGATGTAAAGAAGAGCTATTTAGAAAAATGGTATGATAAAAAGAATCGTCGTTTTTATGGAGCGATTCAGTCAAACGGGAAATTTTATCCCGGGTATTATAAAGAGGGAAATTTTCTGCCAATCTATTTTGGAATACTGGATGGTGAGGAATGCTTAGAAGATGCATTGCAGCAGCTAAAGGAGCACGGGGCAGACAATGTGGAAGGCGCCGCTTATCTGCCGCAGATTTATTATGACCATGGAGAAGAGGCTTTGGGGTATCAGGCTTTGTGTTACTTGTGTAATCCTGAGTTAGACCGCAGAGAATATCCCGAAGTATCCTTTGCGGTTTTAGGAAGCATTACGAATCAGGTAATGGGCATAACTGTAAATGAACAGAGAGAAATTGTAACCTGTCCGAAATTGCCAAATGATAACAGCTGGGCGGAAATTTTAAATGTACCGGCAGCCGGTATTCATGTGGATGTAAGGCATGATGGTAACAGTAAGACAACAATAATGAAACATGCAGATGATCCGGAGAAAAATGAAAGAAGGACACTTTCATGGAAAGCGGCTTTTACCGGGATATTCAGCTATGCACTTATAAACGGGCAGAAGTATCCGCTTTCCTATGAACGGGATGCAGCAAACCGTACCGTTTCTTATGTATCAATTGAACTGACAACAGAAGTTCCGAAAACGGTACAAGTGGTATAAAACCTTCGGCAGATTGCCGTTTTATCACAGCTTGAAATTGCGGCGCTTCGTGTAAACAGGAAGCGCCGTTCCAAAATACAGATTAAGAGGCAATAAGAATGCGAAGAGAAATAGATCATATCATAATAGAAAATAACTTTGAATCAGAAACCATATTTAATTTAAATGAAATAGATCATCATATAACAGAATACGAGTTTATTTTTTTAATAGATATAAAAAAAAGAGAGGAGAATCCATATATAAGAATAGAATGGTATTTGCCTCTTGTGGATATTGGCTATATGTGGCATCCGCTATGTGGTATGGACCGGTCACTAAAAGCGGATTGGGATTCAGATATAAGTACGATGACCGCCAAGTCTGCGCCGGTATTTTGCTTTTATAATGAACAGGGAAAGAACAGGTTTACATTTGCCCTTTCAGAAATAAAGAAAACAGTACATATGAATGCGGGAGTTCATGAAGAGAATGGCATGCTCAGGATAAAAGCAGAGATTCCCATGAAGGAATGTATGACAGGTGAGGAATACCGGCTGTCTTTATATATGAATAAGGCTGATACGCCATACTATGACACGTTGAATGGCGTAAGGGAATGGTGGGAGAGTGCATGTGGATTAAAGCCAATGAAAGTACCGGAGATTGGAAAATCACCTATGTATTCAACCTGGTATTCTTTTCATCAGGAAATGAGTGCAGAAGAAATTGAAGCAGAGTGTAAACGGGCAAAGGAGATGGGGTTTGATACGATTATATTGGACGATGGATGGCAGACTGATGATAACCACAGAGGATATGCATACTGCGGTGACTGGCAGCCGACAGGCTCAAAGTTTCCGGATATGGCGGATCACGTAGCAGCAGTGCACGATATTGGGATGAAATATATGATCTGGTTTAGCGTACCGTTTGTAGGTATTCATGCTGATAATTGGAATACCTTTGCAGGAAAACTCCTTTATTATAATGAAACCCTGGGAGCAGGAGTTCTGGATCTGCGATATAAGGAAGTGCGGGATTACCTGATAAATGTGTACACAATGGCTGTATCAAAGTGGTATCTTGATGGTATTAAACTGGATTTTATAGATGAATTTTATGTCAGAACAGACACAAAGGAATATGAAGCGGGTATGGATTATCACTGTGTGCAGGAGGCATTGGATTGCTTCATGACTGCGTTAATGCAGCAGCTTGTGCGCATCAAGCCGGATATATTAGTAGAATTTCGTCAGAAATCCATAGGCCCAAACATGCGGAAATATGGAAATATTTTCAGGGTAAATGACTGCCCCAACTCTGCACTCAGCAACCGTGTGGGGAGTATTGACTTACGCTTATTAAGCGGCCGGACAGCGGTACATTCGGACATGATTATGTGGAATCAGGATGAAACGGCTGAGGGGGCAGCACGGCATATTTTAAACAGCATATTTGCAACAATGCAACTGTCAGTTAAACTGGAAAACATAACGGACAGACAAAAGAGAATGGTATGTTTTTGGGTAGACTTTCAAAAGAGGCATCAAGAGCTGCTGCAGGATTCTGTCATAAGACCTTATGAACCTCAAAATTTATATCCGGTAGTTGAAGTGAAAAATGACAGGGAATCCATTATTGCATTATATTCAACCCGCCGTATAGTAGAGTTGGATACGGGATTGATAAGCAGTATTATAATAAATGCAACAAAAGAGATAGAAGTGGTTGTATATTTGACTGAATCATTATTTTGCCGTATCATACAGCGTGATTGCTGCGGGGAGGTCTTATCAGACACAGAGAGAGTTCTTGACAGCGGATACTCTGCAATTCCGGTAACAGAATCGGGAATGCTTCAGATAATGGCAGGCCAGCCTGAATGAAGTAAAGTTTTACATTAAAAATGAAGTAAAGTAATTGTATAAATCGGATAGCATGTTATAATGGTCTTATAAAAAGTTGAATTTAAACGAGGTAAATACATGAATAATATATATACCATTGGATTTACAAAAAAGAGTGCACAGGCTTTTTTTGGACTCTTGGAATCCAATGAGATAGAAGTTGTTTTGGATGTAAGACTTAAGAATACATCACAGTTAGCAGGTTTTTCAAGATATCCTGATATAAAATATTTTCTTGAAAAAATTATAGGAGCAGAGTATATTAGTGATACTCTTTTTGCACCGACGGAAGAGATATTGAACCGTTATAAAAAGAAAATTATATCATGGAATGATTATGTCTATAATTATAACAGGTTGATGGATGATAGAGAGATAGAAGAATATATTTTAAAAAAATACCAGATGGCTAAAGAAAAGAAAATGTGCTTATTGTGTAGTGAAGAAAAAGCCGATTACTGTCATAGACAGCTAGTTGCTGAAAAATTTAAAATTTTATTGAATATGGAAATTATTAACTTATGATTAAAGGATATGCTGTTAATGAAAAAAAATATAATTATTTTAACAAAATCAATTAAGCACGGAGGATTTTGTGTAGCTGGAATTGATGCAGAAAATGGGCAATGGATAAGATTAGTATCAAGAGATAAGGAAACAGAAGGAGCAGTTCCTAAATATATGTTACAATATAGTGATGGGAAAGATCTTGCTGTTTATGATATTATTTCAGTTGAACTAATAAGGGCGGTTCCAACGGTAGTACAGCCTGAAAATTGGTTGTATGATGAAAATTATTCATGGAAGAAGATAGGTTTTAGCAATCTTGAGAGTGTAATAAAATTACATGGTTTTGATACACCAGAGTATGTTTTTGAGAATACAGAAGTTAGTTTACCAGAAAATTGGGCGTTTGATGGAAAATCGTCATTGTTATTACTGAAAATTCCGATATCTTATATTTTGGTTAAAACTTTTGATAATGGTGACAAAAAAGTATCATTAAACTTTGAATACAACAAGAATAAATATCAATATATGAGTATCTCACAAAAGGAAATACGAGATAGGTTTAAAATAGATGGAAGGCATTCTACTGGCTCGGAGTACATAGTTTTTAGTTTGACAGATAAATATTATGTAAATGGAAAATACTATAAAGTAATAGCACAGATTTTAGAATAGAGGTGATTTTGTGCAGGAGACAATATTATCTATAGGTCATTCGCAGCATAATATAGACTATTTTATTAATATGTTAAAGAGACATCAAGTAAATTATATACTTGATGTACGGAGTACACCATATTCACAGTTTGCATCTGATTATAATCGTGATAGTATCAGAATTCTATTATCAAATTATAATATTACTTATTCATTTATGGGAGAGTATTTTGGAGCAAGACCATCTGAAAAAAGTTTGTATGCAGATAAAGGGTATTTGGATTTTGAAAAATATAAAAAAAGTGAGATATTTATAAAAGGATACAATAATGTTTTGAAAGGTGTTGCGCAAGGAAATAGAGTTGCATTTATGTGTACAGAGAAAGATCCGATAGATTGTCACAGGGCGATCCTGGTTACCAGAGCTTTTGCAGAAGCAGGAGTTCCTATAGAACATATTATGGCGGATAATTCGATTCAAACCCAAAATGATTTAGATCAGAGACTGTTAAAGATATACTACCCGGACAGAAAACAATTAAGTATATTTGATAAAGATAATTTATCAGATGAAGAATATTTACAACAGGCATACAAGAAGCAAAATGAAAAGATAGGATACTCTTTGGATAATGAATTGAAAAAGAGGATTGTATGAATTAGTCCTAAAATCCAAAGCGACCAATTCTGAAGATTTGGCCGCTTTATTGCTTATAAAAGAGTTTAAACATACCACACATCTTTTTACTACGAAAACGAAAGTTTTACTTAAAAATATCCCACAGCTTGCTGTAGGATATTTAACGGAGAGTGCCTCAGGTTATGGTGTAAGCTTGTTTTTTTTATAATGCATGTTCATCAATCCGCCGTACAACACCGTGCGTATAGGCATTGAAGTGTTTCAGCCAGAAACCGTACCCTGTAGGATTGATGCTCTCAAAGTCAACGCCGAGGCGGGTATACCCCTGTGCTTTTAAATGCTGCACCAATAAGCGCAGTAAAACATGATGTAGCCTTTTTCCCCTGTGCTCCGGCAGGCAAAATGCTCCTTTAACATGCAGATAACCAGGTGTTTCCTGTATAAAGGTTTCGCCGTCAAGCTCTGCCCGTATATATGCCACAATCTGATTATCGTACCAGGCAGCATAATAGATGGAGTGAAAATGTCCGGCATTCATTATAAGTGATTGTAGTGTAGCAGATTGTCTTAAAATAAAGGTCGGAGATGCTGCCATGTGAGCGTCAAGCATATGGTCAAGAGGCAGTATTTGGGGTAAATCATCAGGAGTAAGTTCTGTAAAGATATACTCCTCACAGGACGGTGTAATAATTTCGTCCATTTCCCGTATCGCGTCAATGCAGCGTAATCCGAAACCATAGCGGTAAAGTTGCTCCTCTGCCGCTTTATCATGGGCGTACAGGCAAATCCCATGGCTGGACGCTCCTGCCTGCGCCCATTTTGCACCTGCCGCCTGATACATATGAGCATAGGCTTTTGTCCGGTTTTCACCAATTGCACCATTTGCTCCCATTGGCGAGAATACACCAACCGCATCGGTGGAATTAAAAGCGTTTTTAAAAGGCGGTACGCAGCATAAGAAACCAATCATATTGTCATCGTCAAATGCAGCGGTTCCAAGACCGTTTTCCGCAAATGGTGTTAAGTCCGGCACATTCTGTATGGGTGGCAGCGAGGGAACAAATCCCCGCTCCTCTTCATAGTTTTGTTTTGCAATCTGAGCAGCCTGTTCTATATGGGCAACGCTAAAGTCAACTATTTTCATATATTTTACCTCATTTTCATATATTTTATCTCATTTCATAGATTTGCTGCAGGGTGTCCAGATGCAGCTTTTTCTCATCGGGTGATTCTGCGTTTAAATACCATTCAATCAGTCTGTAGCCGAACAGGATAAGAATCAGCTCGCGGATACAATGATCTGTTATACCGGATACATCTGCATATTCTCCAAAACCTTTGTAATAGGCAGGGATGCATCTGTGGTAGTATTCAACCATATGTTCCACATCCGCCTCGTCTGCGATTAAACTGGCGAGATCTTCCCCCAAATAACCCCATCCGGTGGTATCCCAATCGATCAGTATGATCTTATCCCTTGCGCAGAATACATTCGCTACCCAGAAATCTCTGTGACACAGTACCACAGGCAGCTTTTCAATGCGTTTCAATATTTCGTCTGCATTCTCATCTGTGTCAATAAGCATTTTACACAGGTGTATCGGTATTTCGCAGTCATTGGA
>Ga0153940_1000864_pt1 | contig 14389 bp, 7 predicted proteins | sample TSNJ024MetaG_FD_104736 | JGI IMG/M metagenome (GOLD analysis project Ga0153940, IMG submission 104736) | Attine ant fungus gardens microbial communities from New Jersey, USA - TSNJ024 MetaG | ecosystem: Host-associated > Fungi > Mycelium > Unclassified | place: USA: New Jersey, Brendan T. Byrne...
ACAATTCTTTATTTAAGTGCTATTATATCCGAATTTACTTGATTGTTAAATGTTTGAATGCATTTTTGATATGTCATAATGTGTTATTATTTTTATCTATCCCATCAAAAAGAGCCACGGCATTTTTTCTTGCCGCAACCCCATTTTGCTGTACATTAAAATAAATTATAAGCAAGGACTAATTTGAAGCACTTATTTAGCGTGTTATCGTTACCGTTGAAGATTGTCCCTTTTTCGTTAACATTACCTTATATTTGGTCAGTTTTGAGGCGGGAACCTTAATATTTGCCTTGCTGCTGATTCCTTTAAAGGCATTCCTTCCTACGGAGGTTAACTTTTTGGATGTGATTTTGATACTGTTCAGTTTCTTACATCCGTTAAAAGCTTTTGAACCAATTTTTGTTACATTTTTACCGATCGTTACGTTTGTCAGTTTTTTGTTGTTGTTAAAAGCTTTCGAAGCGATGGCTGTCACCAGAAACGTGTAACCGTTAATTTTTACCGTTTGGCGAATCTTGACCGACTTTAGATTCTTTGTTGTCGGTTTCACCAGCTCCACAGTACCTTTCGATTCGGCCGATTTCGTTACTTTATAATAATATTTGCCGACTTTGTATACTTTGTTTTTCACTGGAATTGCATTTTTAATTTTAAATGTTTTCTTCACCGTTCCTCTGTAGTTTCCCTGGAAAGTAATGATTACCGTTGCCGTACCCACTTTCGTATTATTTTCATAAGACACTCTGTAATCAACTCCGGCTTTGTATCCGGCAACCGTCATCTTTGGTTGTGTAAGTGCCTTTCCTGTATAATATTTCGTTTTAATTCCTGATACGGCAGCGTTTGTAACTGTCGCTTTGGCAATGGTGAATGAAACCTTATTTGAAACAGCCGCCGAATGCGCAGCCGTCGCATCAACCGTTCCTACTACATAATAAGTCCCTGCATTTTCGATTCCATCCTTAGTTACGGTGATTTCATTTTTACATTCACTGTCACTATAATACCTGTATTTTACTTCTTTACCTGTATTTGTGTTTGATACCACACTCGGCGCTGCCTTTTTAGTCCCGTTGTAAGTAAACCCATCGCATTTTATCACCAATTTTCCTGGTTTCAATAACTCAAACGTTTCCACGGTCTTCCCTTCGGATGAACCAATCACAACCGTATATTCTCCCGGCAGAGGTGCGCTATTCAAAGCAAAGGTCACGGTCTTCTTTTCGTTCTCCAATGTATACTGATTCAAATAGGCTATGTGCATGGTATCCAGGTCCGTTTTGTCCCAGTTCGGGTCATAGCATACCAACGAAACTTCACCATTACCAACGGTTTCACTATCTAATTCCATTGTGATAGAAGCATCTTCCGTGCCTGTTTCAATTTTAGAACCTGTCGTTGTGAAAGGCAGTGTGTTTGGTTCCATCAAAGGTTTTACGTTACTATCCCAGAGGAAACTCTTTGCCGTATAAGCTTCGTTCGGCAGCGTAAGCTTTAAATCTTCCTCCGGATTTTTGTAAACATGTGTAAGCCGGTCCCGGGAATCATATATGGCAAGTAAGCCGGACGTTCCGTTGTCCGCCGTAGAGACCAGATTGCAAATCACCTGCTGCTCCCAAACCTCCAATGAAAGATCCATCGACACAACCGTTCCATAATTCGCATTATATATTTCCTGTACATGGTTGGTGCTGATACCACCGTGTAATGCAATACCCGTTAACACTTTGTCGTCACCAATATTTTCCTTTGATGCAAAAAGATTACCGTCACAATAATAATAGACTGCATGTCTGATATTATCCAACACCACAACGACATCCCGCACCGTCTGCCGTAAGAATCCGCTTGAGGAAAGTGTCTGTGTTGCCAAATCCGCATCAATGGTGGCCTCCCCACCGGCTATGGCTGATATCCGCTGGTCACCATCCTGTCCATTGCATAATTTGTAATCAAATCGGATATATAAGACTTTACCCTCTGCCTCCGCTTTTGTAAATGGATGGTTATAAAGACAGGCACCCTGGGCAATCCATAAAGCGTTTCCAACCCAGTTTTCGGGGGTATTGCCCTCAATGCCATAGTCTGTACCGCTGCCTGTGCCTAATTCAAAATCGTTACGCACATTTGTGGTGCTGATGGAACCGGCATAATTGTACACGGATTGTCTGGCCGTTAGAAACTTGCGGCCGTCATCCGTAATCTGTGCACGATCCACATTGACATAATTACCTGTAGCCAAAGTGTTTTTCGTTCCTGTCACCCTGATGCGAAGGGTATGCTCACCCGGGGTAAGCTCACCTGAATCAAACAAGAGGACGTTGTCTGAACGTGTTGCCTGATAGCAGTCAATCAGAATCTCATCGCCACCGTCGACAGACGCTGCAAGTATGCCATGGTCTGAAGCCTTTGCACCGTAAAACTGTATATTACTGCCACTGAACTTTATCTCGCAATAGTCATCGGCTGTATTGGAGTAATGGTTATCCCCCATGTAACACCCTGAAGCTGCCGTATATAACCAGTTTCCAACATATTGAAATTGGTTATAACCGCTGCCCACCTGGTTATCGTTTACGTCAAGAAGCTTGATTGGGCCTATGCCTCCACTTCCATCGGAAACCGGCACAAGGTCTTCTGCGATGTATGGTTCCACCGTGATTTCACATGTGTCTGATTCGAGCCCCGGTGAGGTAACTTCGCATGTGATTGTTCCGGCTTCCAGATACTTTGACTGGACGAGAAAGCCAACCCGTCCGCCTTCCAAATCGATACTTTTTTCACCGATGAATTTCCCTTCACCCTCTAGGTCTATTGTAACGGTATTCGCAGCATACGGCATACGCGTACCGTCGGCATCCACCGCAGTGACCGTAACTGCCGTCATATCGGTACCGTCTGCAGCAAGGGTGTCATAATCCGCTTCGAGAATCAGTTTAGCGGCACTGCCCGGTGTTTTGCGGGTGGTTTCCGTCACCATTTCACCATTGATATAACCCACGGCTCTAAGCTCTCCTGCACTAAACGTATTTCCGGTAAACTCAAAGGCGGGATGCGGCAAATTCATATACTTGTTAGGTGATTTCCTGCCCTTTGACACACCGTTCACAAACAGCTCCACCTCATCACAGTTGCTTAACACCAGCACTGACGATGGGGAACCGGTCGTCCAGTAGTTGGCAATGTACAGCACCTTTTCTTCCGATGGATCTTTTTGGGATCTGTAAAGGTATGAAACGGGCTTATCAAGGCGGAAAATATCGTACAGGCCGCTGGGGAATACGTATCCCGTATTCGTATAGTTGACCTCGTTGTTATAGTCGAACATACTCCAGCCAAAGCCGCCTGCCACAAGGTCATTGCCATAGTAGTACTCAAGGTTCGCCGCCCAACTGCCAATCCATGCCGCTGCCAATGTGTCCGTTGCCTCTGCCATTCCCCGGGAACCCCAGTCCATGGTGTGCTCAGTCACAAGGTACGGCGTATGCGTTGGTACGGCCGGATAGTCGTAATTCTGAGTGTAGATGTCTTCGTCAAAGTCTTTGTACCTCGGGTTTGCATCACTTCCCCTCTTACGGACACCGTGAGTCGGTCTGGAGGGATCCAGTTCTTTGACAAGTGCGTGTGTTTCTTTATAAAGATTCGTGCTGTCTAACGATTCGTTCACCCGTGTCCCCCAGCTAATAATGGATGCATGGTTCCTGTCGCGAATGACCATTTCTTTCAGATTCTCTTTGTAATGTTCTTGCCACTCCAGATCACCGAGATGCTGCCAGCCGGGGGCTTCTTCGAATACAATAAGTCCAATCTCATCACAGCGTGCAAGAAAATCCGGATCCTGCGGATAATGCGAAGTACGCACGGCATTCAATCCGGTATCCTTGATCATATCTGCATCTGCCGCCTGCAGCTTATTCGGGACAGCGCGGCCCACCCATGGCCACTGCTCATGTCTGTTGATGCCAACAATCTCCGTCTTAACACCATTGAGATAGAAGGAAGCATCTTCTCCCGCTTTCGTTCCGTTCTTGAATTCAAAATACCGGAATCCGAACCTTGTCTCGCAGGTATCTATTTCATTACCGTTCACAATAATCCGTGTAAGTGCGGTATACAGATAAGGATTCTCAATACTCCACAGATTGGGATTACTAACCTTTGATGTTGTCTGCTCCACAACCTGGGAATTCCCGGCCGCAATTGTCTGATTCGAACTCACCGATGTTACGACATTTCCATTGGCATCTTTTATTATCGTTTCCACTTTACATGCTGCACTGTCCGTGCTGCCGTTGGCGATATTTACCTGTACGTCTACCGGGCTGCCACTTTCATCCTTCAGTTCCGGTGTTGTTAAGAATGTCCAGTCTACATAAACCGGATCAGTAATGGTCATACTCACATCCCGTACAATTCCACCAAACAGCAGGTAATCAACATCCCCTCCTTCCGGCGGCAGATCACTGTGCTTCGTTGAATCTACTCTGACAGCAATCACGTTATCACTGCCATCCGTATAAACAAAATCCGTAATGTCTAATGAAAATGACGTATATGCACCCTCATGTCGTCCCACATGCTCACCATTCACATAAACATCCGCAACCGTCGCCACTCCCTGGAAATCCACTGTGATTCGCTTTCCGGCATATTCACTTCCCAGGGCGAAATGCCGCCTGTACCAGGAAATAAAACGGAACGATTCTATCTGTTTCTGAAAATCATTGCCTTTGTGCGTTTCCAAAATCTTGTTGGCATGCGGAACGTTTACTTTCTCAAAAGAACTGTCGCTTAAATTGACCAAATGTCCGTTTTTCAGGTCGTTTGGCGTATACAGCCAGTCGGTGTTGAAGTTTAGCGTCTGTCTGCCTGCTATATTCCCGGCTTTTATCGACGGCAGGGAAGAATCATCTGCAGACAGAGTCATCACAGACTTCCCACTACCCGCAAACGATTGCATTGGAACGGTAAATACCACAGCTAAGACCAGTAATAAAGATAACATTCTCTTTTTTAACATAACTCTCTCCTTTTCTTTTATCCTGATAGGATTGTAAATTTAAGCCCATTAGTTTATTAAAACTTTAATATCAAATGCTTTTATATGTAATTCTCCATTGACATATTCCTGTTCAAGAAGACTTTCCATGGGTTTCTCCAGTCTTATGACCGTTTCACTATTCTGATAGTTGAGCAGGAAGATATAGTCTGTTTCTCCATCTGTTCTAACGGCTAACTCTATCTCTTTCGGCAGCTTTACCAGATCCTTGTAGGGTTCTATTACTTTTTCATTTTCTAATAAATATTCAACCATTTCTTCACTAAAGCAGGCACCCACATAATATACTTTACCTTTACCGGCTTTTTTTACCGTTATAGCAGGGCTGCCCTTGTAATAATTTCCGTCGAACTTCCCCAGAACTACCGTATCAGAATCGGTCACCTCTAAAACTTCATTAAATAAAGGTGCTTCGATTGTTCTATTCCCTATAGATACATTTGCAGTACCATCTGCCGGTCCCACAAGTGTATAATCAGCTACCCTCACTCCTGTCCAATCAGAAATAATTCCCGGCATTTCCCTTATCGGGCAGCGTCCGAACCTGTCTTTATACCCGGTCCTTGCGCCGAATACCAAAGTTCCTCCCGACTCCACATATTGTTTTAACAATTCCGATGTGGTTTCTTCCAAAATTGCCGCATGAGGATATACCAAAAGTTCAAACTTAAGCAAATCATCCAAAGTCGTACTTTCTCTCAGATAATAAAAGTCACAAGGCGTATGCGTAAGTTGTGTTGCTGCAAACCAATTATTATCACTTAAATAGTCTATTCTTCCATGCCAACAGTCCGATGCTGCATCCCATGTATTTCGATAATCTTTCAATACTGCAACCTTGGCCTTATACGTAGTTCCCCTGAGTTTTTCCAGACATTTCAAATCTTTGACTATGTCTTTCAACTCCTTTAGTCTTCTGTTTTCCGTATTGCTGTAATCATTGAGTCCATGCCAGTATATTTCACATCCAATAGGACTTGTTCTCCATCTGAAGTAAGCAATCATATCAGCCCCATGCGCCACTGACTGCATCGACCATAACCGCATTTGTCCCGGTTTTGGCATTGGTGTTTCCATTCGGCTGGACCAGCCGTTTGCACCGGCTTGTTGTTCCATGATTCCAAAAACCGGAGAGACTGAACGCGTCCATGCAAGATTCCAGCTCCACTTCCTGTCATTTAAGTTCCCCTCCTCTTTTGGTCTTTTGTCTAAATCAAAAGCAAAATTAGGATAACTGTCAAAAGTAATAAAATCCAAACCTGTATCCATTAGTTTATTGTAATCCAAATTTGGAAACAGTCCATTCGTTGTGATAAATTCGTCCTTCTTCAGATACTTCTTCAGTATTTCAACCTGCATCTTACAGAATCTGATTGCACTTTCAGAAAAAAATGCTTTTTCCTCTAATGCGATATGTGGATTTACCGCACCGCCCACATTCTTTCTGTTCAGCGTCACCTCACTCCAGTCACTATAGGAGCGGCTCCAAAAGGTAAGACCCAGTGCATCATTCACAGCGTCCAGGGTTTGGTACTTCTCCTTTAAATATTCCCGGAAAGCCTGATGATCTGCTTGTGAATAAAATTCACTTAAGTCACAGTTAAGTTCATTGTCAATCTGCCATCCTGTAATCACATCTGAATTACCATAGTGATGAGCAAGCTTCTCTACAAGCTGTACACATTTCTTCTGGTACATTTTCGAATTATAATTATAATGTCTTCGGGGTCCATAGTACGGTTTCCCTTCCATATCACAATTAAGCGCTTCCGGATACTTCTCTGTCAGCCACATCGGCGGCGCTGCCGTTGGAGTACAAAAGATTACATCTATCTGATGCTTTTTACACAATTTTAAAAAGTTATCAAAATATTCGATATGATATACATCCTCCCGGGGTTCCAATTTTGACCATGCAAAATCCCCAATGCGAAGAAGATTCAGACCATACTCTTTCATCCGTATGATATCTTCCTCCCATAGCGGCTGATCCCAGTGTTCAGGGTAATAAGCCGCACCTAAAATCATGTTTTTATATATTGGTTTTCTCATTCAATATCTCCTCCCTAATATCGCTTACATCCTCAATAATTGGAAGATCAATATAAATCACCGTACCCTCTCCCAATTCACTCTTGATACGAATTCCGTAATGATTTCCAAACAGCGTTTTTATTCGCTTAATGACATTCTGTATGCCGATGGAATAAGGCTCTTCTGTTTTTTGTTCCTTTGTTACATCCAGCAAAGCAGTAATCATTTCAAAAGGTATGCCTACACCGTCATCGGAAACAGAAATGATCAGTTTGTTCTCATCTACGATACTTTTTATTATGATCGTACCGTTTTCAAAAGACGGTTCTATCCCATGGTAAATCGCATTTTCAACGATAGGTTGTATAATTAACTTTGGAACATAATATTTTTCGCTTTTTTCGTCAATTTCAAACTGAACATTAAATTTATCGCTGTATCTGTATTCCTGGATTTTCAGATAATTCTTTAAACTATCCATTTCTTCTTTCAGCAATACATAGCTCCTGCTATTTATCGTTGCTCTCATTAAGTCACCTAAAGATTTCGCCATAATACCTATCTCTTCATTGCCTGCATACCTGGCCATCCAGTTTATCGTTTCCAGCGTGTTATATAAGAAATGGGGGTTTATCTGCATTTGCAGGGACCTAAGCTCTGCATCTCTTTTCATTATCTGCTCATCATATACTTTTTGTATTAACTCTTCTATATTATCAGCCATTTGGTTGAATGTTGCCGATAGCTTTCCGATTTCATCTACCGATTGAACATCACATCGGACACTAAGATTGCCTTTTCCAAGACTTATCATTGTTTTCGATAATTTTCTTATGGGATTGGATATTGTGTTTGATAACCCGATTGCACTCAGTGCTGCTGCTAACAGCAAAAGAAATGATAAGGCAATGATTACACTTCTCAAATTCAATACCTCAGCCTGATAAACGGATACCGGAACAGTGGTTACAATTCTCCATCCGTTATGCATCGGTTCACTCATCGCAACATACTGCTCCTGCCCATTTGCTTTCTGTTTATAGAAACTATACTCTGAATTCTTCACAAAACCATCGTAATTTAATTTCTGTCCAATCTGTGATTTATCTGCATCGGAAACAACATATCCCTGCTTATCGATAATTTGAATTGTTCCACTTTCTATGGAGTAAGTACTTTCTATTAACTCCTGCAAAAATGATTTTTCCACGTATACCACCAGGTAAGCAACCGGCAATTGCGAGCGAGTGCTATTCACTACCCTGGTCATTGCAACCACTTCTTTCTTATCTAATGCACCTATCCAGACAACTCCTCCCGCACCTTCCTTAATCGCCCCAAGATAATCCTCAAGGATACCATACTTCTGCTTCGTTTTATCTAATTCGTAGACTTGTCCGGCAAAGGAAACCAGATAAATGGCGTTGATTTCATCATGATAGAGTACATGCGATGACAAGATTCCTTCTATTTCAGAACTTAATGCATGACGTTCAAAAGAATCCATTTGTTCGATATTTTTGTTTGTAATATCTCGTTGGATTTCATTATTAAAAACGATGCTAAACGAAATATCTTCTAATTTTTCCAATCGTGCCTCTAACGTCTTTGATGTTTGATATAAGATATCATGGCTATACTGACTTGTCTTTCTTTCAATGATTCGTCTGGATACGGAATAGCTCTGAAAGACGCCAATAAGCAGAGGCACTGTAATCAAGACAATAAAAGACATCAATAATTTATTTCTTATATCTAAGTTAAAAAACTTTTCCGATAACCTCTGAAACATCTTTTTCATAGCCATTCACCTAAATATGAATGGATCAGATATGCCAGCTTTGTATCAAGCGGCATCTCCGGTTGTTTTTTATAAGCAGACGGTGTAACTCCATAATGCTTTTTAAAGACCTGGCTAAAATACCTGGGATCTTTAATACATACAGCTTCACTAATATGGGTAAGAGACATGTTTCCCTCTCTTAACTTTGCTGCCGCATCATTCACTCTCATTGCATTTAATAATTCCAGAAACGTATAGCCCGTCGATTTCTTGATTACTTTACTAAGATAGATGGAACTAAAGTGCATATCTTCTGATAAATCAGAAAGTGTAATAAACTTTTTGTAGTATTTCGCCATATAAATCAACATTTTTTCGGCAATATCTGAATGCTCGAACTGACCGAGAATAATTCCGTTATCCTTTCGAATCAGCCGTCGTTTCCCCAGCTCCGCTTCTAAAAGCTGCAATCGTATACTCATATCTCTTCTATCATTTACCCGTTTTGCAGCACGCTTTACTGCTTCAAAGATTTCTCCCGGATCAGATGGTTTTAGGATATACTCCGTAACACCATATTGCATCGCTCTGCGGGCATACTCAAAATCACTGTAGCCTGATAATATAATTATTTCTGTGTTCAATTTTTCCTTATGTATGAATTCCGACAACTCTAAACCATCCATGCCAGGCATGCGAATATCAGTCAAAACAATATCCACCAATTCGCTTTGAAGGATTTCAACTGCCATCAGGCCATTGTCTACATCACCGGCTATATTCACATCAATGCTCTTCCAGTCTAAAGACAACAATCCTTTTCTAATAATCATTTCATCATCAACTACCAGTAAATTATACATCTGGAATTCCTCCCCAGAGCATCTTTTAAACACGCTCTAACCTTTTACTGCACCTGCCGTCATTCCATCAATGATTTTTTCATGCAGTATGCTATATACTATTATACTAGGAATTATTGTAATTACAACTGCCGCAATCATTCCTACATAATCTGTCGAATACCTTCCCTGGAAAGCCGTAAGACCTACCGGCAAGGTCATCATTTTGGGATCCGATAAAAAGATTTGCGGAAACAACAAATCGTTCCAGGCAGTAATAAATGTAATTACAGATACTGTAACAATAGAAGGCATTGCCATCGGGCAAATAATTTGAAAAAAAGTTTTCGGTATAGAACATCCATCCATAATTGCCGCTTCCTCCATTTCCTTCGGAATAGATGAGAAGAAACCTGATAATATAAGTATACTGATCGGTATTGCAAATACAACATGCGGAATGATAACTGCCGCATAAGTATTGATCAGCTTCATTTTGTTGAAAAATGAAAACAATGGAACAATTGTCGCATGTGTCGGTATCATCATTCCTAATAAAAAGATTGATAATACAAGTTTTGACAACTTCCACTTTAGTCTGGTGAGTCCATAGGCGGCCATTGCGCTTAGCAAAGTTGCAAAAAATACAACTGCTATCGCAACGATCACCGAATTCAAAAAATATCTTCCGATCTCTCCAACTTGAATAGCTCTTACATAGTTACTTAAATCAAGTGTCCCGGGTAAAGACCAGGGCGTTTCAAACAACTCTGTTCCACTTTTAAAAGAATTTAGAAAGAGCCAGAAAATCGGATATAGGAATAAGACTGTAAAAAACATTAAAATAATATACTTTGCTCCTCCCAGAGTTACTTTTATTATGTCTTTCATATCGATTCCTCCGATTAATCTTCCTCTTTTTTCTTTCCAAATATCAAATTGCAGGTAAGAATGGCAATGGCACACAATAGCAATAATATATTGCCGATTGCACTTGCGTACCCATATTTCATCGTTCGAAATCCCTGGTAATACATATAGGTTGATAACACTTCACTGGCGTGATTTGGTCCCCCTCCCGTCATAACAAAGATTAAATCAAAATATTTCAATGAACCCGTTATGATAAGAATCGCATCTACCTTTAGAATTGGCTTTATCAAAGGTAACGTAATATCCTTAAATTGCCGCCACTTTGACGCCCCGTCACTGGATGCCGCCTCATACAATGTTGGATCAATGTTTTTCATGGCTGCTAATTGAATTACCATATGATATCCTACATATTGCCACATAACAACTATAATAATTGCAAATATAACTGTTTTCTCATCCGATAACCATTGGTGTTTTAGTCCGGGAAGATTTAAAAAATCAAGAATCGCATTTACCATGCCAAACTCTGAATTGTAGATAAAACTCCATGTTAAACCTACCGCCACACCACAAACAACACTGGGTAAAAAAAATATAGACTGAAAGAACCGGCTCCCTTTCACCTTATTGAAAATAATGCTTGCTAATAATAGTGCAATCGGCAGATGTGCCAATAAAGATCCGGCTACCATAAGCAGATTGTTTTTCACACTGCCGATAAAGATCTTATCCTTTAACAGATTTGAATAATTCTTCAAACCAACAAATGTGCCTTCACTCATCAAATCCGTCCTGTATAAACTCAAGACAAAGTTATAGATTATTGGAAACAGGCCAAATACAGCAAATACGAGAAATGCCGGAGCCACAAAAAACAATATATATTTTTTAGATTGTAATAACTTATCCAAAACAATCCCTCCAAATTCTATTATTATCTATCTGCATTATCCTCTGCGAATTGCTGTATTGCATCCATATGCACCCCGGCATCTTTTCCCGCAATAATCGCCTGTGCCGCATTGTTGAACTCCACACCTTCACCTGCTCCAAATACTCTGTCCAGCCAGGGAGTTACCCCGGTTAGTTCTTGCTGAAGCTTCGTGATTTCAACAAATAAAGGATTTAATTTGCTTTCATCCAGTTCTGTTTTGGTAGATAAAAGATAGTCTGCATTATAGGCATACGCTTCCTGGGCTTCTACATCAGAAAACATCTTGATATATGCCGCTGCCGCCTCTGTATTTTGAGTATTTGCACTGATTGCCAGACATTGATCTACATCACCTATAGCAACGTTTCCGGAACTGCTGTCCGTAGGCGGAATATTAAATACCCCAACACTCTTTGAGACCGGTGCCGATTCATCACTTAATAAACCAATATCCCAGGAACCCATATAATACATTGCTGCTTTTTCCTTAATAAACAAATCACGGCCTTCATCGTTTGTCATTCCCAGATATCCGTCCGGGAAAGCCCCTGCTTCTACTAATTGAATTAATTGCTTTCCGGCTTCCACATAACCGTCATCGTTCCACTTTTTACTTCCATCAACCGTTCCTTCAAATAAATCCATGCCGCCGATTCCATTTGCAACCTGCTGCAAGAGCTGCCCGGGAATCCAGGCATCTTTTGAAGGAACAGATATTGGAGTAATTCCATTTTCTTTAAATGTGTTACAAGCTGCCAGCAGCTCATCAAATGTCTCCGGAACTCCCACATTGTTTTCTTCAAATAATCTGGTGTTGTAGAACATCACACCTAACGTCTGTCCATGTGGTACTGCATAGATTTTACCATCATAAGTTACCGGACCAAAAACACCTTCATTAAAGCGTTCTTTCCATTCGCTGTCTTGATCCAGTAACTGCCCGATTTCATATACCTTTCCACCTTCAACAAATGGCTGTAAATACCCGGCGCTCCATGTGAAGAATACATCCGGTGCAGAATTGGAAGCCATAACGGTTGTAAGTTTTGTCTTATACTGTTCGTTCTCGTATGTTTCAAATTTAAACTCAACGCCAAACTCGTTTTCTGCATTGAACTTATCTGTCACATCCTGAATAATATCAACGACCGCCTGATCCTGTGTACTTCCAAGAAACATTGCCGTCATTTGCACTTTATCTTTTGAACCGGCTGAATCTTTGGTGCTGCCATCACCGTTGCCGCCACTTCCTCCACAACCTGATAACATGGCTGCTGTTACTAATAGAGCTGTTACTACTGCCAATAACTTTTTTGCTCTCATACTGTATTACCTCCTTTTTAGTCAAAGCGGATACTCGTAATACCCCAGGGGCAGACCCTCCGCTTCGCTGCTTACTCGTTACCTACTTTAATCTAATAGATCCAGTGTACTGTCCCGTTCATCTTTAGTAAAACTGTGCTTCATATTTTGTCAGCCTGCAAGGCGGAAAAAGGAGGCGTAGCGGTGGCTACGTCGACTGATGACAACGCCGCAGATGGCAAAATAGGGAGTGCAGTTTTGCTAATTATGATCGGGACAGTACACAAGCAACAGAATACTTACCATAAATGGTACGGTCCGCTTTTTTATAAGCCTTGACTTTGAAAGTGTACTTCCGACCCTTTTTCAGTTTTGTTTTTTTGTATTTCAATTTATTACCTTTGGTAATGGTTTTTATTTTTTTATAAGAGCCCTTACCCGTTTTCATATAGATGACATATCCGGAAGCCCCTGCCGGTTTTTTCCAGGTAATCACTGCTGATGTTGAAGATGCTTTCCTTACCTTAAAGCCCTTCACTTTTGCCGAAGCTGTCGCCGTTTTCAAATCACTGCTGTAACTTCCATAATAGTTTTCGCCATCCAGAAGTTGATACGCCCGGATTTTGAATTTCCAGGAACCACCCGCCGACAATTTTGTGACTTGATAACTGCTTTCTTTTGTGATAGCAATCTTTACATAAAGCTTTTTCTTACTGTCATAGCGATATACCTCGTAGCCGGTAGCCCCAGGCACTTTATTCCATGTAAGTTTCAGGGATGAAGTGGTATGTCCACCGGATTTCAGTCCTGACACCTGGTTAACGGAAGGAACTGCAAGCAAACCATCTATTGATTTTTTCAACGCCTCCAGCTGTGAATCAACCTGCTTCTGGGTAATGTCAGGATTCTTCAGTAACGCTTCGGATACAGCAATTTCGTTTTTAAGCTTCTGAAAACTATTCGGAGTATAATGTTTTGCTTCTAACCTTTTCGCTTCATTCAACATGTTTTCAAGCGTGGTTGTGTAAATTGGTTCTTCATTTTCAATAAATTCTGCACGAATAATTACATTTTCAGCCGGCATTGTAAAGGTTGTCCCTTCTATACCCTGCCCATTAACGGTCAGGCTGCCCTCCTTAAACGCATAGCCTTCTGCCGGAAGCAGCGTCAATGTAACCGTGTCTCCTGCCTTTACCACTGTTTTATCTGTTAAGACCGTACCATTGATTATTTCATCTGAAATGCTTACCAAATACTTCGTTTCTATATTATCGATCGTATCCGGTGTGAATCCTCCTAAATTCCATAACTGTTCATCATTTCCATTATATCTGTTGATAAATATGTATCGATCTCCATGTTTCCATTCACTGATTCCCCTGTTTATGGCATCACCACTATTTTTATTTATGATAACATAATAATCTGCACCGGCCGCCTCATCAGACACTTTATAGAAATTCCACATGCTGTTACGATTTCCTTCTGCATATGCGGTTTGGACAATACTGCCGTCATTCCTTTCTGATAAAACAAGACCACTGTTTACATTTTTTATA
>Ga0153940_1000866_pt1 | contig 14377 bp, 10 predicted proteins | sample TSNJ024MetaG_FD_104736 | JGI IMG/M metagenome (GOLD analysis project Ga0153940, IMG submission 104736) | Attine ant fungus gardens microbial communities from New Jersey, USA - TSNJ024 MetaG | ecosystem: Host-associated > Fungi > Mycelium > Unclassified | place: USA: New Jersey, Brendan T. Byrne...
GGAAATGTTACTGTATCCATAACTATCTTTATTAGAGGTTCCTAACAAAGGTAGAGATAACTCACAATTTACATCACCTTTGGCGACAAGTTTCTTGGCATGGATGTTTCATGGCATCAAATTTAGAACAAAGTAATAAAAGTACAAAAAGCACTATTATGTTTAAATGGTGCTTTTTTAACAATATATGATAATAGATTAACCTCTATTGTGGAACAGGTCTAAATAAGCATCAGCCAGTTTCGGCATTGCTCCATGTTGCAAACAGACGTAGGCAGAAACCTCTACTGCTAATTGATGGGCATCTTCGATCCGCTCTCCATGCAAATATGCCGCAACAAAAGCCGCCGTAAAAGAGTCTCCGGCACCAACAGTATCCGCGACATGGACTTTTGGTGTAGGCTGGTATGATGTCTGGCGAGCAGTAAATACGAAGCTGCCTTCAGTTCCTTTTGTTAAGATAAGAATATTAAGATTATATTCATCGAGAAGCCTTTTACAGATATCCTGTTCCTCTCCATTCCAATCGAAAAGGGCTGCGATTTTAATAACCTCTTCATCATTAATCTTCATCATATTAGCCATTTGCAATGATTCTTCTATGATCTCTTTGGTGTAATAATCTAAGCGTAAGTTGATATCGAATATCTTCAGACTGTCTTCGGGCATAGCAGCCAGAAACTTGCGGATAGTCTCACGTGAAACAGCACTTCGTTGGGCTAAGGAGCCAAAACATACAGTCTGCGTATTTTTTGCCAGATTCTCGGTACGGGCCGTAAATGGAATATTATCCCAAGCTACGTTTTCACAAATCTCGTATTGCGGTACGCCCGATTTATTAAGCGTAACTTGTACTGTTCCAGTTGGATAATCGGTTGTTTCAATCAAGTAATTCAATTTTTTATCTTCTAAGCCCGATAGGATTTCTTTTCCCAAAAGGTCTTCACCAATCGCACTTACTATATATCCGTTGAATCCGAACTGAGATACATGATAAGCAAAATTAGCGGGTGCTCCTCCCAGAACTTTACGTTCAGGGAATACATCCCAAAGGATTTCACCTAATCCTACTACAATATTTTTCATTTTGTCTATTATTTTTTCAATTCCACATTATGCAACTGTTATACTCCCTTTTAGCCTAAACGATATAAACAACAGGCAAACAATGCCTATACTCATTATAGCCAATGCCCCTATCTGTGATGATAGCGTGTCTGTAGCCAACCCCATGAAGAACGGGAAAACAGTTCCTCCGAAAAGTCCCATAATCATAAGTCCCGATGCTTCATTTTTCTTATCAGGATTTTGGAGTAAGGCTTGAGAGAAGATTATAGGGAAAATGTTTGAATTACCGAAGCCGATCAAAGCTATCGCAATATATAATGCAATCTTATTATCGAAAGTAAAAAATACCAGCATTGACAAGATCATACAAATGACACTTATCCCAAAGAATTTTTTAGGTGAAAAACGGGCTAATATAAATGCTCCACTAAAGCACCCTATTGTACGGAACAGAAAATAGACACTCGTCGAGTAAGTTGCATCCTGAAGAGTTATTCCCAAACGTTCCATTAATATCTTAGGAGCTGTTACATTAATACCTACATCAATACCCACATGGCACATTATTCCCAGAAAACAAAGTAATATAAATTTATTACCCAGCAAGGCAAAACACTCCTTAAATGATGCATTCTTACTATCTTCCTTTTCTTCATATATAGACGTGAATCCGAGCCAAAGGATCGCAATAACAGCTATTACCATGAATAAAGGGAATAGTAAGCGCCAATTCTCGAACATAAGTGCCGCTCGGGCCATTATGATAGGTGCTATAAAAGAGGCAATCGCCTTTATGAATTGTCCGAAAGTAAGGGAACTTGCCAGTTTATCTCCCTTTACGATGCTCGACAGCAATGGATTTAATGAAACCTGCATCAATGTATTACCAATCCCTAATAAGGAGAAAGATATGAGCATAGAGATGTATGAATAATTGATAACAGGTATAAGTAATGATGTTGCTGTTATAATTAGACTCAGAATTACAGTTCTACGCCGGCCTATTTTACCCATTAATACTCCGGTAGGTACCGAAAAAAGCAAAAACCAGAAGAAAACCATCGATGGGAAAATATTCGCTTCGGTATCGGTCAGCACCAGGTCTGCCTTTACATAATTAGATGCAGCACCTACCAGATCTACAAAGCCCATACAGAAGAAAGCCAGCATCACAGGCAATAGGCTTACGTATATACTTTTTTGTTTCATTTCAGATCATTATTATTTTAAATTATAGATATTCATATCTTCTATATCAATTGTTTCCCCATCAGTTGCGAATACCAGTGAGTTGTACGGCTCGGTAGGAAAAACAAGATTCGTTTGCACCAACTCTCCGTCATTGACAAATAATTCGGTAGAAGCTTTATCAACAAACAGTCTTATTTTATAATAATCTTTGGCAACCAGCGGTGTATTAATAAGGACCGTAGCAAAATTATTGGAGAAATCAATCAGGCCGCTTTTCGCCCGGTCGACAGAAAGGGTGTTCTTCTTTAGGTCGAATACGAAACGAATGTTTTCTCCTTTTATATTTACCAATTTAAACTCAAAACGATCCACTCCTTTCGGTTTTACTGAAAATTCAATCTCATAAGCTCCTTGGTTGTCTTTCAATAATTTCTCAAGGGTATATGTCTTGTTCACTTGTTTGTTTCCAATCTTTTCACCGTTTCTTCTTAGGTCTGCCGTTTCTGCAATAGGAGGACTAGCCACCACTAAATGCTTACCGTTGTGTACCAGTTTCAATTCACGCACTAATGTGTTAGCGCTCGAAAAGTTTAGCGAAGGAACAGAATTTGCATAATCCCAGTTGTTCATCCATCCTATAAACAAGTGACGTCCATCTTTTGCCGGAACATTATTCCATGTTACTCCTGCGTAATTGTCCCGTCCATAATCGAGCCATAAAGGATAGCTGAGATTATCGGCCCTGAATGTTTTACCATCGAAGCTGCCTATGAAATACTGGGTAGCGCTGCCTCCATTAGGTCCTCCGGGGTTGATGCTTACAAACAACACCCATTTTGTTTGTCCATTATATGTCAAAGGGAGTAGATCAGGGCATTCCCACACCCCTGCATGCGAACCTGTACCTTCTCCAAATTCGCTCAGTTTATTCCATTCCTTGAGATTTTTTGAGCCATAAAATGTAATCGTTTGTGACGTGGCTAAAGACATTACCCACTGCCCCGAAGCATCATGCCAAAAAACTTTCGGATCACGGAAATCCGCAATATCAGGATCTGCCAATACAGGATTATGGTCATATTTGGTGAATGTACGTCCCTTATCCGTACTATATGCTATAGATTGTGTCTGGGACTTTCCGGCTGAAGTATATATAGCCACCATTGCGTCTTTTCCAAAACCTGCCGTATTATTCTTATCAATAACAGCGCTGCCTGAAAAGATTGAACCGAGTGAATCGGGAACTAAAGCAACCGGCAGGTATTCCCACTTTTTAAGATCTTTGCTCACGCTATGTCCCCAGTGCATATTTGCCCACTTCGATCCATATGGATTATATTGGAAAAACAGATGATATTCGCCATCGAAATAAACCATGCCATTAGGATCATTCATCCACCCGTACAGTGGAGTATGATGATATAATGGACGATATGTTTCATCATAATTAAAATTAAAAGAATCAGATTGCTTAATATCATTCAAATGCTTATCTGTCTTTTTCGCATGGGCAAAAGTCAATGTTACTTTTTTCCCTTTATATTTCTCAATGTCTATGGGAATCCAATAACTTATTTTCTCTGTCTGGGCAACCCTTATGTACATTGGTACGCCTATCCTTGTGCCTTCTACGGCAAGTGTTATAACAGATTCGGGACTGTCGTCGTCGATAGGGACAAGGATATATTTCTTGTCGGCATCAAAGGTTAATTCATAATCGACCATAAATATACTTTTTTCCGTATTACTTTGTTCTATTTGGTCTACCAGTATATGACCCCATCCTCCGCGCTGATTATCAACAATACGGATGTTCGCTTTTTGTCCGGTATATCCCTTCACATTCCATGTCATCCATTGTAATGTTTCGGTTTCTACAACAGAACGCGATCTATGAATACTTTTATTATTTACAACTAATTCTATATAAGTGTCCTGATTCATTCCACCACCTGTCAGAAAGTTGATATAATCACGTTCAATAGTGAAATCTTGTGAGATAAGAGTTCCGCGGGAATCGTCTCCTCCGTTAAAACTATTAGCCAGGAACTTCCCTTTAAAGCCTTCTACATTCTGTTGCCCGGCATAATTTCCTGTGGCAGGTGTTGCACCGAAAGCATCGCCTTCGACTGTCCACTTATTATAAGTCCCGGATTCAAAATCTTCTATAATAATATCTGATTTTGTGGCACAACCAATAAGGGTGAGAGCCAGAAGACCACTATATATTTTTAATTTATTATTCATTTATATCCTGTTTTGAAAGGTTTTACTTCAAACAACGTTTCATATTCAATTAATAATAACTGACTTTAAGATTGCTCACTTCGACAGTTCCTGAATAACCATTTATAGACCATAGATTCTTTTGTATCCCATAAATACGATTTGTATAAGCTACATTCTCATTGATATATACTACACAAATCGAATTATCTGTACATATAGTCACATTATACACATTATCAGCGGGAGTATCGAACAGATAACCGTCTATCCCGGCAATGAAACCTTTCCCTGCCACACCTTCCTCTTCAAAGTTTATTTTTCTCTTATTGTTATTATCTTCCGGATTCACGACAATTGTATAGTATTTCTCTGAATCTGTACCACGAACAAAAGAAAAACCAAACTTGTCTGCATTGCTTGCCGTTTTCACTGTAAATGAAATTTTATTATGCGCATTCAAGCGGTTGAAAAGCGCATATGAATTGCCGGCCAAAGTATAACTTCCACCGTTTTCAGATACACCTTCACTCTTTTCCATTACTTTCACAGCAGATTCAATATTATATTTCCGGCTAATACCATCTACCAACCCAAAAGATATTGTACCATCCTGATGTTGAACAATCTTATGTGCAACTAAATTTCCGGCCCATTCCGGTTCATTATCGGCGCCAACATCCGTATTGTCATTGCCCGGACGAGTCGGACACCATCCCCAGATATAGCGGTTTGTTCCGTCTGAAGCTGTTTTTCCAGCATAGAAGGCACGAGAATCTAAAACTCCTTCTTTGCTGTCAGGAAAGGCAAGAGGATCTGATGATTTTCTCAACTCATCCAATGTGCGCCCTTTAAAATACTGAACTTTACGGGACCATTTGGACATATCCGAATAAATGAGATACCACCAGTCACCCATTTTAAATACATCGGGACACTCATAAAAACGATCCCAGTGCATAGGCATAAATACACCTGCATGATTCCAGTATTTCATATCAGTGGATGTGTACTCGGCCAATACGCCTCTTCCATCTTTAGTGGTGGATACCAGCATATGGTATTTTCCGTCTTCCCCTTCAAATACAAACGGGTCGCGAAAATCGTTCTTGCTATAACCATCGGTATCACCTTTCAAATAGAAATTACGGTCTTTTGTCCAGGTGGTAAAGTCACTGGAGGTCGCTACCATTACAACCTGACCATTTTCCGAAGACGTAGGCCTATATTTATTACCTGTATAGAAAGTGTAGTACAATTTATCCGCAGTATTATAAATAGTATTGCCTGTGCCAATCGCAGCATCCTGTTCAGCCAATCCACCACAAGAAATCAGTTCACCTAAAGCAATGTAATTACCTGCATCTTTAGTACTTAATGCCCAAATCGGATGGTAAGTCCCTGCCTGATTAGGACGGAATTCTTGTAAATACATTATCTTAAAATCCTTTGCAACCGGATCATAGAACGGCATCGGGTCTCCTACATAACCTGCATAAGGCTTATAATAAGTATCAAAACTTTTCGCATCAGTAGATTTAAAATAAGTAGCTGTTCCGTCCCAGTCTTTCTGAGTCAACACCGGATCATTGTTGTCACTGCAGCCTACAAAAGAAGTGAGCAAGGCAGCTAAAGTAAGTGAATATATCATTGTTTTCATAGATTATGTCTTTTATTTACTCATTAAATAGTTAATTGCGTTCTCAGTCATCCGGGCTACGTTCCCATGGTATTTATCCGCTGAAACATCTACTCCAAAAGCATACCAGTCATAACACCCCGAACCGATACATACAATGCCTCCCTTGGTATCTGCCGGTAAGTATTCCCATGCTACGATAGCACCATCGCCACCATAACCTAAATCAACTCCACCGGTTTTTTGTCTCCATGTCTCGTTATTAACATAACCTCCCCAGTCAGAACCTATATGCCATTGTGCTGTACTATTCGTAATTCTGTATCCAGTATCGCATGTATATACATTGCTTGTTTCACCGTTCACCATTACCAGATTCTGATAAAGCGGATGGTCTTCATGTCCTTTCATCGAGAAACTCCATGGGCCACCGGTAATTTCCCCCGTTTCTTCCGACTGTCCCCAGCAGTTGTTAGGATTATTGCCATCCAGAGTCGCTCCTATTTTTGCAGCATAGAAAGTTGCATAGCGGGTGAGTAATAAGTTCATCCCATTATTATATAATTCTTTCATCTTAACCAAAGCGTTGACCGCAGCAGGAGCTGCCGCATCAAATTTGGTCATTGTATCAATTCCTCCATCAATATGCAGATGCCACCACATTATCTTACATTCGCTCAAGTCCACTCTACCGGCTTGTACATCTTCAAAAGAGATATATTGCGAATTTGCAATATTATTGAGCATCCAGGTAACTGCCTCTTTTTCTTCAGCATTCAGCAAATCGATTGATACAGCTAAACCGACATATACAGCACTTGGTGCATCCGTAGGGATGACTGTTACGGTATAAACTGCTGATGCTGTATTATACGTTACTGTAAAATCAACAGGATCGGTAAAATCAGCAGCCAGTCCTGATGCCGGTGTTACAACAGCACCGTCAGAAGTAGTTATTACCGGAACTAAATTCTTTACATCAACCGAGCCAGGAACACGTACTGTTATGTTACGTTTTACCTGGTCAATAACTCCGGCATATATATCATTCAATTTGAATGTAAGAATCTTCGCCTCATCATGCTTAATATTCACAGTATAGTCCATAAAAACATCGCCATTGGTGATTTTTATAACCTGAGGAAAAGAGAAATTCAGGACATCGCCTATCTTTACAGATGCTTTTGCACCATCGGAGAACTCGATAGCAGTAACAGTCATGGCATCCGTATCATATACTTCTGGAACTCCTACTGTTATCGTTTTCGCAGTACGGTCTATTACTCCCGAATAATTGTCATCCAGAGTAAAAGAAGAAATCCATGTATCTCCATCCAACTGAAGATCCGATTTATTATCATCACTACATCCTGAAGCAACAAATATGATTGCACTTGCCAGAATAAACAAACTTATTTTATTTATTATCGTTTTCATATATTCGCGATTATAAAAAGATTACTATTACCATCCACCTATGTTCTGAGTATATTTTCCATTACTGGCACTCATTTGAGCAAATGGGATAGGGAGATATTCATTTTTATTCTTTGTAAATGAAGCGTTGGAATAGATAGTACAGTCATTAGCCTCTTGCGCAAAAAACTTGTTCAACACTTCAGCAACTTCTCCCCATCTAACTAAATCGAAGAAACGCTCTGATTCGAGAGCCATTTCTACACGGCGTTCGAACTTCAATAAATTAAGAGCTTCCTGTTGTGAATAAGATCCCGTATAAGTTTGAATATTGAAATGGACACCATATTCCGTTTCATAATCTGAAACCATCGCAGTACTCTGTTTGGCACGGCTGCGTACCTGATTTATCAGGCTGATGGCTTCATTTATACGGCCATCGTTTAGCTGGATCAAAGCTTCGGCACGCATCAATAATACATCAGCATAGCGCAACACGATACGATTCATAGGCGAACCCCACCATGAGCCCTTAATCAAATAATCGCCATCAGGATCAACGTTATGTTTCAATGTCACATAGTAGCCATAAAGCCCGTTACTACGACTCCATGTGGTAGACTCATCCATCATATAATTTTTGTTGAACTCGTAAGGGAATCCCGGCATACCCACAGTCAGGAACAAACGGGGATCTGCATAATCTGATTGAGGATCGTAATCCTTATTGTTGAATGAATCAAATAAAGGGTAACCATTATTATCTGTTCTGAATGCGTTTACCAAGTTCTGGCTTGGTTTGTAAAAGTCACAGCCTCCGTCAGTTACTCCCGGAATATTGGGAACAATCAAACCATAAGACCAATTACAATTACCATTGTTAGTACCGTCATTCATTGAATATTGCATTGCCCATAGGGATTCCAGGCCATTTTCGTATTGAGGTTCGGGACGGAAATTGTTGTGGAAGTCTGGTTCTAACGCATAACCTCCTGCCGACATAATACTGTTTTCTGTATATTTCACGACCTGCAACAGATCTTCTGTTCTGATGCCTGTCACTTCGTGACTTTTAGCATTGTCCTGATGATATGCCTTATATAAATAAGTTTTTGCCAGATATGCAGCTGCCGCAGCTTTAGTAGGACGTCCCTTATCAGATTGTTTGACAGGAAGGTTATCATAAGCAAATTGGAAATCATCAGCAATCATCTGCCAACCTTCATCATTTGTATAAGCCGTATTAGAAAGAAAGTTATATTCTTCCGGCGACAAACCGGCATCGTTAGCAAACACGATATTTTTGTATAGGCGTTTCAGCAAGAAATGGCCATGCCCTCGTAAAAAACGCATTTCGGCAATACGTTGCTGTTTCAGTGAATAAGTGTTTCCATCAACTTGCTCGAGCAATTGCAGGGCTGTATTTACACGTGATATGCAATTGTACAAACGCTGCCACATATCGCTGATATTCCAGGCAGTAGTCATGATTCCCTGCGAAACATCCAATGCATGAAATACATCGCCATCCTCCGTTCCATTACCTCCTTTATAGGCATCGTCTGAACGTACATCATAGTTCCACATGGAGAAGGAAGAATTGATATCTTCGGCGGTAATCCATACCGCATAAGCTGATATAACCAGGTTATCAATATACGCGGGGTCCTTAAGTTGTTCATCACTGATAGTTCCCTGAGGCACCTGGTCCTCCAGAAAACCGGAACAACCGCTATACATAAGTGAAAGTCCTAGAATTGCTGTATATATTATTTTTTTCATAAGAAACTGATTTATTTTATTAAAAACCGACATTAACCCCAAAAGTCAAATTCATCGGAATAGGATAACCATAGTTTGCATTTTCAGGGTCTACACCTGTAAAACTCTTGCTTTTGATTGTCAATGCATTTTGTGCACTAAAGTAGAAACGGAGACGACTCATTTTCAACTTTTTCGCAAAATTTTCAGGGACATTATAACCGAGCTGTATATTACGTAGTTTCAAGAAAGAGCCATTCTCTACAAAATAAGTAGAGACACGCTTCTCATTATTTAAATCGCTGCGCGACAGTGCAGGAATATCCGAATTAGGATTAGTTGGAGACCAAGCATCAAGTACACGGTCGCCCTTGTTCAAGAAACCTATATTAAGACCGCTCCACAGATCAGTTTCTTTCTTCAAATCACTAATTACATCTACACCTTGTACACCTTGCCAGAACATAGTAAAATCAAAGTTCTTGTATTCCAGATAGATATTAAATCCATAGCTAAACGATGGAGTAGGATCATAAATCCATTGTTGATCTCTTTCATCAATCACACCATTATTGTCCAAATCGCGCCAGCGGATACGTCCTAACCCTGCACCTTCCTGTGTTGCATGATTATCGACTTCTTCCTGAGATTTGAAAATACCGTCGGCTACATAGCCTACCTGAGAACCATTAGCATGCCCAATCACGCTTTGGACACCATTACCTCCAAAAGTTCCATTTGCTGCAACTGTAGCCGGCAATGCTGTAATTTCATTCCGATAAGAAGATATATTTGCATTTAAGTCGTACTTCAAACCAAAAGAAGTTTTATTGCGATAGCCGAGATTGAACTCAAAGCCGGTATTCTTCATTTCACCGGCATTAATCCATTGGGTACTACCTTCTCCCATTGCCGCAATACCTGCCATTTGCACCAAAATATCTGTTGTTTTCTTATAGAACATATCGAATGATCCATACAAACTCTGTTTTAATATCGAAAAATCGAGTCCGATATTAGTCTGAGTTGTTGTTTCCCATTTTATATCATTATTGCCTATTTGGTTACGCTTGAACCCGGATTGCAAGATACTTCCTCCGTTGGTTCCGGCAATATCATAAGAAGTACCATAGCTTTGTCCTCCCGATTCTGTTACACCATAATTAGGAACATAAATAGTATAGCGGGCAATATTGGATATTTCCTGATTACCTGTCTGCCCCCATGAACCACGGATTTTCAAATCATCGATCCAAGTGAGGGCTTGCATAAAGTTTTCACTGCTTATACGCCATCCCAACGAAAAAGAAGGGAAAGTTGCATAACGGTTGTTCTTTCCGAAGCGGGAAGAGCCATCATGGCGTAAGGTTAATGAAGCCAGATACTTATCATCATAAGTATAATTCAACTTTCCAAAGAATGAAACCAAAGAGAAACCTTCTCCCGAACCGTAAGCCTGTGCCGTACCCGAACCGGCATTTGGCCACATATAATCGGGATTTAAAATGGAGAAATCTTCTTTATAGCCAGAGAAATAACTATCATCTTCACGGTTAAGTTCCGTACCCACCATCGCATCACCCCGATGTTTGCCTACTTCTACATTATAAGTGGCAATAGCATTCCACATCCATTTAGTCCAATGTTCTTGTTTGGCTTCCACGGCGTTCTTGTTGTTGGCAACATTCCCTTCAGTGATCGGATAGGTAAAGATGCGTTGTGATTTCTGGGCATAATCCAATCCGAATGTAGAACGCAGATTAAATCCCTTAAACGGATTGAGGTTTATATAAGCATCACCAAACATGCGCCAGTATGTATAACGGTTATCTGAGTTACGGTCTAATCTTGCAACCGGATTTTCACGGTCTGGATAACCGCCTACAGGGCCTGCATATCCTCCATTGATATCATAAACAGGGAGAGAAGGGTTAAACTGTAATACATTCTGCAAAAATCCTCCCGGAGCCTGTACTTCCGAAGTCCGGTTCAAAGTGAAATGCTCTCCGACAGTTAACATTTTACCGATCAGGTTATATTCGGTATTCATACGAGCTGAAAAGCGTTCAAAATCAGTATTTTTTATGATACCCAGATTCTTATAATAACCCAAAGAGAAGAAAGAACTCCCTTTTTCCGAGCCGTTGCTCACTGATACATTATATTGCTGTATAAAACCGGTACGGGTCGTTTCATCAAACCAGTCTGTATCTGCCGCCGGAACTGTGTTACCGGAATCAAGATACTTAGACATGCTGATACTGTTCAGCTGCGGGTATCCATCAGCATTGTATCCCCAATTATATTTATAGCCCAAAGCATTTGTATTAGGATCTTGCCCTTCATTTACATAGGCCTGCCACATAGCGCGTCCATATCCTTCGGCATTCAACACTTTCATCTTATTGGTATACATGGAAGCAGCAACAGAAGCATCAAAATTAATCTTCAACTGGCCATTTTTGCCTTTTTTAGTTGTAATGATGATAACGCCATTTGCAGCACGAGATCCATAGATAGAAGCAGAAGCCCCATCTTTCAAAACCTGAATGGACTCAATGTCATTACCATTCAATTCGTGCATTCCTGATTTAGTAGGTACACCATCTATAATATAAAGAGGGTCGTTGTTGTTCAAGGTTCCTATACCCCGGATACGGATGGTAGTATTACCGCTCGGATTACCATCAGCTGTAATATTCATTCCCGGGACACGTCCTTGCAGGGCTTTCATCGGATTGTTCTCATTCTGCTTTGCAATTTCATCTATACTGACTACAGAGATAGCACCGGTCAGATCAGCTTTGCGCTGGGTGGTATATCCCGTTACGACTACTTCTTTTAACATTTCCTGGTCTTCTTCCAAAACAATATTCAATATAGCCTGCGCTTTTACCTGAACAGCCTTAAATCCGACATAAGAAATAAGAAGTTCTGTCCCATCCTCAACTGATAGTGTAAAGTTGCCTTCAGGATCGGTAGTAGTTCCATTTGTTTTTTTATTAGTATCCAGTACTGTAGCACCAATAATTGGTTCTCCATCAGTTTTGGAAACCACTTTTCCTTGTACTGTCAGGGTTTGCGCCTGAACAATCGTGCACATTAAAAGGAAGAGTGCACATAGAAGCGATTTTTTCATGCCTTCCATTCTTAGATTCTGTTATATTAATGTTTCAAATAGTTATGTTTGATCAACCTCTATTAAGGAGATCATGTTTGTCTTTGGCTCTAACATCCCTTCTACTTCCGATTCCAGGTATAGATAGCCCCATAATATGAGGAAAGAAACAACTTGAAGATTTTCCTTATTTTTTTCATCATGGTATGAATTTAGAAAATTGGTTAATTATTACTATTACAAATCGATCTGCATACAAAGAACTTTTTATTAAAGCATCAGGGCTATAAAAAAATGGTCAAAAGCTATCAAAAATGTTGCTTTGCATTATAAAGCAATGGTGTAGCAGAAAGAATACAATAATAAAAATCCTCATTATCAGACAGGTACATAGAATAAAGCAGGATAGAGATAAATCAACATAACAACTTTTCAACTTACTTTTTACTTAATACTTCAAAGAACTCCTTTTTTGTAAACTAGTACACTAAAAGCTAATACTGTCTTGTACTAAAATAGCTTTACAAAAAATAGAGTTTATAACCTTTAAAAAGTATTAACGATAGCCCGTCAAGTACATAAGGATTTTCCATGCATGGGAGCCAATAAGCTCCGTATCTATTTAATCCCCAAGTTTGAACAGGTAGGTCTTCACATAGGACGGGATACCTTTTTGAACCTATTAGCTGATAATCATATGCTAGTAAAGTGTAGCCGAAGCCGTCGCAAGACTATCTTTTCTCATCACCGGTTTTGATCCGGGACTACAACCCAACTGTTCCTAATCAACTATGAGTAAGTGATATTACTTATATAGAATTAGGATATGGCTTCATATATCTATCATTGATTACCAATGCTTTCTCTTGCAAAATTGTTGGGTAATTTTGCTTACCCATACCTCTGGAAAGAAAATAAAGCTGACACAGAATATAAGGAAGCATGGAGTGATCCGAGAATATCTAAAGTGGAAAAGAATCATAAAGAGCAAGATAAATATCTGAATATTTCAAAGAATTTGAAGAAAAGTATGCGTAAAAAAAGATAGTATGTAATCAAACTCAATTCAATCTGACAGAGTGGCTTATCTATGATTGTCAGATTACTATCTATGGTTTATTCAGTCTCGTGATCTCCATTGGTAAGAATACTTTGTCGTCGTATTATCTGTTTCAAAACAAGCAGTTATCGGAATACTCATAAAAAATCCCTCCAAATATCCCATTTTAAGAGAAGTATTTGGAGGGACTTATAGCTAAAAAAATTTCTTTCTTTACTGTCTGTTGAAACTGATTTTCACAGCAGCTTTTGTTATTTGGAAATCACTATCGTCTATTCCTATTTCTGATAGCTGGTCAGCCTGTTTCAACCAGTCATAATAATTCACATAATCGTCTTCTATAGTAAGAATATTATCTGACAGCGTAGCATTATAGATATCGTAATCATCTTCACTTCCCCATGTCAGTTTCAATACGCCATCCTTAAAAGTATAAGTCCCATTACTTATATCGTCCGTATATTTTGCATCTGTCAGTGTTACCGTTTTGTCTTCCCTGAAGACATAAATAAAGCCGCTGAAGTCGGACGCTGCTTTCGAAGTAACGTTTATCTTTACTTTCTCGTCATTGGTTGTACTATTGGTTTTGATTTCTCCGGCTGCCACGGATTTGAATTTCCATGTCCCGACAATGGAATTATTCTCTTTTTCCTCGTCATCATTAGAACAAGAAACTACAGTTAATGACAGGAATAATACCATCGACATAACCGATAAAACTTTTAATCTTTCTTTCATTTTCTTTTGTTTTAAATTAATAATTAAGTGAGCGAATTTATATTAGACATTATATTCAATAGAATTATATATGATTCATTTTCAGTGATATTCTCAAATTATGTAGTCCGCATGCTATTAGCATGACCTGGTCATCGAAGCCAAACTTGTGACACCTGAA
>Ga0153940_1000868_pt1 | contig 14369 bp, 8 predicted proteins | sample TSNJ024MetaG_FD_104736 | JGI IMG/M metagenome (GOLD analysis project Ga0153940, IMG submission 104736) | Attine ant fungus gardens microbial communities from New Jersey, USA - TSNJ024 MetaG | ecosystem: Host-associated > Fungi > Mycelium > Unclassified | place: USA: New Jersey, Brendan T. Byrne...
GCCCTCAACCTACTCAAAAATGAGAAAACAACGAAAGTCGGAGTCAGAGGAAAACGATTGAAAGCAGGATGGGATAACAGTTATCTTATCAAACTTTTGAAAAATTAGATGCGTCAGCCCTGGGGTAAACGTACGAAAAGAGACTCTACATTCATAATTTATTACCCTTTACTATTTTTACATTTATTAACCAAATACTGTTAAAAAGTAACAAACGTAACAACTTTTGCAGTGAACAGTAGCAGTCATCAGTTAACAACTTGTATCTCATATAACATTCAACTTGTTAAAAAGTAACAAAGGTAACAACCTTTACAGTGAACGGTCAACAGTTAGCAGTCAACAGCTCTTAAAATGTAAAAACTTTGCGCCTTAGCGTGAAACAAAACAGGGCGCCAGCCAACCCGTAACTTGTAACTGCCCGCAGGGCGCAGTAACTCGTAACTTTCAAAAAAAGGTAACACATGTAACACTTTTTTTAGCTTTTTACATGTGTCTCTTTTTAGTTTTTCACTCTTCTTTCTTTCCCCCTCCAAGGTACAGGGGGCCTGTTCAATCTTTCAAAGAACTATAAGTTAATACTAACAGTTATAAGCTATATACATAGATAAAGTATTTTCCAAAAGATTAAATTTCGCGCATTTACCCTAAAACGAAACTTGGCTTCTACAAATAAAAAGCATAAAATAGGCAGGTTAATGATTTTTTATGACTAATAATCCTCTTTTAACCCAAAATTTAACCCTTTAACTATAATATTTGATATAGAATACTATGTCGTTGACTTCGGCTGATTCTAAACTGAAAACTAAAGCATAAAGCATATTGTGTCTAATACTTTACTTTTTAATCAACTCCTTATATTAAGTGAATAACATGAAACTAGTGAAAATTTTGAGAGTTTTTATGTTTATTGTCTTGCTTGGTACTATAACAAGTTCCTGTTTAGCAATGACAGCTACATGTAGTGATAATACTGAAGTCGATAATGACGGAGGTGGCAATAATTCCGGAATTATCCGGTCAGACCACCTTGCGGAGCAAAACATCCTCCGGTCGATGCAGCTGGTAGACAGTGCAGTGTCTTATCACTTTAAGGGGGAAGGCATGGCAATGTCGAGATATTATAATCCTTATACAAATTCGAATGTAAATAAGGATGGAACAGATGAAAAAGGCAGTGTATGGATGTATACAAGCTCTATCGAGGCCGTGAATGCAATTTTGCATGGACTGAAAGCCCATAAGGAGAACGGCAGGGCAGAACTGTACGACAAGCATTTTAACCGTTATACGGCCTTGTTGGCTAAACTATATGATAATATAGCATATTACAAGGGCACGTTCCGTCTGACCTCATATACTCAAACGAAAGACTGGTCCGTATATGGAGTAGACAGGGGAAATGCTAAAGGAACGGCACAGGTGGAAGGTATCTATAATGTATATGACGATCAGCAATGGTTAATGAGGGAACTGATCGAAGCCTATAGGCTGACGGGAAGCTATACTTACCTGACAGAAGCGGAATATCTGGCCGAATATGTATTGGATGGTTGGGATTGTGTCCTCGATACCAATGGAAAAGAGTACGGAGGTATTCCATGGGGACCGGGCTATGTAACAAAGCATTCATGTAGCAATGGGCCTGTAGTAAGTCCGCTGGTATGGTTGCACGAACTGTATAAAGGTAAGAATGATGAAATTTCTTATAAATATATAGCAACTGACGGCAGCCGCAAAACCGCTACACTAAAGAAAAGCGACTATTACTTAAAATTTGCAAAGGCTGTTTATGCCTGGCAAAAGACCAATTTACTACGCGAGGATGGAGTATATCACGACATGATGGGTGGCTGTGATCCTGACTGCAATGTAGCATATGAAACCGTAAATGGCGTGACATACCGCAAGCATACCAACCTGCGCGATCGTGGGGGAGCTGCCTATTCATACAATTGCGGCTCCATGCTTTCCGGTGCAGCCGACTTGTATCGTGCAACAGGAGAAAATACATATGTGGAAGATGCTAAAAAATTATCGGATGCCAGTTTCAAATATTTTGCTAAACAGGGAGTAAATAAGCCCGGGTATTATACATATGATATAATAGGTTTCAACAACTGGTTTAATGGAGTGCTGATGCGTGCATATGTCGATGTATATCCTTCATACAATAATGCGTCTGCATACGTCGATAGTTTCCAGAAGAACCTGGATTACGGGTATGAAAACTTCTTCTATAAAGGATTTCTTCCTCCTGATTTATTAGCAGGGTGGACCCGTGAAAATGGCAATAACAGGGTGGAAGGTATGTTTACCTTTGCTTTTGCTGCCGAATACGCTACCTTGGCACGGTACGAATTGGAAAAAAATAACTAATTCAGAAAATATTGTAGTAATTTTATTGATTACTAACTTTAAAAAATAAAGAATATTTCCTACCCCTCTTTTTTTGAAATTTGTATCGATTCGGAACAACAATTAAGAATAAATTTGGATATAGCTATGAAAAAGAATGTATTGATCTTATTCCTTTTTGGTCTCACTCTTCTACCGAAAGCCCAGATCAAAGACAATGTTAAAACTACATTCCAGACTTCACGCGAGTGGAGGCCGACAATAGATAACAGGGCAGATGCCGTTATGGTATATGGAGTAGGTGGAAATCCTTCCGACAAATCAAAAAGGATACCCTTCGAAGAGCGTGTGCAGTCTTGGCGTGATAAGGGTTATATAGTACACTTCATGACAGGGATAGCATGGGGTGAATATCAGGAATACTTTACCGGCCGGTGGGATGGAAAAATGCATCTGGACGAAGGGCAGGTACAACAAAATGGTGATACAATATGGCACGGGCATATGGTACCTTATATTGTTCCCACTGAAAATTATTTAAAATACATAAAAGAGAAACATGTGAAACGGGTCATTGATGCCGGTATCGACGCCATCTTTATGGAAGAACCCGAATTCTGGGCTCGTGCAGGCTATAGTGAAGCCTTTAAGCGGGAATGGAAAAGTTACTATGGCTTTGATTGGAGGCCGCAACATGAGTCTCCCGAAAATACTTATTTATCCAGTAAACTGAAGTACCAATTATATTATAATGCTTTGAAAGAAGTATTTACATATGCCAAAGAATATGGTAAGAGTAAAGGAATGGATGTGAAGTGCTATGTACCTACACATTCGCTTGTTAATTATTCGCAATGGATGATTGTCAGTCCCGAAGCCAGTTTGGCCTCTCTGTCGTGTGTCGACGGTTATATAGCGCAAGTGTGGACGGGTACGTCACGCGAACCAAACTATTATAACGGTAAGGCAAAAGAAAGGGTGTTCGAAACAGCTTTTCTGGAATACGGATCAATGGAATCCATGACAGCCCCCACCGGACGGAAGATGTTTTTCCTGACCGATCCCATTGAAGACTGGCCGAGAGACTGGGCAGACTATAAAAAGAATTATCAGGCAACCTTTACGGCACAATTATTATATCCCAATATAGCGGATTATGAAATAATGCCTTGGCCCGAGCGCATTTATGAAGGACTTTACAGGACTAGCCCGGATAGTGACCGGCGGGAAAGAATACCGAGACATTATTCTACCCAGATGCAGGTGATGATAAACTCTTTGAATCATATGCCTTTGTCGGACAACAAGGTATCAGGATCTGCCGGAATAAGTGTATTGATGGCTAATTCGCTGATGTTTCAGCGGTTTCCTACACATGTAGGGTATGAAGATCCTCAGTTGTCGAACTTCTATGGGCAGGCTTTACCTTTCCTGAAACGGGGAGTACCTGTGAAAACAGTTCATATTGAAAATTTAGGCTATAAAGAGGCCTTGGCCGATACCAAGGTATTACTTATGACTTATTCGAATATGAAACCTTTGTCGCCGGAAGCTCATACGCATATTGCCCAATGGGTAAAAGACGGTGGTGTACTGATATATAGCGGCCTCGACAGCGATCCGTTCCAGACTGTACTGGAATGGTGGAACACAGGGGGCAATAACTATGCGGCTCCTTCCGGCCATTTGTTTGAGCAGATGAACATTGCAACGTCGCCTAAAGAAGGAGAATATAGCTACGGAAAAGGAGCTGTATATATTATCAGGACTGATCCGAAGAATTTTGTGTTGGAAAATGATAACGACAAGCAGCTGATTGATGTTGTGAGAAGAATGTATGAACAGAAGGCGAAAGCGGGCAAGTTGCTTTTCAAAAATAATTTTTATCTTCAAAGAGGAGTTTATGACCTGGTTGCCGTTCTGGACGAGAGTATTGGTAACGAGCCGTATCAGATAAAGGGGACTCTTATAGACCTCTTTGACCCTAAATTACCCGTATATAAATCTAAGATTATACAGCCCGGCGAGCAGGCATTCTTCTTAAATATAGACAGGGTTCCGGATAAACAAAGACCGCAGGTCCTTGCCGCAGCATCCAGGGTTTATGAAGAAAGAATGGAAAAGAATTCTTATTCGTTTGTAGCAAAGAGTCCTGTTAATACTACAAATATATCAAGGATTTTACTTCCCCGAAATCCGGTGAGCGTGCGGGTTGATGGTAAAGAAGAATTGGTTACCGGTGCCTGGGATCAGCAGTCCAAAACTTATTTGCTGGAATTTGAGAATAATCCTGAAGGTGTATCAGTGAATATAAAATGGTAACTTATATACATACGCAGGGAAAGTTTAAAAAAGTACGTTGTTCTATCGGAAATAAGGAAAGATAGACAGACCAAATAATAATGAGCAGGATATATTTTACTTTGCCGTCCGTTAGCTAAGGGTGGCAGAGTAAAATATATTCTGCTTTAATAGTAAAAGCCAGATTAATATTATCAGAAAAGGTTTCGCTTAAATATTAGCGGGAAAATAAATTACAATAACTTTAAATTCTTATTTTTGCAGGCAAACAATTTCAGATTTAGAATATTATGGAAGAAACGACAATTAAGAGAAACAGTCATGGTGTGAATCTGTAAATATTTACTTACCATACTTTTATTCCTATTCGTCAGTTCCAACAATTGTTACCAGCAACAAGATATATACGAGTTCAACAGACTCGAAGTTGAATGTAAGAACTATTTTCATTTTTAATGAGAGATCCTATTGATAATTTTGTAGATGACTCTTCCTTATGGAAAAGCTTTCTGGCCGGAAATGATGTCGCATTTACTCATATTTATAAAAAATATGTCCAGACTTTGTTTCACTATGGTATGCAATTTTCATCAGATAGGGAACTTGTAAAAGATTGTATTCAGGATATCTTCATTAATCTATATGATAATAAAGAAAAGATAGGCTTTACCGATAACATAAAATTCTATCTATTCAGAATCTTGAAAAATCATCTGATAAATGCCCTAAAACGTAATCAAACTCATATAGCGTTTCTTGATTCTCAGGAGAAGCAGGCAGAAGCTTATACAGAAGACACCGCCGAAACGTTGCTGATAGATATTGAAGTGGATATGTATGTTAAAGCAACTGTGGACAGAGTGATGTCTCTGCTCACTATCAGGCAACGGGAGATTATATACTATCGTTTTGTGGAGAACATGAGTATTGACGAAATCAGCATTCTTACAGAAATGAATTATCAGTCTGTAGCGAATGTCATACAACGGTCGTTAAAAAAAATAAGAAGTTTCTGTAAAAAAACAGAATAAAATTGAGTATAAAAAGAAGGTGTCTTTGTTTATTTAATAAATGAACAAAAAAGGTATGCCTGGGAATACTCAAGAATCAGATTATTTGAATTATTCATTTGAAGATTTCCTTCAAGACGATTTCTTTATTTCTTCTGTCAAAGAACCATCCGAAGAATCTGAAATTTTTTGGACAAATTTTCAGGACAGAGGGCCAGATAATATACAAGAGTATGTACTTGCAAAACAATATCTCCAATCTATAGCTGTTCCGGCCGATCCTCTGTCTGATGATGAAATATCGCATATGTGGAATAATATTTCTTCACATAGAGAGGAGAATAAGAAACATAAGAGAGGAAAGCTACTGTTTATTGCTATAGGAGTGGCTGCAAGTATAGCTGTACTGGTCATCTCATTCCCTTTTTTAATGGATATATTTTCCCATAAAGATGCATCAGATATAATCGCTTACGCGGATAAAAATAAAGTAGAGGTGCCCGATAATTCTGAAATACAACTTGTTATATCTGATAATAAGACTATACTTTTTGAAGAAAAAGAAGCGACAATTACTTACAACCAAAATGAGATAAAAACAGAAAAAGGAGTTCTTGAAAAAGAAGAGTCTGTAACAATACATCAATTGATTATACCAAAAGGTAAACGCTCTGTACTTACCTTGTCCGATGGCTCCAAGTTATGGGCTAATGCCGGTTCGAGGGTTATTTATCCGAGTGAATTCGGTAAAGATAAAAGAGAAATATATGTCGATGGTGAAATATTTGTCGAAGTTGCTAAAGATGCAAACAAGCCTTTTTTTGTCAGGACCAAAGATATGAGCGTACAGGCTCTGGGTACGAGCTTCAATGTCATGGCTTATGAATCTGATGCTTTGAAACGGGTTGTTTTAGTCTCGGGTATAGTAAAAGTAGAAACTAAGGAATCTAAAGGTACCGTATTGAATCCCAATACAATGTTCCAGTCTCAGGGAGGCGATGAAAAGATAATTCCTGTAGAAGCTGATAAATATATCTCCTGGATAAAAGGGCTTTACCTGTTCCGGAATGAAAGACTGGGAGTCGTATTCGAACGATTGTCGAGATATTATGGAATAAAAATAGAATGCAGTCCGGAAGCTTCAATGATAAGATGTTCCGGAAAACTGGATTTGAAAGATAATATTGAGGAAATAATGAAAGGATTGTCTTTTGACGGGAAAATCATTTATTCTCAGGACGGAAATGTGTATAAAATAAATAAAGGCCAATGAGAAAATACCATTTAAAATAAGTATTAACCTTAAATCAGTAAAATGCCTATGTAGATGAAGCTTACGAAAAAAATTGGATGGTAGTACCAGTACCATCCAATAGAATTTAAATTGTTAAAACTGTACAAAGTCTAACCTTTAAATCATAACAAATGTATGATAAAAAAATGTTCTTTTAGCATAAAAGATGCTAATATTAGAAAAATATTGCGGATTATGAGACTGATTATATGTTTCCTGCTACTGGGAATAAATCTGTCATATGCCGTGGAAAGTTATTCTCAGACAACAAGAATCTCCGTTAATTTAAAGAATACACCCTTAAAAGAAATTTTCTCAGAAATAGAGAAAAACAGTGAGTATGTTTTTTTCTATTATGATGAATCTGTGGATTTGAACAAAAGTATGACCATAGATATAAAAGGTCAGACTATCGACAAAGTATTGAAAGAGCTTTTTAAATCCACTGATTATATTTACACAGTATCCGACAGGCAGGTATTTGTGTCCAGACAGCCGGCACCTGCTACTTCCCGGCAAAATCAGAATAAAATTACTGTCAGGGGAAATATAACGGATATGAAAGGTGAACCTTTGATCGGAGTTTCTATTATTGTTAAGAGTAATCCAAGTACAGGCACAGTTACAGATACCGACGGAAATTATTCAATAAATGTACCCGATAAATATACTGTACTACAGTACAAATACATAGGATTTATTCCTAAAGAAGAAACTGTAGGTGAGCGTAAAATAGTAAATGTAATAATGCAGGAAGATGTCGGGCAGCTGGACGAAGTCGTAGTTGTCGGATACAGTACTCAGAAGAAAGAATCTGTAGTAGGCTCTATTTCCACTATCGAACCCGGAAAGCTTGCAGCCGGAACTACCCGCTCGATGAGCAATAATCTTGCAGGGCAATTAGCCGGTGTTATTGGCGTACAACGATCGGGTGAGCCCGGTTATGATAATTCCAATTTCTGGATACGCGGTATCAGTACATTTCAGGGAAATAGGAATCCTTTAGTGCTGATTGACGGTATTGAACGTTCGCTGAATAATATCGATCCTGAAGAAATTGAATCTTTCTCTGTCTTGAAAGATGCGTCTGCCAGTGCAGTATATGGGGTGAGAGGCGCAAATGGAGTAATACTCATCAATACAAAACGCGGACGTGTGGGTAAGCCTACCGTTTCTTTTAAGATGGAGCAGGCAATAACACAACCGACTAAGATACCTGAATTTGTCGGTGCAGCCGATTACCTCGAAGTAATGAACAGCATACGTCACGAGAGTGGAAAAGAGCCGATGTATAGCCAACAGCATATCGATAATATTAGAAATGGTGTAGATTCAGATCTATATCCGAGCGTGGACTGGATGGACGCAATACTTAAAGATTTCGGTACTAATACCAAAGCTTCTATCGATATTAACGGAGGATCGGAGGTCTTGCGCTATTCTTTTGTGGGCGCTTTTTACCATGAAGGTGGAATTCTTGAAAGAGATAAAAACCAGGGATGGAATTCTTCTCTCAGACTGAACAGATATAATATGCGTTCCAATGTGGATATAAATCTGACCCCTACTACTTTGGTAAGGTTCAATATAGGAGGTTATATGCAGGAACGCACATCTCCGCCGCAGAGTATTGATAACCTTTTTGCAATGGCATACCAGACACCCCCATATCAGCATCCCACACGTTATTCTACAGGTGAAATCCCGCAAGTACCACAACGGGTGAATCCATGGGCATTACTCACTCAAACGGGTTATGAACGTGTGGTACAGAGTAAACTTGAATCTCTGTTTGTAGTGGAACAGGATTTGAAAATGTTTCTTCCCGGATTGAAAATAAAAGGAACATTCTCCTTTGATAATTATTCCGATAATAGTGTGAAGAGAGGTAAGAGTCCCGATTATTATAATCCTGCTACAGGGAGAGATCCCGAAACAGGCCAATTGGAACTCGTTGTCTCTTCATATGGACAGGAATTTCTGGATCATTCTGTAGGAGCTAATTTTGGTAATAAAAATACCTATCTGGAAGGTACGCTTACATATGACAATACATTCGGAGACCATACTGTAAATGCTCTTTTCTTATATAATCAGCGTAATTATGACGACGGAGGCAAACTACCGTTCCGTTTTCAGGGAATAGCGGGTCGCATGTCATATACGATGAAGGGACGATATATAGGCGAGTTTAATTTCGGTTATAATGGTTCTGAAAACTTTGCTAAAGGCAAGCGTTATGGTTTCTTCCCTTCTGTTGCTGCCGGATGGATTTTATCAGAAGAGCCCTTTATGCAAGGCGTAAGAAATACCTTGTCTAAAGTAAAATTCAGAGGATCGTGGGGGCTTGTCGGAAATGACCGTTTCAAGATAGGTGATACGGAATATCGCTTCCCGTATATTTCTACCATAAATAATACAGATGGCTATGTATGGGGATATAATAGAGATGAATTCGGAAGAGCCGGACGCTGGGAAGGAAATATTGCGAATACAGGCTTGAAGTGGGAAACTGTAGCCAAGACAAATCTTGGTTTAGAACTTGGCCTGTTCAATGCAATCGAATTGCAAGTGGATTACTTTATGGAAAAACGAAGGGATATTTTCATGCGCCGTACCACAATGCCTGCTTCTGCCGGATTTGTTGATATGCCTTTTGCCAATTTTGGTAAAGTAGACAATAAAGGTGTAGATATGGTGCTGGATGTCAACAAACAAATTAATAAGGATTGGTTTGTATCGGCAAGGGGGACATTTACATATGCAAAGAATAAGATTATAGAACAGGATGAATCATTAGGTATAATCGGTACAAACCGTTCGTCTACCGGGCTTCCGGTAGGGCAAATATTCGGGTTGGTGGCCGAGAGACTGTTCACTGATGAGGATTTTGCCGATGTGGAAAATGGCATTCTTAAAGATGATATACCGACGCCAACCTTTACTTCGTCCGTTCGTCCGGGAGATATCAAATATGTTGATGTTAACGGCGATAACAGAATCGATGCTCTCGACAGGACAAATCTCGGAGGAACGGTCGATCCTCAGATTGTATATGGATTTGGAGCCAATCTTAGGTATAAGAATATCGATTTCGGCTTTTTCTTCCAGGGAAACGGTCATACTTACCGTATGATAGGACGTGAAGCATATTTTATTCCCGGATCGGGTCTGGGTGGAGTAGGTAACTTCTTTACTAATGTCGGAGACAGGTGGACTATCGAGAATCCAAGACAGGATGTTTTCTACCCGAGATTATATGAAGGATTGAACGAGAACAACTATCAGGAGTCTACATGGTGGATGAAGAATATGAAAATGCTGCGCTTGAAAAATATCGAACTGGGCTATAATTTCCCTGTTACGATGGTTCGGAGATTCGGTTCATCTGGTGCAAGGATATTCTGCAGGGGAACTAATATACTGACTATATCCGACTTCAAGTTATGGGATCCTGAAATCGACTCTGACAGAGGTAGTAAATACCCACTGGTGAAATCATATTCTATCGGTCTAAATATCAGTTTCTGAAACATCAAAATCGAAAATTATGAAAAAAACAATATATAGATTTTTTTATCTTTCGCTTATTCTCCTTTTAGCAGGAGGTACGAGCTCTTGTTCAGACTTTTTGGATAAAGAGCCTGACGACCAGTTGACTTTGGATATGATATTCAAAGACAAGACCAGAACCGAAGACTGGCTGGCCGGTGTATATTCCAATATACCTGATACATACTGGACATATGCCAGAGGAATGGACCCTCTGGGAGACGATCTGGCTCCATCTACAGGATGGCTTCAGTTTGGATGGAATATTATCGGGAAGCAACAAGGAAACTGGAATCCTACTTCTGACTGGGTGCCGAATTACTTCAATCAGCTTCCGAAAAGAATCCGTGCCGCTTATATTTTTATTGATAATGTAAGGGCTAACGAAGCACAACTGGTTACTGAGCAGGAAGTACAATATATGAAAGCTGAAGCGCGCTTCCTCATAGCATATTATTACTATCTGATGCTGAATTATTATGGCGCCATACCTTTACAGTTAGGTCTGGTGGATGTAAATGCACCTGCTTCGGAACTGATGATACCTCAGAAACCATTTGATGAAGTCGTTGACTGGATAGATCAGGAACTGGTTGCCGTGTCGAAGATTCTACCTCCATACTATAATGAATCCAAGAAATACGGAAGGGCCACATCTATTGCGTGCCTGGCAGTAAGAGCGCGGATGTTGTTATTTGCGGCAAGTCCGTTGGTAAATGGAAATCCTGACTATGCTAATTATACAAACAGTGAAGGCACTTCTATATTTAATTCTACCCCTGATGCGTCTAAATGGGCGAAAGCGGTAAAAGCCAATATGGACCTGATAGAACTGGCTGAGAAAAACGGACATGCTCTATATTATGAATATTTGAATAATGGTGATATCGATCCGTTCCTTTCGTATCAAAATATGTTGTTCCGCAAATTTAACGAAGGAAATAAAGAGATTTTATTTGCCAGAAATCCGGTCGAAACGTGGGAATATGACAGGCATGCGCAGCCCCGTGGAACCGGTGGTAACGGCGGTATGGGAATAACTCAGTCTTTGGTCGATGCTTTCTTTATGAAAAATGGTTTGCCGGCTATAACAGGATATAATGCGAACGGCTCTCCGATCATAAACACAGCATCGGGTTATACGGAAACAGGCTTTTCAACCGCAGAAGAAAAACGGGATACAAAATGGATAGAAGTAAAAGGAAACCGTGATTCGGACTCTAATCCTGTTACTTTAGCCGATACATATAATATGTATTGTAACCGCGAACCTCGATTCTATATATCGGTACTATATAATGAATGCTGGTTCAGGCGCGAGAACAGGACTACTCGCTTCTATAGCGGAGCATGGGATGGCGGGCCTACCCACGATGCTCCTCAGAACGGATACCTTGTAAGGAAGAAAGTACATCCTGACCACGATCCGCGCAATAATGTAAACCCGTACCGTCCGGGTATTTTATTCAGATTGGGAGAATTTTATCTTAATTATGCGGAAGCACTGAATGAATCGGAACCGGCTAAAACAACGGAAATCTTATTTTACCTGAATAAGATAAGAGAAAAGGCAGGTATACCAATCTACGGCTCAGGTGAAGGACAAATTGCAGTGCCAAGCGGACAGGATGCAATGCGGGAAGCTATTCGCCGCGAGCGCCGGGTGGAACTCAATTGCGAAAATGGAACCAGATGGGACGATATCAGGAGATGGAAACTAGGGGAGAAGTTACTAAATGGTGATTTCTGGGGAATGAATTTTTCCGGTACGGACAAGAGTGACGATAAGAACAACGATAAAGCTTTCTTTGTGAGAAAAGTCTATCAGAAGCGTGTGTTTACCAAGAAAAATTATTGGGTTCCGATACCACAAGACCAGATAGACAAGAATCCGAATCTGCGTCAATTACCATTTTGGGATACATCAGAATAATTCTAACCCGTGAAAATGATATAACTATGCAAAAGCAATTATTATATATATCGATATTATTTTTAGCTGTATTTTGTTTTGCAGCTTGTAGTGATGATGATAAGGAGAATAATGGGGATGCTTTATCTCTGAAAGCATCGAGTGAGTCTATTGTCTTGGACGAAGCCAAGGGCAATGATGTGGTAGTTTCCTTTACATGGAATAAGGGGAAAGACCCCGGGCCGGAGAATACATTAGTGTATTTTTTCAGGCTTGATATTTGGGGTGCGGATTTCAAAACATCTACCGATCCGATAGAATTTGCTCCGGATGAAGAGTTCAAGGTTGAATATACCAATAAGGAACTGAACGATCTGATTCTGAATAAATGGGGACAAATACCGGGTTCTGACGTGAAAATACAGGCCAGGGTAGTTGCAAAGGTAATCGGACCTAAGTTTATATATCCCGAAATTTCTATAATGACTCTCGAAGTAAAAAGTTATGTACCGACACCAGAAACCTTGTATCTTACAGGAGATGCCACTCCCGCGGGAACAGACCTCTCAAAGGCTATTAAAATGACAGAGGCAGAAGCCGGTAATGTTTATCAATGGCAGGGTGTCTTAAAGCCGGGATATTTTAAATTCATATCCATATTGGGAGAGTCTTTGCCTTCGCTGAATAAAGGTGCAGGCGATAATACACTGGTCAATAGAACTCTCGATAGCGAATCCGACAATATGTTTGAAATCAGTATCGAGAGCATCTATAATATAGAGGTGAGAAAAGATAATATGACTCTGAAATGCGAAGTTAATGTCCCACCCCAATCTGTATCTTGTTGGTAATGCCGGTACCGGATGGGGAATCCCGCAAGACCTCCATAAGTTTACAATGAAAGCCGGTAATCCTAACTTGTTTGAACTGGATATAACACTTAATCCCGGTGAATTTAAAATACTTAGTGCCGAAAATTATGATGATTACACACTCAGGCCGGTGACAGCAAGTGCACCTGTTACCGATGACAGGATGCAGGCTAATAAAGGAGGAGAGGACCTGAAATGGGTAATCAAGGATGGTGAAGGCGGACATTATAAAATAACACTGGATGTATATAAGATGAAGATAAAGTTCGAAAAACAATAATTAATCCATTTTTCTGACCATACATTACAGACATGCAGACAGGCCGTATTATATAATAATATGGCCTGTTCTTTTTGTTATACGTAACGGGTTTTGACACAGAGTCGTTCCAGCCCTCTATTCATAAATAAGAATATGATGCAATATGAAGGATAGTCTGCATATGATTTTGAAAAGGAGAAACAGGAAGGACAAATAGAATCGGAAAGATTTGGCTATTTAAAAAAAAGAAACTACTTTTGAATCCGAAAAGAAGAGCAGGTTGTCAGAGGACACTTATTGAGCGATTTCTGACATAAAAAGGTGCTAAATCACTGTTTAGTTTTTATGTTTTTTGGAAATATTCATTCTCAAGAATGTAGCGAATAAGAGTCTAAGGTTCTGCCTATCGCTCGAATGTGACAAAGGTCACATTTTTTGTTTAAAGTAATCATACACACGTGGTGGAATTGGTAGACATGCTACTTTGAGGGGGTAGTGTCCGCAAGGACGTGTGAGTTCGAATCTCATCGTGTGTACGTGTAAGGGTTGGCTATAACGGCCAGCCTTTTTTTGTTTAATCCCTACTATATGCCTTTTTTCAAAAAAAAATATCAATTATTTTGAAATAACAATCAAAGCTTTGATTTATTCTAAAAAAATGTATTAATTTTGCATCACCAATTGCGAAAGTAGCTCAGTTGGTAGAGCACGACCTTGCCAAGGTCGGGGTCGCGGGTTCGAATCCCGTTTTTCGCTCAGGCTCTAAAAGACACTTTAGAGAAAACAAGGGACAATGCCTTTCAAA
>Ga0153940_1000869_pt1 | contig 14354 bp, 14 predicted proteins | sample TSNJ024MetaG_FD_104736 | JGI IMG/M metagenome (GOLD analysis project Ga0153940, IMG submission 104736) | Attine ant fungus gardens microbial communities from New Jersey, USA - TSNJ024 MetaG | ecosystem: Host-associated > Fungi > Mycelium > Unclassified | place: USA: New Jersey, Brendan T. Byrne...
CCTGTACAACCTCCTCCTGTGTATCCTCCGCCTGTACAACCTCCTCCTGTGTATCCTCCGCCTGTACAGCCCCCTTTAGCGCTTCCACCGCCTGTCCGGCCACCTTCATTTTCTTCGCCTATCAGCAGTTCCAAGCATCAAAAGACCTAAACTGTAAGTCAGCCGGATTTACTCATATGATTACAATGTATCTTGATGTCTTTCTGATCCATGTAAATCGATGCAATATAGTTCATTTCTGTTATACTGATAATTGCCTTTCCAGCGTGGGAACGATCCATGAATGAGTGCACATGACGCAGAAATTATTGGTTATTCAAAACCATGCCCCGCATTGCGCAATCTTTCCTTCGTCTCCTCTCAAAACCATCTCGGCTGAATGTTACCTCTCTGCTGCCGTGCATATTTCCAAGGTCCATCATCCCCCGTCTTCCCTTTCGTCCGTTTCTTTCGCACGTCCCTTTAATTCTGCCCAGTGCGAGCAACTCTCCTGTCCTTGGCTCCCTTCTCCAGATGCGGTTCGTTCAGCGTGGTACTGAGTATCAGCCTTCCCAACGCAAACGAAAGCGGAAGCATGGTTTTTTGGCCCGCAAGCGAACCCCAAATGGTCGCAAGATTCTTGCGCGTCGTCTCGCAAAAGGCCGTAAATACTTGTCACATTAGTGAGTGGCTCACGTGCCGACATCACCCTCTGTATTCATTTACTATAGAACAAAATATGCACTATATTGGGAGGGGATGGACATGCTGATAGACGTGCCGTAATGATATGGGAATACATTAATGTGCATTTCAGGAACTGCGAATAGTAAATGAAAAGCAATTTCACGACTGGTTGCTTGTAGAGACAGTTTGCCGGAAGACCCCTAGCCCGAAGGGACCAGGGTCCAGCGGTGAATCTGATGAAACAAGATAACCTTGAGGCGGGGAAAGGGGTGAGTAAGGTGTAAAGTCAAATCCTTGTTGTATAGAAGATAGCAAGGCTGAAATCGGTGTTTTGAGGGTTGAGTTGGAGTCTAACGGATGACCGTCAGCTTTGGGAGTCGAAGCTGGAATTGAGGTCAGATTGCTAGGTAAACACGGAATGGTATCTGCTTACTAGAGCCTTCTGCTCCAAGTTCCACTTGTGATGGAGCTTGCCTGTTAGTCGCAGCTACCCTTGATTCACTTGACTCTGTTTTGGATCTTTCCGGTGTTGTAACATTGCTCGTCACCGGACTTTGAGTCAACGTAGAAGAATCAGGTGATAGAGGAAGAGATATCGATGCGGGAACTACTGGCTGCTGGTCCTTCAAAGGCTCAACAGCAATATTTGCAGAGCGGCCCTTATTATTAAGACCTTGAGTAACTGTAGGACCATTTGATTCTGATTTAGCCAAGAGCTTGGTTTTACGCATTTCCAGTTTTGGTATTGTCTTGGGCATAGTCTTGATCACTGGAGGTCGGACTCGGGCTAGTTGGGAGATAGTGGGACGGCTGAGATTTCTCGACGCCGCAGTTGAAGCCAAGACGTCACCTGATGGTTTCATATTTTCTGGCTCCTTCAGTATAATCGGCATCTGTTTTTTTGAAGGAGCTGCCGGCTGAGAGCCAGAGGTGTGCATTAGCGAATTCGATGACACGACTCGCAAACAAGAGGCGTCGGCCAGTCTTGTTGTAGAAGTCTTCATATCAGTTTGGGTCATTGAGGGAACGGATGTCGCTGCTGCAGGCTTTGTGTCGGACCTGATCACTCTCTGAGGGCCTGTTGCATTCTTGTGCTGTGCGTAAGGATGAGAGACTGCTCTGTGAGCCTTCTGTTCGATGGAACTGGCGGATGAAGCGTTTGCTGTGCGCTTTGCCAAAATCTGAGTTGCCCTCGACGATTTAGAAGGTTGCGAGAGAGCAGGGGGTTCTGTGATGTTAAAGGCATTCTTGGGAGGTCGAGCCACACTTCGATTTCGGATCAGCTGTGCATTGGAAGTTTCAATCATAGTTCTGGAGGCTGGTCGAGCAATCATAGATGTTGGCCTGTTACCGTGTGAGGGAATATTTGAAGCCGTCAGTTGCAGATGTTTACGGGTCATTGGGGTGAGAGGTGCAGCAAAACTGGGAAATGATGAGTTATATGGCCAAGGACAAGCTGAAGAGAGATACCTAGCAATTCGATCCGGAAGTAACACTTTATAATTCCAAAATATCTCCTTTCCGACCTTCCTTATATCTGCGTTTGCATCTCGAACGAAAGTGCGAATAAGGCCTTCAATACAGGATGATAAGTTCTCCTGCTCTATGTCAGGCGGATTGAAGCACTTGAGGCAAGAAAGTGTCCCTTCTGCTGCCACAAGTCGAATTGTCGGGGACTTGTCTTTGGAAGACTGAGCCAAGTAATTGAGTATACCAGGGAGCTGCGTGGTCTCGATTATTGCGAGGACACAGCCTTTTGCTCTCGAGATAGTAGTTTTGTTAGTTCGTCCACAGAGCAACAAGATACTGGGAAGGAACAATGACAACAAGGGAGCGAAATCTGTCCCGAGCCCTTCTGCTAAGGTACTCAAGACATCCAGTGCTGCACCGGACAATCGCGTACGTTCTGAGTTGATCGCACTTATGAGATTTCGATGAATCGAGCGGAAGGAGGAGATAACCCCTGCTGGTTGTTCAAATACTCCGGACTGGCATAGCCTTCCCAATTGTTGATATCCCTTGTAGATCTGGTCCCATGATTCCTCTGATTCTGGGAGCGAGACAGGATGTTTGAGTTTCTCGAATGACTGAACGAATTCTTGCAATGTCAGTATCTTCTGAAAGTAAGGGAGTCATTGAAATTAGTTTCGACAGGCTGAGCAGCTCACGTTATCCGTGTCCATTGTGTGGGCGGACATCAAAGTTCCAAGAGCATTCACGAAGTTGAACGCGGGACCACGTGATCATCATGTGGGTCGGTCATCAATGTATCATAAATGTCACGATAGCTGTGACTTTCTCATCTCCGGCACTTGCCGTAATCATGTAATCATATGTCCCTTCTCCTTCGCAGGATCCCCCATTCGTACCGTAGATTATCAACTTCTATGTCTCACAAGTACGACACCAGTCACTGGACCTCCAAGAAGATTCGGGATACATTTTTCGAATACTTCCGTTCCAAGCAGCACTCTTTCGTTCCTTCCTCATCCACGATACCTTTTGAAGATCCTACCCTCCTCTTTGCCAATGCGGGTATGAACCAGGTTAACCACCCAACGTCACCTTGTCTCCTGTATCTCTGAACCTGCATACAGTACAAATCAATATTTTTGGGAACAGTCGACCCTCGTTCTGAACATGCTAAACTCAAGCGTGCGTTCAACTCTCAAAAATGTATAAGGGCTGGTGGAAAACACAATGGTACCTTGTTGTGATGAAAACTGTTGCTTTCTACTTTGTCTCATATTTTGTCTCAATGACCTTGTCAGATCTTGATGATGTTGGTAAGGATTCTTATCATCACACGTTTTTCGAGATGCTCGGAAACTGGTCGTTCGGTGACTATTTTAAGGTCACTCTGATTCAACTCCTGCTCAGTGCTCTTCTTATGATTTATTTTATACAGAAGGAGGCCATCAGTTACTCATGGGAGCTCCTTACTAAAGTGTATCAATTACCTGGAGACCGCCTCTATGTCACCTATTTCGAGGGGGACCCAAAGAATAACCTTGAGCCGGATTCAGAGGCAAAGGAAATTTGGTTAGCTCAGGGCATTCCAGAAGATCATATCCTACCTGGGAATGCCAAGGATAACTTTTGGGGTGTGTAGATCTGTTGTGCTTTCGTGAATGAGCATTCATGCTAGATTAGAGATGGGTGCAACTGGTCCATGTGGTCCTTGTAGGTAAGTATCATTGTCATTACATTCTCAATGCCATTCGATATTCAGGCTCATCTAGCGAGATACACTACGATCGTATAGGAGGAAGGAACGCAGCTCATCTGGTCAACCAAGATGACCCCGACGTCCTCGAAATATGGAACAACGTTTTCATCCAATTCAATCGAGAAGACGATGGGTCATTAAAACCACTCCCTTCGAAACATGTCGACACTGGGATGGGTTTTGAGCGGCTGGTCTCTATCATTCAAGACAAACGATCAAATTATGACACTGATATCTTCTACCCAATCTTCAGGAGAATCCAGGAGCTAAGTGGTGTTCGCCCTTATCAGGGTAAATTTGGAGATGAAGACAAGGATGGGATTGATACTGCCTATCGGGTGATTGCCGATCATGTCCGAACTCTGACATTCGCCCTCAGCGATGGGGGCGTTCCTAATAACTTTGGGAGAGGTTATGTCTTGCGAAGAATCCTGCGCAGAGGCGCTCGGTATGCACGGAAGAAACTGGGAGTTGAGATTGGAACATTTTTCTCTTCTTTGTTGCCCGTCATCGTCGAGACCATGGTGAGCACCAGTGTTACAATCTTCATAATCGTGGATTTGATGAGCTCGCAGGGGACAGTTTTTCCAGAAATTACTTACAAGGTCGCAGAGGTTCAAGAAATTCTCAACGATGAGGAAATATTATTTGCAAGAACTCTGGATCGTGGAGAGAAATTGTTTGATCAACTTACTCTCCGCGCCAAGGAGCAAGGTCTCACTGAGCTCAACGGCAAAGACGTATGGCGCCTATATGATACCTACGGTTTTCCTGTCGACCTCACCCTCTTAATGGCTGAAGAGCTTGGTTTGGGGATCAATCAGAAAGAATTTGAAGCGGCCCAGGCTTGGTCTAAGGAAGCAAGCAAAGGGTTGGACAAAGATGGTCCAACTGATACCGTGAAACTCGACGTATATCATATCGCTGCCCTCGAGAAAGATCCTGACGTTTCTCAAACTGATGACACTGCCAAATTTAGTCCGTCACACACTCTTTGACCGTTTTGGTTACTAACCTGTAATACAGATATCAGAACTATCACCACAAATATCCAAGCTATCCTTTTTAATAAGAGTTTTGCGTCCACAACTGCAGAAATTCCCGACAATGCAAGCTTTGGTTTGCTACTCGATAAGACTAGCTTCTACGCTGAAGCCGGTGGACAAGAGTATGATACTGGAAATATTTTCATCGATGGCGTTGCAGATTTCGAAGTCACTAATGTTCAAGTCTACAATGGCTATGTTCTCCATACTGGTCGCCTAAAATATGGTGTTCTTGAAGTCGGGAATGAGGTTATCTCAGCTTATGACGAGGTTCGAAGGTCACACCTACGAAACAATCATACTGCGACCCATATTCTCAATTTCAATCTACGCGAAGTGCTCGGTGATCACATCGATCAAAAGGGTTCACTTGTCTCCCCAAACAAGTTGCGCTTCGACTTTTCTCACAAACGTCAGTTATCCCTTGATGAGGTAGCGAAGATCGAGAGGATGAGCGTCAACTGGATTCAACGAGACGTCAAAGTTTACAGCAGGGAACTTGATCTCCAAACCGCGTATAAGATTCCCGGTTTGAGGGCAGTCTTTGGAGAATCATACCCAGACCCAGTTCGCGTCGTGACTCTGGAACATGACGTCGATACTATTGTGAAAGATATAGAGAATCCCAAATGGCGCGGAACAAGTGTAGAACTCTGTGGTGGCACGTAAGCCCATGCTGGAAATGTGTCCCAGTATATCAGCTTACATTCGGAATAGCCATGTTGCCAAAACTGGTGATATCAAAGATTTCGTGATCACGGAAGAGTCTGGTATTGCCAAAGGAGTAAGACGAATTACCGCAGTTACGGGCGAGCAGGCGCAAGACATCAAAAGACGAGCGATTAGTCTCCAGGAAAAATTGGACGGTCTTGAGTGTCTTGATGGCAAAGAGAAGGATGCGGGCCTGAAGTCTTTTGGAGTGGTATGTTTCCCAACATTTTTTCCTCATTCACTCCTGATGCTTTGAACAGGAATTGGGACAAAGTGACATTTCTGTCCTTCGAAAAGCCGAATTAAACCTTAAGATGAGCGTAATTCGAAAAAACTTCGATAAACAAAAGAAGGAGATGGAAAATGCGGCCAACAAGGAGGTATGGAAACTTAGATTCAAAGTAGTATCCACACTCAGCTTTTATAGGCCACTGGGCGAGTGGTGAAGTACTTCGATGATAACCAGGGAAGTGAATCATTTGTTGGGATCCTTGAAGTAAATGGCAATTTCAAGGTATCTAGTTTTCTTCTCGAAATGCACGGCAGTTGTCATTCTCTTGTAGATTCTTCAGAGCGTGGTTTTACAGGCCCGAAAATTAGGGAAAACTGTCTATCTGTTCAGTGTAGATCCAGATGACGGCAAAATTGCCCACGTAAACTTCGTTTCAGATTCCTTGAAAGAGAAAGGCCTCGATGCTCGTACTTGGGCCTCGAAGATCAGCGAAATAATTGGTGGCAAGGTATGTTTGTTTTCTATTTGTTCCTTCGCTATACATTGAACGTGATTTCCAGGCAGGAGGAAAGGAAGATAGTGCACAAGGATCGGGCGTAAATGTCGATCGGTTACCAGAAGCCCTCAAAATTGCTCAGGATTATGTGACTCAGATGTAAGGAATTTTGGATAACAAGGTTTTTAGGCGTGCCAGAGGCACGGCCATACACCTTTACCAATCCTGAGGACCCCATTATTGTGAATTTTGTATAATATAATTTCTGCAATAAATAGAAGCAAATAGTCGACCGTATCACTTCCGCACACCCTCAAAGTTACCGACGCAGTTACCGACGATCTAGACAAGGTGAGCGTCTCGGGTCCACCATTGCCACATCCATCTTGGTTGCAGTCTTCTGTCATCGTAATCTGCCTGGGAATGTGACCATATCAATTGGGTGGATTACAATGTCTAATACCGGATAACTTTGGATAACTCTGGTTGGATCTCATAGAACTATAGAGCTGACGTCTATGCAGTTCTGATTCAACATGTCTCTCGTTGTTCCAGATGCCCAGAATCCATTCCAGGTTCGCAATTCTTGGTTTATTGACGACCAGACTAGTAACGAAGTTCAATTCGTAGCACATTCTGCGTCTCCTGAACACAAATGTCGATGGCAAGCGCAAGGTTATGTATGCATTGACGGAGATTAAGGGTGTTGGTCGCCGCTACTCAAACATTGTCTGCAAGAAGGCTGATGTCGACCTCAATAAACGGTAAGTCTCTCCGTTGATGTTCTTCAGGGCCATTTCAATCAAGATCTTAGTGCTGGTGATCTTAACCCAGACGAACTTGAACGCCTCGTAACAATCATCCAAAACCCAGAACAATTCAAGATCCCCTCTTGGTTCCTCAATAGGCAGAAGGATATTGTGGATGGCAAGAACTCTCAAATTCTTTCTAATGGTGTTGATTCGAAGCTACGAGAGGATATTGAGCGTTTGAGAAAGATGCGTTGTAACCGTGGTGTCAGGCACTCGCAGGGCCTTCGAGTGCGAGGTCAACATACCAAAACTACAGGTCAGTCAATGATACTATCTAGTAATTGTGCGGCGTTCTGACAATCGGTTGCATGATAGGGCGTCGTGGTAAGACCGTTGGTGTCTCAAAAAAGCGTGGCTAGACAGGCGAGGAGGATGTCCTATTTCACTTGGCTACGGTTGCTTTTGTTTTTTTTTCTAAAATCCAACATGGTTCTAAAACATGAGTAATGTGAGGTCACGTGTAGAAAAGCACAGAATCCTGTTTATTCTTCGTCTATCATTGTGATCATTGTGCTCTCTATGGCTAACCCTGGGAAATTTCGAACATCCGGTATTCCTGCACCTGGAAAGAGTGGAATACCAGGTCGTTCTCGTTCTGCTTCAAACCCTCAATTAGCACAGCCGAATGATGCGGAGCACATGTCCCGCGCACTGTCCGACGCTATAAAAGCCAATGATCCTGCCCAACATCGCTTGCCACAAACAGGTTCTCGACCCTCATCACCCCATTCTGTTAAGTCAGCCCGCCACTCGGTGGCTGAAGGTCATAGTGGTAACCAACTATCTGGGCGCACAAAAACCCCGGCCATCTCCCAATCCACCAGTCGGTCCCCCAGTCGTCAATCGGACGTTCAATCCGGGAGTGTAAATCGACAGCTCAATGTCGGAGATAGTGTTAGAGTTGACTCCCTGGCACTGGAAGGTGTGTTGCGATATATGGGAGAAATTGAAGGTAAAAATGGCATATGGGCTGGTGTGGAGCTGATCAGTCAGTTTGCGGGAAGAGGGAAGAATAATGGTAGCGTCAATAGGCGAGTTGTTTCCCAGTAACTTTGGCCGGCGTTGGCTCTTATCGATCTTCCATTCACCTCTCCAGGATTCGATATTTCTCGTGTTCAGACAATTGTGGAGTGTTTGTGGCAGCTAGCAAATTATCTCCTGGTCGGTTTTATCAAAAGAATTTACCTCGAGCACCTTCAGTTTCTTCTTCAAAGAGCAGCCGTACATCGTTTTCGGGGCGTATCACACCTTCACTGGCTTCTCGTATGCCCTCATTCCCCCTTTCTGGTGGACGCGTAACTCCTCTCAATGGTTGTATCACACCATCTAAAATGAACGGGAGAACAACTCCAGGAGTGACGCCTGTGAAGTCCACCAGCACCTCGAACTTCACTTCTGGACAGATGGATGATGCGAAAAACCTCCCGGATAAAATAACTCCGGGGTCAAGAGCTGCTAAATATGCAAATATGACAGCTGCGCAGTTAAGCTCAAAAAAAGAAAAAACTATCAGACTAGTCAGCCAACCCATTTCCAGTTTCTCCCCGTCTTCGTCGATTTCACGGACTGTCTCTTCCCCCCCCCGTCCTTCGAGCTCACCATTCTCGACTCCGAAGCCAGGTCTTAACGGCCGTATCCCCAACAAAGGACCCTCTATCTATTCAATTCAGAGTCGATCGACTCACAATACTCCTCGTGGCCGGATCCCTAGTTCAGTTACTATGCCTCCTCCTGCCTCACCGGCCTGCTCAGTGTCACGTTCAACCTCCCTCAATCAACTAGGTTTGGATGGCCCCACTCTGTCTAGTCTAGAATTCCAGGGCAAGGCATTACAGGATCGTGTTAGCCTACTCTTGGGTGATGAGGGAAACGATGACGCTTCCGATAGATCTGATTCCACAAATTTATTACAACAAACGAATAACTCTGAAGGTCACATTTTAGAACTTCATGCACGCCTTGATGTGCTACAGGTTGAAAATGCACGTCTTATCTCTGACAAAGAGAGTGTCATTGCTCAGAATCAGGTCAATCTTGACCAACAACTGGAAGAAGGGCGCAGAAAGGCCGCTGAAGAAAGAGATTCCCTGATGAAGGAAAAGGAAGGCCTATCCAAGGCTCTTGAACTAAGTCTAATTGACCTCGCAGACCTCCGCGATAGTTGTGAGGTTGGTTCTCGCCAAATTGAGGATCTGGAAATCCGTCTGGTTCAACAGTCAACTGAATCTCAAAGGACGAATGAATCCCTTAAATGCGAGTTAGCAGACGTGAAATCCATGCGCCAAAAACTTGAACAGGAAAATCGGGAACTCCAGGTTGCGAAAGCAGATTTGAAGATTCAGATCGACGAACTAGGATTTCAGATCGACGAACTGAGGCTCGCAGGACAGGTACGACCCTCTTGTCAATTTGAGTGCAGCAAACAGATTTTTCATCCTGCATAGGAAACCATAGCTCTCTATGAGGAGAGGTTAAGTGTTGCTGATAGCCAACGATATGATCTTGAGTCACGGATTACATGGCTCGAACAAGCTGCTACGAACAAAGAATCAGAATCAGATTTACAACCAGAGAATCACAGATCCGCTGCAGAAATCGACAATGAGGCTCTACGAGACCAAGTTCTTTATTTACAAAAGAAAATAACAGTGTTAGAGGACTTGATGGAGGAGTCCCGAGTTAACAGTGAGAAGGAAGAAGCCGCCCTCCGAGAACGGATGAAGAAGTTGAAAGAAAAAGAGGACAATATGAGGTCAGAACTTAGTGAGGGTCGGATAGAGGCGGAGAGGATAGCAGAGGCAGAGGCCACCGCTAGAAATCGAGTAGAGGAGATCGAAGAAGCCCTGCGCGAAAGTCAGGTTGCTTTAGAGAATGCACGAGCAGAAATCGAGGCTTTGAGAGCAGATCTTGCAGTAAGTGCACCTGTTTTTGAAATTGTTCAATGCGCCAACTCGTCCAGAACACTGTTGAACTGCAACGTGACCAATCAACCGCAGATAGTACACAGAATGATATTCACTTCGAAAACTCTAAAGTAAGTTGGTACAGAAACTTTTTGAACCACATCTCAAGGTAGATTGCAGCTCCTGAGCCAAAATAATGCACTTGTCGCTCGAATCACCGAACTTGAGAACACACGCAGGGAGAAAGTCAACGGTGATGTTGTCGGGACCTCAGTAGATCCACTGTCGAAATCAGACCTGGCCAATCCTCGAGAGGAAATCACTGGTTTGAAGTTTGTGATAAATTCATCACTCTTATTCTGCATGACTAAAATGTTATCTAGACATATTGTTCAGGAACTTCAGAAGGAACATGCCGCAGCATCCCAGAAGATCAAACTTCTAGAATCTGAAAATGAAATACTCAAGTCAGAGACGAAACTACTCCAATCAGAAGCCGAACATCTCCACCAAGTTTGTGACCATCATTCTAGAGGAGGCAATGACACCGAAAGCACTTCTTAGGAGATTCAAATATTGGAAAATAATCTTGACAGCTCGGAAGCAGATTTTATAGCCTCTCCCCAAGACGCTGAAGTCTTGAAACAATCCCGCACTGATCGACAAGTCCAGAATGAGGTCAGCATTTGTTCATTTCTGGACAAATTTTGGGGTTAGCATTTATCCAACTTCTAGGCGGAAATCGACAGTCTACGGAAACGATTGATTGAGACAGAGACTAAGCACGCAAGAATGATTCATGATGTATGCCAGTCCACTTTGAAATTCTGCAGGCCTTTCTTACAACGATCTAGCTCAACAAAGAAATCAGCGAGCTAGAGACCCTAGTCGAATCGAAGGTGCGGCGATCATCGTTTTTGCAGTGAACAGTCAACTAAACACATGCATAGATATACCATGAAGTAAGGTTAAATCAGCCTCGGCATAACTACCACTCTTATCACTATTCACAGGATGAACTTGAACAAGAATTGGAACGGTTAAGAGCTAAAGTCAACAAGTCTAACAAAACAAATGGAGAACTCAACGCCCCATGTCATCAAGCAAGCACGACATCAATGAAAAGCTCTACGAACGACACCCAACCTACGAGTCTATGTGAGATCTGCGAGCATCCCGGACATGATATCTTCACTTGTGACCTTCTGAAAGAGGAAGCACCAGATTCCTTGATGAACTCCCGCTCCTCTAGAGAATTTTGTGATGACTGTGAATCCTGGGGCCATACCTCTGTCGAATGTCCACATTCTCAAGACGTCTTCTAGAGATTTAACGTTCGTTCTTCACCACTGTTTTCTTTGTGTTACTTGAGTAGATACCCTTTATACCCGAACCAAACTAACAGTCAATATGGTAGACATCCGGTACTATTGTGGCCTAATTCCTTTCAAACACAGAGGATGAGTTTAGTCAAACTCGTTGCTTCAATGAAGCAATTCAATTGATAATATCACTACTACAATGACATCACCATGCGAGGCGGATATAAATCGTCTGTAGCTTGTTCAAATGTTCTGCCTGAACCCCCTCAAGTATGTCGCAGATGCTCAATGCTAGCATATTTCTGATTTGTTCAACCATGTTCAGATCCTGTGCTGCTTAATACATCACAATTTGAAACTTGTGAGGAAGATAATACTAGCAAAATAGATGTGGTATTGCAATCTTTTCAGGAAAGTTGTCATATACCTGACTCTGGTACTATTTATTTGAATTTTTTTTTATATTCACTTATTTATTTATTATTTTCACACTCCTACTCCTATAGGATTACAATGTAGACCACTGTTACAGAGTATGGTGTTGTCATATACCAAATTTTTGGTTATATTTTATCTTTTCTTTTCTTTTCTTTATTATTTATCTCCTAAATAATTACTCCTAGTTATGTAGGAGTATTGTGGTACAGACTAGCTCTCTCCTATTCCAGCTGTAGTATATATACAGAGTAGATACATAGTAGCAAGCTAGTCTATAGATTAACGTCTACTTGTACTTGTCTATATTCCTTTTTCTCCTCCTATATACTTTTCAACTTGAATGTCATATACTGGAAAATTCAGTATAAATTAATATTTTTTATTCATCTTCTTTATTATTATTATTTATCTTCTATAGGAGTATTGTGTTTCAGACTAGGAGCATTATATTTCAGACTGGCTCTCTCCTACTTGTAGTGACTTAGCCTGAGATGACTTAATTACACTCCAAGTCTGAGACAAGGAGAACTCAATGGAGTTCCCATTTGATTTTAAACACTACTTATACAACTACTATATGGTCTGTACACTACTCTTCCACACTCATCATGTAACATGACATTGTGATATCCTGACATGTGACTATAATATGTGATATTGGTCATATGATACTTTTCCATACTCCTTCCTTGTATAGTAAGTCCAAACAAGAAAAGAAAGAAAAGAAATATAAATAATAACTTAACTGTTTTGCCAAGTTATAACACCACCTCCCTCTTAAGATTCCTTGTCCTAAGGATTTTTTTATAGTTCCTCATATGGGTTTTTGTATATTGCCCATTTCATCATCTTTTTTATTCTATTTCTTAAGTCTAGATTCTTTTTGGCCAATTTCTTCTTTTTCTTTCTTGATTGTTTCTATTGTTCTTTGTCCTCTAATCAGTCCTTCCTTCTAGCATCTTCAATTTCTTTCTAACCTTGCCCAGTACTCCTTATTATATCTCTTATTTGTCTATCCATATAACTTTCTCACTATAAATCTTCCTGGCAATTCTTCTCTTCTAAATGTTTCTTTCTCTCTTTTTTGTCTTCTAATATCTGTTATATCCCTTCTGTATTTCTTTTCAAACTCCTCTACTGTCTTCTTTGCATTTCCCAGGTTTTCTTTTCCTTTCCAAGTATCTGACTCCATTGTAAATCCCTTTGATCATACTAGATATTTATTTTTTTCTCTAATCCATTGCTTATTCAATATTCTTTCTATCTCCTATTCTTTTTCTCCTTTAATTATAACTGGAGTAGGCTGTTCTTTTCTCTATTTCTCCACTTGCCCTATATATCTTCATATCCTACTAACATTGACTACTAGATGTATCTTAATAGTAGCTAGTAGTTCCAATTCTACTATATTTATTGATACAATCTTTTTGATCTTGTAAGATCCTACAAATCTCTCTGTTAACTTCTCTGTTCTTCTTTTGATCATCTGATATTTCAGATCCTTAGTGCTTAGCATCACTAGGTCTTCTACTTTATACTCATTGACTTCTACCCTTTTCTTATCTATATGCTTTTTCATCTCCTCTTGTGCTTTTCCTAGTACTACTTTTACTTTGTCCTGAATCTCTTTCATTTTTGTCACAAATTTCTCTACTCCTTCATACTTTCTCTTCTTTCTTACTTTGAACCCTATCCTAAGATCTTGCCCATAATTTACTCTAAAGGATAACATCTTTGTACTTGAGTGTACTTTATTGTTGTATACAAACTCTGCTGTTTCTAACCAGTCTAACCACTGCTCCTACCTATAGTCAATAAACATTCTTAAGTACTGTTCCAACTCCTGATTAATCCTCTCTGTTTGTTTATCTATCTGAGAGTAGAATGCTGTTAACATCTTACTTTCAATTCCCAACGACCTATTCAACTCCTTCATCAATTCTGCTACAAACTGGGATCTCCTATCTGAGATGATACTTTTAGGTAACTCATGCAACTTCCACACATTATCTCTAAACAACTTAGCTAGCTCTCCTACTGGTATTTTCTCTGTAGTAGGGATTAAATAATCTATTTTCATTAATTTGTCCACCACTACTAAGATCAAGTCATATCCCTGTGCTAATAGCAGTTTAGTGATAAAATCTGCCAACATATGCATCCAAGGTTTCCCAGGTATCAAATTGGGCATTAATTTGCCTACTGGCTATTCTGTATAGTTTTTGTTTCTCTGGCAAGAATTGCATCCCTCTATATATTGTTTTACCTCTTTAGTTACTTCTGGTTACCAGAAGTTTTGAGTGATCAACTCCACTGTCTTCTATTGTCCTCCATATCCTCCCACTAGTGTATTATAATGTAGTCTAATTATCTCTGCTTTTGATATATTGTCTTTAGGCACATACACTTTTCTCTCTTTATATATTATACCATCTATCTTTACTTTTTATCTCTTAGCATCTTTACCCCTACTTATTTCATTTCTTCTACTGCTTTAAC
>Ga0153940_1000870_pt1 | contig 14352 bp, 17 predicted proteins | sample TSNJ024MetaG_FD_104736 | JGI IMG/M metagenome (GOLD analysis project Ga0153940, IMG submission 104736) | Attine ant fungus gardens microbial communities from New Jersey, USA - TSNJ024 MetaG | ecosystem: Host-associated > Fungi > Mycelium > Unclassified | place: USA: New Jersey, Brendan T. Byrne...
CAAATACTACACATTATGTGATTTGTTGGCTTTCATTTCTTTTAAATAGACAGATGTATTTTTACAATATAAAAACGGCAGCAACATCTTGCGATGAATACTGCCGTTGAATTGATGTATAAACTCATTTCGAGCAGTTCGCATAAAAAACGCTCCGAATTAATTTCTTGACGCGGATTTTTACTACCGGAAGCAGGATAAGCTTGGTGGTATAGGCGGGGTATACTCCAAATCAAAGCCCTGCGCCACTTCTTTACAGGTTAACCTTCCGTCGTAGCAGTTGATGCCCGCGAGCAGCCCCGCGTCGGCCTTGGCCGCCGCTTCTAAGCCTTGGCCGGCAATGCGAAGACCGTAGCTCAGGGTCGCGTTGGTAAGGGCTAATGTAGACGTTCTCGAAACCGCGCCGGGCATATTTGCTACGCAGTAATGAACAACACCGTCTATAACAAAGGTAGGAGCATCATGGTAGGTTACCTTGGTGGTTTCACAACACCCGCCTTGATCTACCGACACATCCACAATTACGCTTCCCTTTTTCATTTTTTTGAGATATTCCCTTTTAATAAGCTTGGGGGCGGCCGCGCCGGGAATCAAGACCGCTCCAATAACCAGATCGGCATCCTCCACGGCGCTTTCAATGGCCGCGTCAGTGCTGTACATGGTTTGGATGCTTTGCCCGAAGATATCGTCCAAATAGGCAAGCCGTGCTGTATTATTATCGAAAATGGTGACTTGAGCGCCTAAGCCCAAAGCCATTTTCAGGGCATTGGTTCCCGCGACGCCACCACCAACAATGACTACATTGGCCTTTTTCACACCAGGTACACCACCTAGCAGAAGGCCCATTCCTCCCATTGGTTTCTCAAGGCATTTGGCGCCCTCCTGTATGCTGAGCCTTCCCGCCACTTCACTCATGGGGCGAAGCAGTGGAAGGGCGCCGCTCGAATCCCGAATGGTCTCATAAGCCACCGCTTTAACCCTGCTTGCCAGCAGAGCGTCGGTAAGGAGACGGTCAGCCGCCAGATGCAGGTATGTATACAGGATCAGGTCCTTCTTAAATAATGGATACTCCTCCGGCAGCGGTTCCTTGACCTTAATCATCATATCACATTTTTCCCAGACTTCTCCGGCGGTGCTAATTATATGAGCGCCCATCCTTTCATACTCATCGTTGGTGAAGTAAGACCCTGCGCCCGCGTCTGCTTCAATGTATACGGTGTGGCCGTTATTTACATATTCCTTTACATTTTCAGGTGTGATACCTACGCGATATTCATGCTTCTTAATTTCTTTTACGCAACCTATATTCATATTAATCCTCTTCCATTCAAATATTTTTATCTAAAGCCCTTATTATACAGTGCTATACGACGAGTGTACGCGCGTTGCTAAACCGCTCATACTCCTTGTTTACAGCTATTTGTTCCAAAATATCCACCAGCTCGTATGTTTCCTCATAAGATACATACAAGGCGACCGGCGCCAGACGTATCACATTTGGTTCCCGGAAATCCGGCGTTACATTATGAGACTTAAGGGCTTGGCAAATTCTATAGGCTTGGTCATGCTCCAGACTGACATGACCGCCCCGCCTGTCGTCTTCCCGGGGGCTCCCGACAATGTAGCCGTATTTTGTCAATTTTTCGTCAATGAGATATATCAAATAGTTAGTGAGGTTTAAGGATTTTTCTCTTACCTTGTCCATACTTGTTTCCATGTAAATATCCAGCGCGCCTTTAACGCCCGCCATAGAAAGAATCGGCGCCGTGCCGGTAAGCCAGCCATCGGCATCCTTAGAGTGGTCATGCTTATGATTAAGCTGGAACTGAGTTTCCTTTACATTTCCATGCCAGCCGGCGAGGCCGGGTCCTTTTCCAAAATGCCTTTTGTTGATGTATAGGCCGGCGATAGAGCCGGGCCCTCCGGACAGATACTTGTAGGTACACCATATTGCGAAGTCCGCGTCCAGCTTTTTAAAATCATGGGGAACAGCTCCAATAGAATGGCATAGATCCCACCCGATAATAATGCCGCGTTTACGAGCCTCGGCAGTAACCCGCCGCATGTCTAAAAGCTGCGCGCTTCTGTATAAAACCGAGGGCAGCAGGATCAGCGCCACATCGTTGGTCATGGCGGCTATGACGTCGTCCTCTAAAATCGTACGGCCATCTTTAGCGGCCACTACCTTCACAGCCTCCGCGGGCTCATAACCTTTATGCTTCACTTGGCTGTCTACCGCGTGACGGTCTGTGGAGAAGTTTAGATCATCCACCAAAATTTTATACCGTTCCCTGGTGGGGTGGTAAAAGGTGGCGAGGCACTGGTGGATATTGATTGTAGTGCTGTTAGTAGTGGTGACTTCATCGGGCTCAGCGCCGATAAGGGCGGCCATCATCGCTCCAATGCGGGCAGGATAATAAAAATATTTGCTGTCGTTAATTGACCATATGTCTATGGCGCTGTTTTTCCAGTCATTTAACGCTTGTAAAATTTCCTTCTCGGCATCCTTTGAGCACAGCCCCAGAGAGTTGCCGTCCATGTAGATATGTCCGTTTTTGGTATAAAAGCGGTCACGAACCTCGCGGAGAGGATCGTCTAAATCCAATCGCCGGGCATAGTTAATACCGGGTTCGAATATGCGCTGCATAAAATTTCCTCCTTAGGCTCAACAGTATAGATATTGTAAATACCATACACATAGAAAGCCTGCTTTTTTTATTGTATAATTAAGAAACTTACTGATGAAAAAGAGGTGCGTTATGGATAATATAGATATACAAATTATTAAGCTATTGCAGGAAAACGCGAGAAGGCAGCTTTCGGATATCAGCAGTAAAATCAATCTTTCGCTGCCTGCCGTAAGCGAGCGTTTGCGAAAAATTGAGCTTAGTCAGGCAATTCAACAATATACGGCAATCGTAAATCCAAAGAAATTCAACAAAATGCTGTGCTGCTTTTCATACGTCGGCCTTGTGGAAACAGGCGCGAAAGCACACGAAAAATTCATAAAATTTATTGACAGCGAATCGGATATAGTGGAATGTCATTGTATTACCGGTGAATACGAATACTTTCTGAAGATTATAACGAATGATACGCAAGTACTGCAGGATCTGCTTGAGCGCATCCGCAATCAAGCTGCCAGGACAAACTCATTTATCTCATTGTCGAAAATAAAGCAAAGCTTTTCGATCACGCCTTCCTTAGAATGCAAGCAAGAATAATAATCAAATATTAGAAAGGCCCAATACAGAATACTTGTGCCGCTGCCGCCATTATTGCTCCTAAAATTGTAATAATGATAAAAAACTTATACGAGAATTTAAACCATTCCTCAAAGGTGACCTTGGATAATGCCAAGCACGCCATTAGCACACCCGACGTTGGCCAGAAGAAATTTGTGAAGCCATCTCCGAATTGAAACGCTATAACCAAGCGTTAATTATAGTATCCAGTATTTGTCCTTGATTCATAATGATTAAAACTGAACGGGCAAGACCAATTGCCAGCGCCGCCGGCAGGATTGCGCTCGCGCCTTTGGCAAGCTCAATTGCTACATCGTTCGGATTCATTTTCGCAAAAATTCCCGTGGCGATAGCAAGCATTATATAGATAGTCGACAATTGTGGCAGGTACCAGCCAAGCTTTAAGGAGCCGTAGATTTGAAATGCAATCGTAACCGCAAGCGATATCAGTATTAGTACCCTTGATGTTGTAAACGGCAAGGCTTCCTTATTTTGCAGTTCAGAATCGTCTTTATTCGCGTGATTCCCGTGTTTTCCGGATGAGTCTTTTTTTACCTTATTGGCATAACTAACGACATAAATACAAGCGATGACCGTAAAAATAACCCAAGACACAAGCCTGAAAATTATCCCTGAATACAGCGGCAGCCCCAAAATCGCCTGTCCTACACCAGTTGTAAAATTGTTTAAAAAGCCTGCGGTGAAGCCAACGCTTAAGCCTAGAATGGACGCGCCTGCCCCAACCAGCTTATTGTATCCCAAAGCCACGCTTAAGGTTACGGCGAGAGGGACGAACGGAATGCCTCCTTCAGCAAAGCCAAGTCCTCCCAAAAAAGAAAACAAGCAGGTTAGTATAATGATCAACATGGTATCCAGACCTTTTGCTTTATCAACCAAGGCATAAATTCCCGCCCCTATTGCCCCTGTTTTTTCAATTAAGGCAATAAAAACCATTACGATCAATAACACATACTTTTGGATTGGTTAAGGATACCGGCTGCCGTAAGCAGGGAAGCGGTATGCGCGTCGTGGCCGCAAGCATGCATGATTCCTTCTTTTTCAGATTTAAAATTGAGATTATTGTTCTCCATCACCTCGAGAGCGTCCATGTCCGCTCTCAGAGCCACTGTTTTGCCCGGTAAATCCCCTGATATTTCCGCAACCACGCCCGTTGGCGTTACTCCGCGGTAAGGTATGCCCATACCTTCCAGTTCTTTTTTCACTAGTTGAGCTGTTTCAAATTCTTTGAACGAAAGCTCAGGATTACTGTGTATTTTTCTTCTGATGCCAACTGTGTACTCCTTGCGAGCCCTAGCCAGCTTAGCTATATTTGCCATTATAAATCACCTCCTATATAATTTATTAAGCATTATGCCTACGTTATAAATAATATATCAAAAATTATTTTATGTATATATTTAACAGAAAATACGAAATGAATTAAGACATAACCTGATTCCCTTCATTTTCCAGAATTAATTAATGAAATATGATGTTTATTCTTAATTTATTTCGATATAATTCATTTAGACTAATTTAACAAAATAATCGGAAATTCAATACAAAATATACAATACTATACAGCGGCTGTAAGGCTTTCGTCACCCTTTCGTCATTGCGGGCTTGACCCGCAATCCCCTAAAACAAAAAAACAATCCGGATAAAATTTGCGATGTAACTTAAAAATGTTACAATTAAAAAAATGTGTTACGAGGCGATTCTTATGACCAACAGATTTACATGCCGTTTTTAGGCGTTGCTCTTGCGTGGGTACGAAGGGAAGATAGCTATCAAACTTGCGCATGGGGAGTTGGTAGGGATCCCAAGCCTTGTGGAGAACGAACAGTGTAAAAAGCGGAGTTGGGAAATGCAAATACAGAGGATAGCCAGTCGCTTGGCTAGCCATCGCACTAGCGATTTTGTACAATTGCGGCAAACGGCCGAGTGCCGGTAGCGAATCCGTTAATGCGAAGCGGCGGTTCCTATACGATGGATTTTGACCACTTGGAGACTTGTTTTACCGAAAAGACCAGGATCATGTGGATATGCAACCCACACAATCCTGTGGGACGAGCCTGGAATCAAGAAGAATTGACCAAGCTGGGAGAGGTCTGCGCAAAGCACGATGTGTACATAATCTCTGACGATGTCTATTGCGGTCTGCTTTATTCAGGTATCCGTTATGTTCCTATAGCATCCCTGTCATGTTACAGTTTTAAGCTTAACAAGGCACTAGATGCTCGATGTGGGTATAAATATATAGTGGTTAATCTTTTTTTGAAATAACTCCATGTACAGCAGATAGAGCATTGTCCCATAGCCGCTGAATGTCAGAGGCTGCTGCGTCGTCAATATGGATGCCGGCGCACACTACTACCCTGCAGCAAAAGGTGGAGGCCAGTATTTTAGCCGCTTCCCGCGCTAATTCATCTTCCTTATGACCTGTAACACAAAGCACGCTAACGCTTGCGCTGTTGACATTTTCGTCCTTCAGGCTTGAGCGTGGAATGGCAAGCGCAACCGCGCCAATATGAGGGTGAGTACCTCCGCATATGGTGACGGACATATCCGGACCGCACGGCCGCGCATCTATGGAAACGCTATATGCACCGTCCTCAACGTGATAACTGATTGGTTGCATGCGGAGCTCCTTTCCAAGGCACAAATTCATCGTAAGGTATATCCAGCTGCATCAACACCTTCCCAACCACATGCTTGATTTGGTGTTCTACCGAATCGGGGGCGTTATAGAAGGTCAGCATCGGCGGGACCAAAACGCATCCCAGTTCCGCCGCCTTGGTGAGATTCTGAAGGTGCAGCTTTCCCAGCGGCATCTCACGGGGAACCAGAATAAGCTTGCGATTTTCCTTCATGCAAACATCCGCCGCGCGCAGTAGCAGGTTCTCGGCGTATCCGCTCACAATACCCGCAAGTGATTTCATACTGCATGGGATCACGACCATGCTGTCGGTGCGGAACGATCCGCTGGCAATTGAGGCGGTCATGTTCTCCACATTGTGGACAATATCGGCAAGACTTGTTAGCGTCTCCAACGGAAAGTCCGTCTCCATCTGCCAAGTCAGTTGTGCCGATCGGGTCATGACCAGATGCACCTCGCAATCCGGCGTACGTTTGAGCGCTTCCAGAAGATAGAACCCCATAATGACTCCGCTGGCGCCGGTGATTCCCACAACAATTCGCTTCATGGCTTCACCTTTCCATTCCACGCATGTAGGGCGCTGGATCTACATCCATAAACTGTGCCCTGACAAAATGCTCCTTCAAATGATAAGGGACGGTGCAGTCAAATATGGTTTTACAGCTTATCCCACGTTCGGATATGGTGGACGCATACTCTGGAGACTGGGACGGATCTAATGGATGGCATCGTACTCCGGGGATCATTATTGTGTCCACATCACCTTGATAGCGTGTGTTCATAGCCCATAACACATCATTTGTATCAAAGATATCCACATCCTCATCAACCAGGATTATGTGTTTTAGCTCGGAAAATGCTGAAAATGCCAGCAGCGCTGCCTGCCGCTGCCGCCCCTCATCACTGGGAGCGCTTTTTCGGAATTGCATTACAGCCATATATTTCCCGCCACCGGCGGAATGAGCGTATACATTCAGCAGTTTACCGGGTAGGGCCCGGTCCACCATATCCAATATGCTGGCCTCAGTGGGGATGCCTGCCATGTTTACATGCTCTTCGCTAGGGCCGATGCAGGTCTGCAGGATTGGATCCTTGCGGTGAGTCACCGCTTTTATTTTGATTAGGGCGCACTGATCCGAGGCCTGCCCGGTGTAACCGGGGAACTCCGGCATGGCGTAACCGGTACCGCTGTTCTGATCCTCCTTGACTCGTACCCCCGGAACAATTTCGCCTTCAATTACATATTCAGCATTGGCAATGGCATATTCGTCGATGGATATACAGCGGGCCATTTCCACCGGCGTTCCCCGCAGTCCGCCCGCAATAGACAATTCATTAAAACCCAGCGGGGTTGTTGGAGGCTCAAAGCAGGCGGCAATTTCAATGGCAGGGTCAACACCGATACTGACGGAGATGGGAAGCGGTATATTTCGTTCTTCCGCACACTGAGCCATTGCCCCAATATGTCTGCAGCCGGGGGTGAAAAATATACTCATGGTGTCGGGCCCTTGCAAGCAAAGGCGGTGAATCGTTACATCTGAGACTCCGCTGTCCGGATGGCTGGCGTAACACATCCCAAGCGTAATATACGGACCGGCATCCTGAGCGGTATTCGTCGGCGCGGGAACCAGGCGGCGCACATCAAAGTCCGCCTCTTCCGCGCGGTGCACTATCTCCTGGCAGGGCGGTAATTCCCCGGCGAATGGAACCGGCTCCGCCGCGTTGTGTACAGCCTCCCGCAACAGGAAACCCAACCGTTCCGGCGCGCAATCCAGCAGCTTGCCAACCCGCTTGCGGCAACTGAGGACCCCGATTGCCACCTTTGCGCCTGGATGACCGACAACATTGTGAAACAGCATGGCAGGTCCCGTTTTTGTTGGACGCATCACCGTGCCTCCCGCGCCTATATGGCGATAAACACCGGATAATTGGGCCATTGGCTCCACTGGGCATTCCGTTTCCAACAGTTCCCCTTCCTGTGTTCGCAGATATGCCAAAGCACTGCGCAGACTGTCAATTTTCATAGTACATACTCTCCTTTGCTGATTTTTTTTGGTTGATTCTTTTACCTAATCCTTTTCTAATATCATATCCGCCAGCGTCGTTGACAACAATGCCAATGTGACATATTATAATTCCGCAGAGGAATAACTGGAGGGAGGTGCGTTCCATGACTATCGAGCAACTGCAATACTTTGTTTATATTGCTGAAACAGGCAGTTTTTCAAAAACAGCGGAACAGCTGAATATCTCCCAATCGTCTGTGACAAAAAGGTTGCAGGCGCTGGAAATTGAGTGGGGTGCTATACTTTTTGACAGAGACAACCGGCACGTTGCCCTCTCGGAAACAGGAAAGGCTTTGTATCCAAAAGCTGTGGAGATACTACGGCGGATTGAAAAAATTCAACTAGAGGCCGAGGAATTGGCCGGTGCAGGCTGCAATAGCATCCGCATTGCGTCCCTGCCAATTCTGGGACAGTACAACTTGTTGGAAAAGCTAAACCGTTTTGAAGCGCAGTATCCTAACGCAACTATTCTGCTGGACGAACAGGAAGATGAAACGATTCAGGAGGCGTTGAAATCGCGAAAGTGTGACGCCGCTATCATGCGTGGCCAAATTCTTCCCCGAAGAGACTACGAAACCTTCCTGCTGGCCCAGGACCGCTTGGTGCTTGCGGTTGTCTCGAATCATCCGCTGGCCGCGAAAGAAAGCGTTGAGATTCGTCAGCTGCAACGGGAACGCTTAATGCTTATGCCAAGGTATACAGAGGTTTGCAGGCTATCCAGCGATGCTTGTCTGGCAAATGGTTTTCACCCCAACATCGTGCAATATGCCCGGGTTGAAACTATCCTCAGCAATGTGAAATCCGGGCGTTGTGTCGCTTTGCTGATGGAACAAGCCTTAGAGGTATTTCGTTCGGAACAAATTCGGGTTGTTCCAATAACTCCGCAAATTAACAGCGCGATCGTATTGGCCGTACCGAAAAATACTGCAAAGAAGCCATTGCTGCGGGCATTGATACGGTGCTTCACTCAGAAGGCGTGAGCTTGGCAGGAGTATGAATTTAATGAGGCTGTTGCAGAATAGAACTCGTATAGATTACCAGGATTAGAAGGATTGAAAGGATTACCATGATTATTAGCTTTTCAAATCATGGTAATCCTTTCAATTTTATGAATCATGTTAAATTCTTCTTAATCAACTTTTGCGTAAAATTTTTGTGTTAGAGCCGCACTATTGTTGTAATTTTTTGTAAAACCGTTTAATATGTAATGCAAATGAGGAGGAGGAATGAATGAATCTTAAATATTTAGCTCTGTTTTTATTATGCCTTGTAATGGCGTCGGGCTGCAAAGCAGAAATGAACGCACTAGCCGCTTCTGTTACTGTTCCCGCTGAGGATGTGATTCAAGGGACGCCAACACCTACCCCTGAGCCAACACCTACACCCACGCCGGAGCCGCCTCCCGTATATGAGGCCAAGCTGACCTTTACCGGTGATCTTATGGTGCATGAATGGCAGTTTAACGACGCGTATAGTAAAGAAACCGGAGAATATGATTTTGATTATTGCTTTGAAGAGGTTCTGGACTATTTATCCGGGGCAGATTTCACCATAGGTAATCTGGAAACCACCTTTGCGGGTAAAGAAAGAGGCTATGCATGGTATCCTACCTTCAACGCACCGGATTCCTTCGGCGATGCTTTGAAGAATGCTGGCTTTGATTTTCTTACAACAGTAAATAATCACTGTAACGACAAAGGAGAATCAGGTATTCTCAGAACCCTGGAGCAGCTTGACAGGCTTGGCTTAGATCATACGGGTACATTTGCGTCTCAAGAGGCGAGAGATACCGTTTATATAAAAGAAATAAACAATATATCTTTTGCTTTTCTTGCTTATACTTACGGAACCAATGGTATCCCGGTGGCCCAAGGAAAGGATTATCTTGTTAACCTGTTGGATAAGGAGCTTATAATAGCGGACATTCATCGGGCAAAGGCACAGAACGCCGACGTGATCATCCTCCTGCCCCATATGGGAGTAGAATATGCCACGGCTCCTAATAATTCTGTAAAAGAAATGGTATATGAGTTTTTTGAGGCGGGAGCTGATGTAGTTATCGCCTCTCATCCTCATGTTCTCCAGCCTGTTGAATACGTTACAATTGAAAACGGAGATGAAAGCCGGCAATGCTTTGTGGCTTATTCTATGGGGAATTTCATATCTTCTCAACGTGATTTACCGAGAGACGCGAGTATGATATTAAATCTGTACTTCCAAAAAACCGGCGATGAAGAGGCAAAATTGATAAATGTAGGCTTTGTACCCACCTGGGTGAAGTTTGTTAGTCTGCAAGGGGGATATAATATAAAGGTATTGTCTGTTTATGATACGCTGAAAAAGCACTTGAACGGCGACGACATAGATTTAAGGCAAAAGGACGTAAGCCGTTTAATGAATGTACAGCAGGAAAGCACTAAAATGATACTTGGAGAAGCCGTGACCGTTGAAAATATGCAGCGGGAATATCTTATTCCGTAAAAAATTAACCGAAATTGGTGATAAAATGAACATGATAAAAAGCCTTAAGCTATCCTTTGAATACACCCAATACAACGAAGAAAAAGAGTCCAAGGAACATCTTCTTGCGTTAAAGGATATAGACCTTTCCGTAGAAAAAGGCGAGTTTATAGCCATACTTGGAACCAACGGCTCAGGTAAATCTACTCTGGCTAAACACATAAACGCATTGCTTACGCCTGTCCGGGGAACATTATGGGTAAAGGGTTATGACACTAACATGGAAGAAAATATTTGGGAGGTTCGAAAAACCGCGGGTATGGTATTTCAGAACCCGGATAACCAAATAATCGCCACAGTTGTAGAGGAAGACGTAGCTTTCGGGCCTGAGAATTTAGGTGTTGAGCCTAAAGAGATAAGAAAACGTGTAAACGAGTCCCTTGAGGCAGTAGGCATGAGTGAATATCTTAATCATCAGCCGCACCTGCTTTCCGGCGGGCAGAAGCAGCGGATAGCTATAGCGGGCGTACTGGCCATGAAGCCGGACTGCATTGTATTAGACGAGCCTACGGCTATGCTGGACCCGCAAGGCCGCAAGGAAGTTATAGATACGGTGATAAGACTCAACCGGGAAGAAGACATGACCGTTGTATTGATAACTCATTATATGGAGGAAGCTATACAGGCGCACCGGGTAGTAGTAATGGAAGACGGAGCTATCATCATGGACGGCGAGCCGAAAAGCATATTTTCAAATGTGGAACGAATGAAGGAAATAGGGCTGGACGTGCCACAGGTAACGGAAATAAGCCACGAGTTAAGAAAAAACGGCCTTAATATACCAGGAGATATTTTGTCTACGGAAGAAATGGTGGAAACGTTATGTCAATTGAAATCAAAAACTTAAGCTATATATACAATAAAGGAACGGCATTTGAACAAACTGCTATACACGACATAAATATAAGCATACAAAAAGGCGAATTTATTGGGCTTATCGGGCATACCGGCTCAGGGAAAAGCACTCTTATACAACATCTTAATGCTTTATTAAAGCCAAGCACAGGACATATCCTGCTTGACGGTGAGGATATAAACGCCGATAGCTCAAAGCTAAAGCGAATACGTCAAAGAGTCGGTTTGGTTTTCCAATATCCTGAGCATCAGCTTTTTGAAATGACAGTCTATAAGGATGTTGCCTTTGGGCCGGAAAACATGGGGCTTTCCAAAGAAGAAACCGACAAGAGAGTAAAAGCCGCTCTTGAAAACGTAGGCGTTGATGAAAGCGTTCATGAAAAATCTCCCTTTGAGCTTTCCGGCGGCCAAAAGCGTAGAGTCGCAATAGCCGGGGTTTTAGCCATGGAGCCGGAGGTACTGGTATTGGACGAGCCGGCGGCAGGCCTTGACCCCAGAGGGCGGGACGAGGTATTAGGCCTTATTAAATCAATGCACAGTAATTTAGGCATAACTGTTATACTTGTTTCACACAGTATGGAGGACGTATCCCGGCTTGTAAACCGGGTAATAGTCATGCATCAGGGCAGGATCGCTATGGACGGCGCGCTGAATGAGGTTTTCAGCCGGGTTGAAGAAATAGAGGCTCTCGGATTAAGAGCCCCATCCATATCATATTTAATGAAAGGGCTGAATGAAAGGGGATTTGGCCTGCCTCAGGACATATATAAGGTTGAGGATGCCGTAGATTGTCTGCTTAAAGTATTTCAACCAGGAGTGTGTAAATAATGAACGGAATGACCATAGGCCAATATTATCCTGTCAACAGCCGTATCCACAGGCTGGACCCAAGGGTTAAGCTAGTTGCTGCCTTTATATATATAACCATGCTGTTTTTAGTGAAAAATTTTTGGGGTTATCTTTTCGCCGCTTTTTTTGTTAGCCTTACCATATACGCATCCAAGGTGCCCATCATTTATATGCTTCGCGGGCTTAAAAATATTATTTTTATTATTACTTTTATGCTGGTGATGAATATTTTTTTTACCAAAGGTGAAAGGGTATTGTTTAGCATATGGAAGATAAGCGTTACAATGGAAGGCTTGATTTTGTCCGCGCGGATGGCTGTACGGCTTATACTTCTTGTAGTAGGGACCTCCATACTGACTCTTACGACCTCCCCTATCCAGCTTACCGACGGGATAGAATACCTGCTGAAGCCGTTTAAACGATTTGGCGTACCGGCCCATGAAATAGCCATGATGATGTCAATCGCGCTGCGCTTCATACCTACACTTGTGGAGGAGCTTGATAAAATAATGAAAGCTCAAAAGGCAAGAGGAGCGGACTTTGACACAGGCGGCCTGATACGAAAGGCTAAAAGCCTTATCCCGTTGTTGGTTCCGCTGTTCATTTCTGCTTTTCGGCGAGCGGACGAATTGGCTATGGCTATGGAGGCCCGCTGTTACAGGGGTGATTACAACCGTACTCGTATGAAGGAAATGAAGCTTTATCCCTACGATTATCGGTTTATGGCTGTGGTTGGAGCATTCTGCATAGCGGTTATAGGAAGCAGGTTTGTTTGATGTATATTTTATTGACCATTGCTTATGACGGTACAAGCTACTGCGGCTGGCAGCGGCAGAAAAACGGGATTGCGGTGCAGCAAATTATTGAAGAGGCTCTGGAAAGCTTATTCAAAAGCTCCTTTTCCATAACCGGCGCCAGCAGAACCGACGCACGTGTACACGCTTTAGGCCAGAAAGCGGGCTTTACTACAGACAAATGTGTAATACCGCTTAGTAAGCTTCCCCAGGTACTAAATACCATATTGCCTGAGGATATAAAAATACTTTGCGCAGAAGAAAAGGAAAAAGATTTTCATCCCCGTTTTCACGCAAAAGTAAAAACTTACGAATATAGAATACAAAACACGCCTTACCCGTGGCCACAGCTTCGTAATTTTTCATATCATATTCCATATAAGCTGGATTTTGATTCTATGCGGGAGGCTTCCGCCTGTTTTAAAGGAACTCACGATTTTAAAGCCTTCTGCGCAACGGGCGGCAGCGCTAAAACTACAGTAAGAACAATTTACCAAATTGAATTGACAAAAAACGAAAATAATATTATAACACTAGTGTTAAAAGGAAATGGTTTCTTATATAATATGGTGAGGATCATTGCCGGTACTCTAGCTTATGTTGGACAGGGAAAAATAGCTCCCGGGTATATTCCGGCTATTATAGCGACGGGCCGCCGCAGCCTAGGGGGCATAACTGCTCCGCCCCAGGGGCTTACTTTATTAAATGTTGAGTATTAAAAACAAGGAGGCATATAATGAATATTGCAAAACTAGACAGTAACAACTTCGACAAAACTATCTCAAGCAACAAAAAGACGATCATAGTGGATTTCTACGCTGATTGGTGCATGCCCTGCAAAATGCTGACTCCCTTGCTGGAAGAAATAGCCGCTGAAAGGGCCAGCGAGGTTACCGTATACAAGGTAAACGTTGATGAAAACCCTGATCTGGCGGCAAAATATTCCGTCATGAGCATACCCTATATAGTTTCGTTTAAGAATGGACAACTCCACAAACAGGCGGTTGGCGTACAGCCAAAGGCAAGCTTGCTGCAGCTGGTGGATTAGAGAGGAAGCTGACCTATAATCTTATACTATTTTAATTCGGTGTTATGCGGAGCAAAGGCTGTCGCATAACAAACATGCTGTTATACCGAACGAGGAAAACATTAACCTCCTCTGTCGCCGATTAGTCGTTGATACGTTCGCCGAATCGGCTCGTCGTCGGTAAATGTTTTCACCGTTCGGTATAGATAGCCTTTGCTCAATCCTAAAACAATAATTTAGGAGGAGCATAATGGGTTACAAGAACGCAGTTAACGTAATTCCCGCCGATTTGTTGGAAGCAATACAAAAGCATATTGACGGTGAATATATTTATATC
>Ga0153940_1000872_pt1 | contig 14340 bp, 14 predicted proteins | sample TSNJ024MetaG_FD_104736 | JGI IMG/M metagenome (GOLD analysis project Ga0153940, IMG submission 104736) | Attine ant fungus gardens microbial communities from New Jersey, USA - TSNJ024 MetaG | ecosystem: Host-associated > Fungi > Mycelium > Unclassified | place: USA: New Jersey, Brendan T. Byrne...
ATTATCTTTTTCTGCTCGGGCAACTATAATCTTCCAGAGACAAACATCTTGATGTCGCTGCCCTATACTTCAGATATGAAATTGATCTCTTCCAAAATTGACCGTTCTTGAAGAGTGATGACAAGTGCTATCATATATCGAAGACCTTACTCTCCTCTCCAGACTCGTACCAGTTCGTCGTTCCCAGGGATCTTCATAGAACTTGGGCAGCACACGTCCTCGCTCATGGTACTTCCAAGGGAATGGACCTGTACAATGAGGCCTTTACAGGATCAGTGCGAACCAACAATGTATGAGGATGTCCAGAGACATTTCCAAGATGACACAGATGTAAAGAGTTCTTCGACGAGTTTGATCCAAGCCCTATTGGTGTTACAAGCCTGGCGCAGGTACATGTCACTAAGCACAAGTTGAGTGAAAAATATGTCGCTGTGAATGTAAAGGGCGTACTACGCTGTTGTCTTGGTCAAAGTTCGAGTTTTTCTTTCCTATAATCGGGGTTACAACATCTTGCAGAGTTCTGCGACATCGATATGAAGATGGTTGAGATTACGTTGAGTGTGTACTAGTCAATCCCATTCCAAAACAACCTCACTCATCACCCTTGACATCCAGCCATCCAAAAGGCAACCTTTGCTAATGTTTCTATATCTATTTCTACATCTGTCATTGTCCAGTGGATCATGCCGATGGCCGAGTGTGACTGACTGAGGAGGGATATGAGGAAAAATGTGGCAACAGCAGGATGGATCAGCTATTCGCCAAACTTGGGTGGTAATGACTGGCGAAGCTGTGAACAAGTCGCTCAGTTAGCGGCTATATCAAAGGCAGCCGGGTTATCTCGTCTTCAAATACAAGAGCGCTGCCTTGGGATCAGGCCACTCAAGATCCTCCTCTTGGCATTTTGCACGAGTATGGCTCTCGACGGATCCAGATCATGGCCACCTCCTGCGCTAACCATGGGCTCCACGATAATGAGTGACAAAAATGGGAAATTTTGTTGCAGTCTTTGCAGCAGCAATTTGCTACAAATAATTTGTCAAACAGTTCTGATGATGGGCAGGTTCCTCCCCCTCCGCAAACTCACAATGAATTCGCGCCTAGAGTGTCCCAGTCCAACCAACTTCCTCTTATTGAAATCAATCCAAAATACTCTCGGCGCATTCTGCAAGAAACGATGGGTTGCCATTTCATGCAAGAACTCACGATCATATGCCAACACTTTCCTTTCCAGTACCTCCCAACTCAATACCCCCGCATGACCATGATTGGGGCAATCGACTGCCCAAACCTCTCAAATCTTCACTCTTGCCGAGTCGTTCGTTTCTTTCAAAACTTGAGAGAGGGCTTCCAGTGTCGGTTCTCATATCTCTTTGTGAAAGTTTGTCGAATGAAGGGCAAGCATCGGGATACCATTCGCATCATTCTTCTCCGACGCTCGCATACTGTCGTGATAGATAGAAAATAATAATATCCTGTCCTCCGCTCACTCCTACCTGAAGCCGGTATATCGGGTGGCAGTGTAAACGACTCTTCTAGTAGCTTTATCGCGACCATGATGAGTTGCACAGCCAATGGCTGAACAGGAGGTGCTGGCAAAGTCAAGATGCCAACGGTGCTCAGGAGACTTGTTGAACGACTGGAGCAGGCATAGGGCGATCCTACTTTTCCCATACTAGGGATGAGAGGATTGTAGTTTGAGCCATCAGGCGTCCGATAAGCATAATGAACAAGCCCTGGGCTCTTGGGAAGAGACGAACAACCATCTTTGTAAACTACAAAAGGTGGGCCACAAACGGTTCATTTGGTAAGCAAGAGGGCACACATGAAGACTGATTATGACTTGCTGTGTTGTGGTTTCAAGGACCGGGGAGAAGTCTTCAGAACGCGCCAATTTAGTCAACACAGCCTCTAACTAGCAACAAGTCAAAGTAATTAGAGAAGGGTGTGGGTGCTACGAAGCGGAAACTTACTACTAGTTTGCGGTCGTCAGCTGATTCGTCATGCTCAACGAAATCTCTGAATGCCCGTTGCGCTTGTCTCAGTACAGGAAAAGAACAGAGAGAAACTGGACTTACCAAATCCTCGTAGGTTAATGGTTTGGACATCTTGATGTAATTCAGCTCCAGAGAGACACTCACACCCTTGCCGTCCTGATTATCCGTGTTGGTGGCGTTTGCTCGCTGTTGCAAGAATGTCAGTTAATGATGGTTAAGCCGTGTTGAACCATGTACCTATCGCTTCCTAGATGGCATAATTACGGTGATCAGATCATTTTCACCCATACGTTTGACAGATGGCTTTTCGGACAACTTGGGAGGGTCATTCACAACTTCCGAGTCTTCTTAACACGAGCAAACAAAAGAGATTGGGATGCTGTTCGACTTCAAGGGGATTGGGGTGCGGATAGTTCTGATAGTATTTGGAAGGGAAAATAGATTATCCATGTCTTGCCATAAATTGGTCTGTGATGAAAAATAAACGAGTTTTAATATAATAACGACACTTCATTTTAATGAGTCAGCGAGGAACCTGACTGACAGAATCTGTGCGCTGTGGAATATTAAATAGGGCCCGAGGATTTGCCTGCTTCGACTCTGATTCAGCTGGCACTAACGAATTGCGCGTGAGGTCGAGTATTGTCAACGAGTCCCCTACAACTTGCAGTAGGGTGGTAGGCTTGGACCAAGGATAGCTCTAGATCTTCTATCTTCGCCAGAAATTGTGGCATCCCGCTGAGTAGCAATCTCAGAAGGTTCGCGTTTTTATTACGCATCGAACCCACCCTCCTGATATCATTGTCTTTCTCTACCGCTGCCTACTCAGAAGAATCTTTGCATCTCGCAGCAGAATAGTTACAACATATTTCTCGATATCAGACTATCCACATTGATGAGCATATGAAAACAATCAAAGGAGAATCATACTAGAGTCCTGGTTCGATATCGCTCTTGGAATGTCCGTTACTTGTCAAGCATCTCCTCTATCAACTCCTTCGCTTGTGCTTCCAGATTTAATATAGCCGATTTCACCATTTGATTGTTCTTTTAATCCTATAAGAACTTCGTCAGGAGCAGAGATCATATACCATCATCACGATTTCGCCCTCACTCAAATCTTTTGCCATTATAACACCTCGTGAACCGCTTACTCCCTCATCCTCCCGATAGACAAAGTAACCAGATCATGCCTGGCTGACGATGGATAACGCCTACATTCATCGTCTACCTCTTTTCCCTCAAAAATTCTGAGGCTGTTCAAGTGGGCCATTCATAGAAGCAACAGGGGACAGACGTATGCACACTATAGACATGAGTTCAAGAGGTGGGTACGTGTCTGTCCTGTTAATGAACCAATAAGACACAGAATATGCATCGATGGAATCTTTACGGTTCCTTTAAAACTAGAATCAATAAGAGAATCCACGAGATTAAAACTTGGTCTCCGAACCACAAATTTGCTCCCTCTTCCCCACCTAGATTGTGGAAGCAAGGTGATTCTGAAAGTGTATCTTGTGGAGAGTTTTATCGTTTAGGAATGGTCTTGGTCTTGATAAAGTCCTCGGAGAATTCAACTTCGAGAGTAAAAATTTGAAGTTGTCTGTTGTTGGACCGCATCATTATTAGGTAATCACCTATCACTTCGATTGTAGTGTCCCGAGGCCGGACGCACATCAACTTTTGAATCTCGTTTAGACAGGGGAGTCCTGCTACAGCTACAAAACCACATTTCTCTCCGACTCGGATTGGACGCAAGGTAATAGACAGGTGATTCAATCATATTTACTTCTCCGATTCTCACGTTGTTGAAATTATCAATAACAATTCTATAGCATCACGTCCGATGAATTAAGCTCGGTTTTCGAGCATAATGACTCTGATGATATCATGACCCGGAGATCAGGGTTTGAGCTCACCAGCACCATGCTCACCATCTCAGGACTTGTGCTCAAGAGATATATTCATCATGTAGCAACTTTAGCCCTAGACTATCATCACCTTCAGACTGATATCGATGAAAGGTTTACGATAGATGTATCCTTCGTTTTTGCCAGCACTTGTTTCTCTATCGTCTGAGTCTTAATCAGTCTTATCAGATGCAGGGTGATCGTCGCTTGCAGTCAGAATCTAATCGACGATTTAGAGGTCCGAGGATTTTCAAAACCCTTGTTCGGGAAGTGATTGCCCTCCGCCCCTGGCGGATCTGACGCTGGCTCGATATCCACCCACCAGATGATCTTACCCTTATCACCATCATCACTTATCTTTGTAAAGTTTTCCCTTGCCCATCAAACCTGCACAATATTTTTCAGAAAAAGTTGTTGAACTTCGAGGCGTTCTGAGACTCTACATCGTGGGCATCACAGGATATACAAAGATATTCTCGGAAAAAGAGTCGTCATAGACACCTGGTTGACGTCTACTTAAAAGTATGAGTTGACTGAGAAACGATGTGATCAGGGTCCCGAGGACTATGAATGAAGTGGGCCTCATGGCAATCACACGATTACGGTTCTTGGCGTCCGTCCCGCGGGAACACGTGAAACGTAATGATCTAAGAATACAATTCTAGATCTGTTGTTCCCCAACTCGCTTCAGCTAAAGACCGGGCTTTGTTTAAGGAACAAGTTGGTGGAAACGTCAAAAGGTGTTGTGATTTTTTTTCCAAGAGACAAGAAAGGAGGATTTTCAAAGAAGCACCGGTGCTCGACGATTTTGGAATTCCCGAGAAAGTAACCCCAACAGGAAACATCAGAAAACGTGAAGTGTCTGGACAGGAGTACATCAGGACAGTTCAATGAGGTAGAGTAACTCAACCCTCGATCTTTCTATGATTTCTTTGCACATCGTGCTTTTGTCATGTGAGAGAGGAGCTCAAAGTGATGATATGCGATCAAAGAAAATCATTGTGTAACAAGTTTAATGGCAATCCTCTTGGCAAATGACATGACGTCCGAGTGGAAAGAGCCGATCCATTTATCACGTATCTTGGACACCGGGGGTGATGAGGGCCATTACCAGACCGATGCTGATCCAAAGGGGAAAAGATATGATAGTTTGTTCCCGAAATGACAAATATCATTGTCCTTCGGACCAGTCTAGGAAGAGCAAGAGAGATGAGGACGTCATGGTGATTCCAAGTGTCAATAACTTCATGATGATCAGTTAGTAGCCAAGAAGAATGTACACATGAATCACCTTTGCGTTGGACTGTCCACCCGATCGCGGAGAAATTGACCTGACAATCAAGAGAAAAAGCACCCCGGGAGTGAACCCTGTATTACTTTTCTTCTGTATGATTGAAAAAAATTTGGTGGCACAAATAGCGGCTTTGAACATTGGTCACATTTGTCACGCACTCAGTTAATATCGTAAGTATGAGCGTTATCTAATGTAATGAATGTAATGATCATTACCGGTTTAAAGCAGACTAAATAATCATTTGGAAGGATGAAATGGCAAAGACTCCATACCACGTGGGGGTGCTGTTGCGACACTCAATGGTTTAAGACTAAAAAGTTCTGTTATCAAAATGGAAGTTCGTGCATCACATAGAGGATAAGATGAGGGTGAGTGCGATACAGCCTTGGTTGAGTGATGTACATTAGGCGGAGATTGAAGACACGTAGTCTTGTTTATCAGTTTCACATACTCGAGGATAACATGTGAATTATTACATGACGGGATGATGGTTATCAGGGGGGGTTAGACTGAATGAACGAGTATGCTGCTTAGTACGACTGGCTGTTACAAATGGTGGGCATTGACGAGGAATTTGAACCAAGATGTCTTAAAATAGAATTGTGGTACCTGATCCAGAAAAATTGGTTCCTCGAAACGTGCAGTGGAGATTGGAATTGAAATTTGAAATTGCTGAAACACGAAGTAGTTGTTTAGTGTGGGATCGACACGGAGGGACATGAATCTCCTGAAAAAAGATCGGACGGGGTTCCGGCGGCATTCCTGGTGATGTTCCACTGTCGTATGATGGATAGCGTAAGTGAACACGCCTGTGGATGGAATTTATGTAGATATTGCTTCTTGGAACTAAAGTAGTGTGAATGCCAAATGGATCACGTGTTGGATGAGGATGGTCCCGAGTCGGGAGAGAGTGTGAGAAAAAAAAAAGCACCGGAGTTGAAGAAGGAAACCGCCGGTGGAACTCGAAAGGGATAAGCGGAGCGTGACCTGTGACAGACGGAGATCTGGGAGATCTAGATATGATACGTAAGAGAAGGGAGACCAAAAGGAGCATTGGTGTGCGCGAAAACCCTTCTTAACGAGCCCGCCTATTTTTGAGTTGAGCCCCAGGACTTTCTTCTTCTACCATGCCTCGAGCTGAATCCGCGAAAATCAACACCCAGTTTTACTCTTCTGCTCCTACTCCTCCCGCTCCGCCTCCCAAGAAAAAACACGTCTGCCCTACCTGTGAACGCGGCTTCACCACCAGTGGTCACCTTGCTCGCCACACTCGCATTCATACCGGAGAGCGCAACCACAAATGCCCCTTCCCCGGTTGTGAGACCCGCTGCTCCCGCCAGGACAATCTCCAGCAACAGTGAGTCTCTCGTTGTTGTCTCCAAGTCTGTCTCACTGACGCGTTTTTCAGTTATCGCATTCATCTTTCTCCGGGATCGCGTAGAAACTCACGCCGGCCGGGTGGTGCCAAGCGTGCCGCTGCTGCCGAGCGACCCATTGACCGCCCACCTCCTACTTTAGAAGATGTCAGTGTCTATGCGCATCATCTCACGCCTCCGGAATCGCCGGACCCGCTTGTGCAGCCGATAGTTCCAGTTGCTGGCCCATCTCCTCCTCCGTTGCCATCGACACCGGAGCAGGCATACTATGGGCTGTCTGAGTCGCCGTATGTGCCATATTCGTATCGCAATGCAACGACAACGTACCAGGAGCAGGGGCAGGGGAGTGGATTCACGTATATCCACACTACTCCGCTCACTTCGGCCTCGCACGACGGTTCGCGTCACTCAATCTCACACATCATGAGCTACCCAGTTTCCCCGGCGTCTTCCAACTCGGCCTCCTCTCACGGCTCCGGCCCTCCGACTCCGACTTATATCTACGACGAGGCGCATACCCGCTACAACACTGCCACCACGTTCGATCACAGTAATCACCAGATCTATTCTGCCGATGACCGTTTTCAGTCCCCACCTCCGATTCTGGCCCCGATTCATGACCGTCGTGACCATTTTCTCCCCGCGTATCTATACCGCAATTGTCCTCGCCCAATAGTTTAGTCTTGTACTTTGTCTTGTATATATCGTATATCGGAATTGATGGATAAGATACCCTTTTGTCTCACACCACCACCATGCCCAGTGAACTTGACAAGTAGTCGACTTTCCTGCCTCTGCACAGGCCATTTGCTCACATGTCTTGTCAGTGACATTGCCCAGCTTCTCCGATGTGAGCCCATTTCAGAGGAACACGTCAAGCGTCTCTGCCTCAAAGCACGCGAGATCCTGCTTGAAGAAGGCAACGTCCAAGTCGTCGATGCACCCGTCACCGTTAGCAGCTTCTCAGCCCTACCCAGCTCCTTTCTCATCAGCCATCTAGATATGTGGCGACATTCACGGCCAATTCTTCGATATGATGGAGCTTTTCAGAGTCGGTGGCTTTTGCCCACAGACAAACTATCTCTTCATGGGTATATTCATTTTTCTTCTCTCTTCTTTTATTCATCCTTTTTCAGGCGACTTTGTCGATCGTGGTTTTTACTCTGTCGAAACATTTTTGCTTCTTCTCGCTCTCAAAGTTCGATATCCAGATCGTATCACTCTCATACGCGGTAACCACGAATCTAGACAAATCACGCAAGTCTATGGGTTTTACGACGAATGTCAGAGGAAATATGGAAGTAGTCACGTCTGGAGATGGTGTTGCGAAGTCTTTGATTACCTCGCTCTCGCAGCTATTGTAGATGGGAGAGTCTTTTGTGTTCATGGAGGTTTGAGTCCCAATTTACAGAGTATCGACCAGGTGAGGTGATTTCACACAATCACCTGTCTTACTGATCATTGTACAAGATTCGAGCTATCGACAGAAAACAGGAAGTCCCTCACGACGGAGCCATGTGCGATCTTTTATGGTCCGACCCCGACGGTACGCACGCACGCAAAATAGCTTCTCCACCCATAATTTCTCACACACCCAAGATATTCCTGGATGGGGTCTCTCTCCTCGCGGTGCTGGGTTTCTGTTTGGCGCTGACATCACAAAAGGCTTCGCATACAACAATGCTATCGACCTCATCGCCCGAGCACATCAACTTGCCATGGATGGATTCAAGCTCATGTTCGATCAAACAATTGTCACAGTTTGGAGTGCTCCTAATTATTGCTACCGGTGAGCTTCTTCTTTCTATTCGGTTCCACCATTAACTGTTCACAATTGACAGGTGTGGTAATGTGGCCTCCATCCTTGAACTTGATGAACACTTGGGCCAGGAATATAAAGTGTTTCAGCATGCACCAATTGTATGTATTCATTTGTTACATGTCGGAACAGGAACAAAAGAATGTACAATGGGTTGCCCAGCGCAACACATGTGATGAATGAATGATTTCATGTGTTACACTAGGCAACTCATTCTGTTATTCCTGTTCAGACTGAATTTCTACGTAAAAGCAGCTTTTTACAACTGAATCTCCTGTTGTAGGATGTCAGATCGGTACCAGCAAAGCGGCCTCCAGCTGATTACTTTCTCTAGACGGCTCAATATTATTGCCTGACTCTTAGATTCATCGGAACAAGTTTCCCATCAATAGCTGACATCCATGAAAATTTCTGCGCATTTCAGGTCTTCCTATTGGCTCGCCTCATTGTAATGCATTGATAGAAATTTTAATTAAAGTTAGGTACTAGGCCGAAATAAGCCATGGCATTCTATCTGATTACCGGACACTAGACTACGTCTACGTCTTTCCTTTTGGTGCTGTCTTTGAAAACAGCTTAGCTTTCTCAATAGCAGCATAACCTTTTAAACCAGATGAGCAGATATCAAATATATACCATTTTGACTTACTTTGCTTGATGAGATTCCTTTTGTAGCCGACAATGTCGATCTCTTGTTTCGTCAGGTTATGAATCGTCTTGTCAGCAACTTCCCACAGTTCTTCAGCTACTTGACCAATAAGACCTATACACCCCAACAAAACGCATGAGAGAGGAGAGAGAAGAGCAAGACAACGTACGGAAATCATGTGACACAATAACAACGCCTCCTTCGAATTCTTTAATTGCCTTAGCTAAAGCGTCAATAGAGCCCATATCCAGGTGATTAGTTGGTTCATCTTAGAAAATACAGTCATCATCAAAGAACAGGGATGCATTATCATAACTCACCGAGTAGAAGAATGTGCGGATGTTCCATGGCAAGCTGTGCAAACACGACACTTATCAAAGTCTAATTAGTCATAATTCGCGGAGTCAAGGCAGACTCACCGATTCCGAAGACCATCAGAGAGCTGTCTAATAGGAGCAACTTGATGAGCACCAGAAAGTCCAAATCTACCAAGTTGTGCGCGCCACGCTTGCACGTCCTTGTCGGGGTATTTTTCAGAGAATAACGCCTGGAAATATTCGATCGGGCTTTTGTCATAGGGAAGCTGATCAGCGGAGTGTTGTGAGTATTTTGCAAGTTTTAGGGATATGTGTTTGGAGATAGTGCCCTCGCATGGTTGGAGGACACCGGTAACGAGGTTGAGAAGGGTGGACTTGCCGGTACCATTGGCACCAAGAATAGCGATACGGGAGTCCATGCTGTAAAAGTGGAAGCTGTTATAGTTATTCAAATGAGATTCTGGACTGCGCACTCGATACCGAAAGAAAGATGCTGGTACAAAAAGTCCTCTTTTCTACCTGAGTAAGAAAAGGCAACATCATCGAAAGCAACAATCGGCGGTGGAAGTCGGCCAATATCCTCAAAGTTGAATCTGTAAAAACAAAAATGTCAAGTCGAGCAGATATTTGAAAAAACGCATACCGCAAGGGTCTTGGGGCCTCAACCTTCTCAATAAGCCCAGCAGCTTCCATTTTGTCGATGATTTTTTGTTTGGATTTTGCCTGACGGACGAGATTCGAGAACGTGCCTGCACTACGGATGAAGCTATGCGGGGCGATCAGCAACAGGTACTTGCAAAGAGAAAGTCACCTACCTGTTGATATGTGCAATCTCTTCTTGCTGTTTGTGGTATGCCTTCATCTGGTTGATTTCATTCTCCTGTTTCGTCTTGACGTACGTGGTGTAATTACCGCCGTAGTAAACCAGCTTCTTCTTTGGGGTGAGATCCATGATGTGAGTACAGACAGAGTCCATGAAATCCTGCGAGTGAGAAGTTATAACGAGGATGTGATTGTAGGTGGAAAGGTAGGCCTCAAGCCAGACGACTGCGCCAAGGTCGAGATGGTTGGTGGGCTCATCCAGAAGGAGTAGATGAGGCTTGACAAAGAGGGCACGGGCGAGTGCAACACGCATTCGCCAACCACCGGACATGTCCTTTGTAGGTTTTTTCATCATCTCCTGGCTGAAACCGAGACCATGGAGAATGCTCCCCGCCTTAGTCTCAAAAGTGCTCGCATCAAGTTCCTCTAGTTCTTGGTAAGCAGCATCAAGGGCGAGTTCGTCAACATCTTCAGCCACGGAAAGCTCTTCTATCCGAGCCTCGAGCTTGGCCACCTTTGCCTTTGCAGATGTGACGATGAAATCAGTGGCATTCACGTCAGACGGTTCTGCCTCTCCCCGGACAAGGTAAATGTCGATATGCGGAGGGATCTCGATGTCGCGTTCAGCAATAGATTGGAGGAAAGTTGACTAAGATCATCAGCGGATTCGCGAATCTGATCTCAGGAACAAGGCAGACCTTTCCGGACCCATTCTCTCCCAGAAGGCCATATCGATTTCCGTAATTGAATGAGATTTCAGCACCTTCAATGAGAAGTCGGCCATGGAATGAGAGTGTATACGCATCGATCTTTATATCACGACCCTTGACATCAGAAACAAGGACACCGGCTGCACTTCTGCTCGTACAATCAGTACAGAAACAAGGCAGCTGTATGAAACTGTACCTTTCTGTTGCTATGTTGAGCTTGGCCATGGACAAGAGATCCTCTTGACTGTTGGTTTTACTAGGGATGCCGCTGTTACTGGTCAAGGGTGTACTACGGCCATTTACCGAGCCTGTGGGCGTTGAGGGATTAGTACTGGAAGCCCCTGCGGCCTTTTTTGCGGCCCTTTCCTGCAGCCGCTTTTGCCTCGATGCAGAGGGAGCCATGATCGGTGGTGTAGATAGATTTCGAGATTCAAAAATTCATTAATCAATCAATCGTCGGAGTCTCAACCCATGATGGGGGTGATTATATTTATATTCCAGTAGCTGCTAGGACTAAATACCCTAGCACTTTCTCAACAGAATGGACCCAATCAAGTACTATAGTAAGCAAAAACTGCCTTTGGTACGGCGAAGAAACCTTAAAACGCGACTATGATACTCAAAGCTCCCGCAACTGCTACCCACCCCACATTCCCAATGGCATATCCAACAGTCAAAGCATCATTTGGCAAAGTGGTTGAAATTGGCACAATCTGACTTGTTGAACTCGCTGTACTTGAGGCTGCCGCTATGATAGTGCGCATTAGAAACCAGGAGATAAAGGAAAGAATCAGTCATGTACCAGTAGTACATTGATTTTCTTGGAGTAAAGCAGCGGAGGCTTGGTCCAATGACGAACAATTTGACTGGAGACATGTTCTACCCGCTTGCTGAAACGATGCACTGGTACATGCACAAGTCTTGCTCATTCTATAAATAACCACAGGGGTTCACGCAACTGTCAAACCTCAAAAATCGATTCAGACATACGTTTCACAACCAGCAACTTGGGCGGACTGAGTCAGACACTGTAGTACGCATGGGGGGATATTCGAATTCTGTGTATCCGTTGAAATTCCAATAGGAAGCGATAGAGAATTTGTAGGCATCGAGCCTTGAGCAGTTGTCTGGATTAGCAGAAATGCAAGACCGAAAAAGAGATGGCACTGCATGAATAATGACGACGTTGAGTTAAACAGAACAAAAACCAGAGACAACCTTATGAGACTTGGACCAGCCAGCCACCGCGTCTGCGGTTGACCCAATAATTCAGTTCATCATTAACTCATTCAGTATGACGTCAGATTCAGATGAAGGCTGATGGGCATGGGCATTGGTATCTCTGAGCACGGTTTAGAAGACTGAATCCCACTCCTCCCATCAAGAACAATGTGCCTTTAACAGCTTCGTCTGCTGATAATTGAGCTTGACTGTCAACGTCTGATCATTGAATATTAACTAGTCAACTAGTCAAAAAGACGACAACATAGTCCACATATCCAAAAATTCTAAAGAAAAATAGCCAAGTGTAAGAGGTTAATGTCCATTACAGAATCGTCAGCACACCTGATCCAAGCAATATTCACATATATAATAAATCCAGTATGCAAAAAGATACTATATGTGTAAGTGAGAGTCACCATAACGTGATTGACAACATGATACGCAGTCTGCAGGAATCCCTACAGTTACAAGTAAAAGCCTGAAGCCAAGCGCTCGGAAATCGCTGTATCACCTTAGCACAAAACAGACAAGGCGAAAGGACTGGAACTAATTTCCAAGACATGACGACCAGAGTCAATTTCAAGCAAGGAACAAAGAAACAAAGACAATGCCGAAGACCGAGATACTGGAAATAGCCAATGTTTCTGCGCCACTAGTGTTGCTGACACTTGCAGCTGATCCAGAGCGAGTCGCACTACCACCACTCGTAGCGATAACCCCAGAGGGCGAAGTGGAAGTTGGAGGGAGGGTGGGGGAAGGAAGAGCAGTGTAAAGGTCAGTACTGGCGCGGGGAACACAGTTCGACGAGGCGGGGATAGTAGGAGTATAAGGAATGCTAGTGATCGGACCGAGATCTTCCGGTGGTTGAGTGTAAGTCACAACAGCACCATTAGTAGTGTAAACACCAGGAAACTCTCCACTATCGCCATCACAAGACTCGAAAGTTCCATTTTGAACGTTGCTAGGAGCGTTGTAGGCGCAACCAATACGATCGAGGGTGTTTCGACACCAGTCAGCAGCACGGGCTCCTCGAGGATCACAAACCTTCAAGCAGAATTGATTACCACCCATGAAACTAAGAAGGGGAGTTGGTCAATGATACATTACAGTACCCACTGGTGATGTGAAGCCTTACTTGTTCCACTCAGTAACCTGCAGGAATTGACCACTGAAAATTGTGGAGAAGGCGAGACCACCAATGGGGTTTCCACGCTGAGAGCAATTAGCTACATAAGAAAAAAGGTATCAAGAGATGAAAACAAACCAAGTCCTGACCATGAGGGTCCATTTCACCACCAAAATCATCTGGATTCAAGTTGATAAGCTCTTGGTTGATGAACCCGCTGAGGACGGCATAATCAGGAGTTTTCCTGTACTGGACACCGTAAAGGGCGCCAGCAGGAATAAGCCGGGTCCCGTATCCGGGTTTGGAGCACCAGGCCACCATCTCGCCTTCCTGGTCACCGACTGTAGAATTCGGGATAGAGGGGGCCCAGAAGCAGAAATCTGAAGAAACAGTGAATAATCTCTACTTGAGAGCATGACAATGCAGCACGAACCATCGAGGCCGTTGACAACGATTGTCTGGCAAAGAGAATCAGGGCCCTCAGTGGTAGAATTACAGCGGTTGTAGCCAAATTGAGGCCCGCGAGCCAGGTGCGTATCAGGATCTACTTTCTCAGGCTAGGAAAGAGCGGTCGTTGATGTGGCAGATGTATAAGAATAAAAAGGAATGCTTACAACACCCGAGGGATATGAAAGTCCTGTTATTGAAGCGAGAGGAGTAGCAGGGAAAGTACCCGTAATTTGGGCATGGGCAGAGCCTGCAAGGGCGGCAAGGGCGAGGGGAAGGGTGAGCATAACGAGCGGTAGAGTTCGAAGATGAGAGAAAGAGAAAAAGATGGAGCGTGAGAGAAAGTCTCGCGAGCCTTTATCCACATGACCGCAGTATTTTTGGAACCGGCAACCACAGCCTCCCGTTGACTTTACACCCGGATTTGGCTCAGACTCAATTTCCTGGCGTACACCGGGAGAAATACTCTTAATATGTCCCACGTCACCGCCATAAAGGCAGGGATGTACATGTAGCAAGGTACTTTTTGTCAGAAACAAGTGCTGAGCGTCGTTCCTTGGATTGTCTATCCCACCTATTCCTAGATCCACACTTAATTACAATACGGGCGGGACTAAAGTTGAACGGTTTAAATAATTACGTGGTGTAA
>Ga0153940_1000878_pt1 | contig 14313 bp, 20 predicted proteins | sample TSNJ024MetaG_FD_104736 | JGI IMG/M metagenome (GOLD analysis project Ga0153940, IMG submission 104736) | Attine ant fungus gardens microbial communities from New Jersey, USA - TSNJ024 MetaG | ecosystem: Host-associated > Fungi > Mycelium > Unclassified | place: USA: New Jersey, Brendan T. Byrne...
ATATCCACGGTAACCAGAAGAAAGAATAACACAAAATCATATGCTATGAACGCGTAGCGAGAAAATATCAAAGTGACATTTTCTCGGACGAGTTAGAGTGACATTTTCTCAGACCGTTGACACTTTCATTATTTTGAAGACGAGTCCCTTCGCTGTTTTCCCCGCCGCCGTCGTCGCTCGTGTAATCTTTAGATAACCGTATGCTTCCAGGCATGACAATACAAGTTGGGCCTGATTGCGGCTTATTTCCAGTTTTTCAAGGATTGGCGCAAGTTTTACGGCAGACCCTTCTCTTCCGATCATTGCCGCTCTTATTTCATCAAACAGCATCCTATGCACGCGAGGCATCTTCCCCGCTTCATACTTGGAGCGCGTCGTTGTCCCCACTTTGCGGAACTGGTTCACGTATATCTGTCCACCGAAGGCATCACCCGAGTGGGTATTCTCACGAACCAGCCTGGGAGCAACGGCGACGGTTTGTGGTTCTCGCTCCTGTTCTCGGCGCTCCATGGCCGCGGCGAAGTTGTTCAACCCTTTTTTCTGTGCCGGTGCGGTTGTCCCTTTGAGACCGGGCATTACTCTCTCCCCCAAACGTCGAAATTCCCCTCGAGCATTTGACTGTATGCCGCCAGAATCGACTTATAAAGATCGGTATATGGTTTGCGCGCGGGCATAGGGATTCCGGAACCCCAAGCACGTCCCGACGCCAGATTGAATGGTATCAGGCGATTGAGCGGGATATCCCCGGCGATTGGATAAGCCCTGGAATCCAGCGCCGCTCGCGCGATCTCCGCGAGGCCTCGTTTGTCATATCCGATTTTGACGATCGGCATCTGTTCGGCTGCCTTCTCGTGCTTTTGCCCAAAATCATAGACAATGCCGAGATTCGACAAGGAAAAAAGGTCGGGCAATACCGGTATAAGCGCGATATCAGCGTAATCAATCGCGGTCGCGGTCGCTTTATCCAGCGCAGGAGGACAGTCAATCATAATGACGTCGCCGTCGTCGTTGATTTGGTCTGATATTTGCAGCTGCGAATCATAGCGGTTTTGAACGAAAGACATCGCATCGGTGAAATTCCGTTGTGGGTCAAGATCCACAGCGGCGACGCTGTAACCCTCTTCAAGAGCTATTTGAGAGAGGATCACCGCCAGCGTCGTCTTGCCGACGCCGCCTTTATGATTAATCATGGCGATAGCTATTTTTTGCATTGCATTCTCCCTTATTCCTTCTCTGTTGTTAAATTTAACGTTATATTTATAACGTTAAATTATCGTGACAGCTCCTGTTTTTCCGTGTTCTTTTGTTCCATTGAGCTAACCTTCGCTTTCTCGCCCTTCCGGTAATTGATTTTTACAACCTCGCCAACTTTTGGTATCCGATCTAAATTGTCGTGTTTATGTACGAATAAAGAGATTTTTCCGGTTTGTTGGACGGAATATTTGTTGCTGACGTGCAAAATCTTTCCGCGACACTCCGCGTCTTCTCTAATTTTGGTGTAGATTTTTGGCGACGGGTCCTTCACATTTTGCCCAATAAGCCCAAGAGCCAAAACCTCTTTCTCAAGTACTTCATCAGATGTCTGTTCCTGATGATCGATCAAATCAAGTTTATTTAACTGTTCCTCAACCAAGATGTTTAGAGCGGCAAAGAATTTTTTTGCCATTGTCAAATTTTCTTCCGCTTTTTCAGAGGTTATCTCATAATTTGTTTTATATGTAAAAAAATTGCGATCTGTTTCTAGCCTTGAAAAAATGGTGGCCGTTTCTTTTGATACCGATCCATCACCTTTGACAAAAACTTCGTCTAGTCGTTTTTTCAATCCCATGTGTGTTGATGGTACTTGAAGACCATTGCTGATGAGAAGCGCGGCTGTGATATGGAAAACACCATCATACGAGGAACGAGAAGATGGGCCCGGAAGTATAGCTACGCCCGTCTGGGCATCTTCCAGCGATTTCTCTGCCTTTGTAACGTGAGACTTCACGATGATTTTTCTCTCTTCAGGCGTAAGCGTCATAAATAACAACTCCTTCTTCGGCAAGAACGTAAAATAACAATTCGCTTTTTTGGTTTTTTTCATATTCTTCTAGCCCGATGACGAAAGGTGAGATAGGAATCCAGCGATATTTATCCGTTCTCATGTTGTAAGAAACCTCGGTGCTGATGTCAGATATTCTATCTTGATTTTCGTAATCAATTTTTTCCAGAAGAATGAATATATCAATATCCGATTCCTCATTTTCCTCATAACGCACTACGGAACCATAAAGGATGATTTTTCGGAGGTTTTCGCCTTCTATTGCAAGAACACGCTTTTTGAATTCGTAGACCATATCCGCGATTAGTTGCCGACGCTCCGGGTCATCCAACACTTCTCTTTTCGGATATTCAAGCAGCGTCGATTCGACCTTCTCACCCCATGGTTTAAACATGACTTTCACCTCCGACCTTTCTAACGTTAGAAATCTATCGATATATTTCTAACGTTAGATTTTACGCATAGTTCTTTGCTGCGTCAAGCGCGAGCCGGGCATAATATGATATATTTAACGTTAAAAATATGACGTTATAAATCTAATGTTATATATATCACGTTGATTCTAAAACGTTAAAACGGGGCGGACTTTCCGGCAAACGTCCTCGTGAGTGTAACCCAGGTACCGGGAGTCGAATCCCCGCGGGGATTGACTTGTGAGCCATAACTCGCCTGGTAATAATGTCCGCGGCAGCTCGTCATACGCGGTCAAGCGGTTTCCCAACCGATCATGGCTTAACGCCTTTGAGTCCGGCAATAACTCACCATTGATCGTGATACCCTGAGCGCCTCGTGCAACGACATCGCCGCTGCACGCGACAACTTTTTTCAAGAATTGAGCGATGTCCCCTCGCCCGGCTCGTGTGCGCTTGAATGGATAGCCCGCATATCGCGTGTATTCTGCAAACGATTCAACGGGTACGACCACATAGTTTCCCCGCTCGATGGGTGTACCGGAAGAAACCCACAGTCCCACCGGCGAAGAACGTGTAGTGTTGATAATCAGAACCTCACACGCAATCAGCAAAGAAAAAACCGCCCCGATCAGAATGATCAAGGCGGCTCCGATCCGGCTCTTGTATCTTGACGCTTTGCTCACCATTGCGGTTTGGCGCGGAACCCTCGACCGCTCTCCTTCTCCTGCGCCGCATTCTGGAGCGCCTTGCGGTAATTATCATTTGCGGCTTTACTGCTAACCTTCGCCTCTTTAGCTTCTATCAGACTCTTTTCAAGAGCTGCAACACGTTCTTTAAGTTTGGATATCTCCGCGTCTTTTGTTGAGAGTTCTGCCCGCAGATTTACGCTCTCTCCGGCGACCGTGTTCGAACTCGAATTAGCGTTAAAGGCAATTCCAGTCGCCCCAATACTCCAAATAACCAACACGATGATGATAATTTTCATTCTGTCCATACACGTACACCTCACAGTTTTATTCAATAATTTTCCCATCGACGCATAATACGCACTCAATGAGATACTGGCAAGCCTCTTGTCGTCTATTGGATTAGAATATCGCTTTTCTCCGGAGCGTTAGTTTTCGCGCGTTCGGAGAACGTGCGATCCATAAAATATAGAATTTGCCGTCCGTACACTACCGGGAACCCGGCGGCAAAAACGAGCATATCTCCTGGTTTCTTTATCCGCAGCTCCGCGTCCTTTTCCGGCCCGGGAAGCCTCATACATTCGTCGGGCGTGAGCAGCGGGCGCTGTATCATCTGTTGTTGTCGGCTGATACTTTTTTTTGTAAACAACCCCGTCCCCCCGGAATACGACTCTGATTCCGTCCGGACAATAACCGTCCTTATTCCCGTTTTCTCGGAAAGATATTTTGCCGTGTCGAGCTTATTTGGCGCGTAAGCAATCTGGATATGGCAGTTGCTGGTGATCGATTCTTCTTTGCCGTAGGCCTCGTAGAGCTGTGCCAAATCCTGCGTGATCAAATATGCCTTGATGTTCCAGCCTCCGAAGTAAGCTATCGCGTCGCTGATGACGCCGACTCTGCCGATGCTCGGGAACTCGTCGAGCAGCATCAGCAAGCGGTGTTTATAGGGTGCCTTCTGCTCTCCATCGAGAAACTCCATCTCAGGCATCAGCGCGTAGATCATTTGCGTCAAAAACAGGCGTATCAGCGGACGAATGCGGCGTAAAGAGGCCGGGTTGAGAACCAGATATAACGACACCGGCGTTTCGAAATCCATTAAATCAGTCAGACGGAAGCCGCTCTTCGCCGTGTTTTTGGCGATAATCGGATCGGTGTACAGCTCAAGATATTTGACCGCGGACGAGAGTACCGACGAAGCTTCCATTTCGGCGCGGTTAAGCATCTCCTGGGCGGCCTTCTGGACAACCGGGTGACAAACGCCCTCCGTCGGATTACCCTGCGTATCACAAAAAGTATCACCCTCCATCTTGTGGTCGAAATTGAGCCACTCCTGCATGGTATCGTCGTATCCTTGGCCGGGTTTCGTAAGTTCGAGAAGGACGTCGGCGAGATTGGCGATTTTCCCCTCTTTCCTGGCGCGATATACGACGTGAGCGATCGCTCCGGTCAGCAGAGACCTCGCCGTGCTCGTCCAGTGATCATCCGCTCCTTTTCCGTCCGGATCCACCAAAATCCCGGCTACGTTCATGATATCGCCAACTTCGTACTGCGTTCTCACGCGTATTTCTTCTAGCGGGTTGTAGGTGACAGAGCGCCCGATCACAGCGTCGGTCGGATCCCAGCGGAGAACTTTTTGCCCCTGCTGCTGCCTCCAACCGCTTGTGAGAGCCCAGTTTTCGCCCTTGATATCGAGATTAACGACCGAATGCTCCCAGGAGAGCAGCGTCGGCAGTACGAGACCGACGCCCTTACCGGAACGCGTCGGGGCGAAGGCGAGAACGTGTTCTTTGCCGTTATGACGCAGGTAATATTGACGATCATCCTTCGGGTTGACCCAGCCGCCGACGTAGACGCCATCCCCTTTTTTACCTTTGGAGGGAAGCAGCGAGGCCGCCGTGATTTGCTTCCTCGTCGCCCAACTCGCCGACCCATGCACCGAGCCGATATCCGTGTTTGCGTTGATCTGCTGGCGTATCCCCGCAAGCAAAAGCGCCAAGCTGATTGCCCCACCGGCGGCCAGTATCAAGAGGCTTTGATTAAAAGGTTCCGTGTTAGCGTTTTTTTGTTTGTACCCCGAAACCCATTCCACAAGTTGCCACGGAGCGTATACCCGAAGACCGGCCACATCAATGCCTCCCGGCAACCTGTTTTTGCCTTTGGTGTAAGCGAAGTGCTGCGTGGCTGCTATCATGGATACTAGCAACAGTAGTAAACCAAATGCGGCAAGTTTACGCCCGCTGCGCGATTTATCACCTCCCTGAAACGAGTACCCTCCCTGTGTTACCGTGGATTTCACGATATTCCCCTCTGTATGGCTTGACTGTTTTGCTGTTTATTCTCCGGGACATTGACCTGAACGCGGGCTTTTTCAACGCCGTAAGGCCATGCCACATTAACCTTGTCTCCTTCTTGCAGTCCGCTTGCCGGCGGTTGAAGCTCCATTAGCCTCAACTCGTAGATGTATAAGCTTCTGCCCTTAAGAAGAATTGCACCGTCTTTTGTGCGAGACACGACCTCGTATCCCTTAAGCGGCCCAATCCCTTTTCGCCCGATGTTCTTGTCCGAAATATCTTTCACGGATATGCCCGCGGCATTGATCTTTTTCAAAGCGGTCTTGTTGTCTTCGAGGTTTCTTTTGAGCTGCTCGATAAGATCAAGAGTTTCATTCGTCTGAGACGACAGTTCACGCCCGCGAAACTGCGAATTATCCAACGCCCGTGGGCTTTGGAGCAGTGTAGCCGCTTGGTGAATTCGCTGCTCATCGTCCCTGTCCATTTCAACCGGTTTATTGTGCTTCGAGGCCTCCGGTGTGCCTTGTGTGCTTTTTATTTGTTCGACATGTTTACCACGAAACTTCTCCAAATTTGTGTGAATACCGAGTGCGATTACCACTCCGTCAAATTCTTCAAGCAGAGGATCGCCTATTTTTGTAGCCTCAAAATCATCACACAAAACGTTAATGCCGATCTTTTCAACATGCTCTACAATGGCTTTCTTAGTATCATCAGGTATATCGCTATAATAATTTGACAAAAGAAATGACACGTCGAACATATCCCTCGGTTTCGCCCTACCGATAAATGCATGTGTTTTCATGCCCGACAACGTGCCAATCTCGTAAACGCTGATCCCGTCAATCCGTACTGCTTGCCCAATATGTTTATTTCTCTTTGAGAATTCTATTTTCAGTGGATAGTCTCCATCAGAACGAGTGGCTCCGTAATGCAGCATATACCTCTTGGTCGTATCAGTGTCCTTTTTGATATTGATTTGATAGTTCGTGATATCTAGCTTTTTTGCCACCTTTGCCACCATCTGGGTTATGTCTATATCTGAACCACTCGGTATATCAAAATCCATATCCTCGCTAAATCTATTCAAACCATACGCGAGTAATAACGCTGTTCCTCCTTTCAAAACAGCGGTTCCGGCTCTTGTGATTTCCCGAGCCAGTTCTCTCATCAGCTGTAACCTTTTTTCTTGATCCGGACTAAATAACATACCCGATGTCTCCCGCTCTCTCCCTGGCGATCCAGTCTTCAAGATAGAGTTTCTGCTGCGCGTCAAGTTCTGTTGCAAGCATCTTTGAAGCCATACGCAATAACTCTTCCGCCTGCTCTTCTGTGTCAAGAAAATCTGTACTCGCACCGAGGAAGTTCGATAACCGCATGTGCCGCAGCAGATAGTAGTACATGAAGTCAAGAATTGCCCTCGTGTGATTTGCCGCGTGATGAGATCTTGAAAGATTAAAGCGCAGCCCTCTTCTTCGCAGAGCTGAAGAGCACTCGTACACGCCGTAATAGCTGTAGATATGGCGGGTATCAACTTTGCCGTTTTCACCTGCGATAAAGATCTCCGACGGCTTACCGTTGTGATAGAAAAGGTTCATGAAATGCCAATCACCGCTGGTGTCCTCAGGAGCCGGAAGATTAAGAGCCGCCATCCCGGAAATATATCTGTCCCGCGAGAGGTCATCTGGTATGACGTTTTGTTTTGTTGGGTCCAAATCGAACAATCTATCTCACCCTTTCAATTTTACAGCTTTTTCTAGCAAACGAATATCACCTGCGAGTTTACGCAACGAACGCTCCCAACTCTTGCGTGCGCCTATCTTAAGCTTGATATCTTGAAGCACTTCGGGGTCTTGCCCTATGTATTTCGAGCGCACCTTGTCTCCATCGCGCCAGCATAAATAGTGATACTCCCTTCCGTCTATTTTCTTGATTTGCAGCGAACCCTTGGGATATTCTTTTAATGTTTCGACTGACGCTTCGTATATTTGACGCATCCTCTCAAGGTCATCGGCCCAAACGTATCTCACGGTAGACATATAATTCACGCCCCCTCATAACCAACATTATAACATAATAGCCGGTATATGTTGGTTATGAGAGGATCAGAATAGATGTCTCCTACCTCCCGTGCGCATGTGTTTTTTCTTGGTGTCGTTCGACGACCGAAACTTTTGCCTTGGCGTCTTTTTGGTAGATGATGCGGACGTCTTTATCCTTCTCCGGTATACACTCCAGCTTATCATGGGTGTGTACAACAAGCGATGTTTTGCCAACCTGTTGGACGGAGTAACCTTTGTCGGTGTTGGTGTGCATAATCTTGCCCTTATAATTGCCGTTTTCGTTTGGATTGGTGTAGATTTTTGCGTCCTTGATCAATCCCAGCGCCTTGACTTCATTCTTGAAATTCTCTGCGCTGCTCTCTGGAGCCGTAGGCTGCGTCAAATTTTTTGCCGCTTCCGTCACGGCTTGGCCCTCTTGCCTTTGTCCCTCGCGCTCCTGCTGATGCTGAAGCTCTTGTTCGCGTTTGTGCTCGTGCAGCAAGATAAGATTAGCCGCCTTGTCGGCCGAAGTGGCAGCCCTGAAAAGCTCGTCTGGATCCTTTTTCAGCGCCCCTATCCAGTGGCTTATATACGCTGCGTGATTGTCAAAATGCGACTGTTCGGGCATCAGCCCCGTCTCGCCGCCCACAAACATGCTCGTCAGTTCCGCGACGAGCTCCTCTTTTGCGTATTGCGGGCTCCCGAAGGTCCCCGACATATCGCGGTTCAATCTGTCCGGATGCCCGGTCCAGTGACCTAGTTCGTGCAGTGCGGTTGTATAGTAAGACTCCCTGTCGGTAAAACTGGACGGGTGCGGCAATGTGATCTGATCATTAGCCTTCGAGTAGTATGCCCCGCCATCACCGTGAGCAATCCTTGCCCCCGACTCCTCCAGCATTCTCTCCGCCTTTTCGATCTTTTCAAACGGAGTCAATTCAGGACGAATATACGGCGATATACCGTTAATCTGTGCCGCGTTAAAGACCACAAACTGCTTGGCGACTACCGTTTTTTCGATCTCTTTCGTTTCCTCATTTTCTTTTTCCGTGATCTCAAAATATGAAACATGCGTACCCTTCGAACCTTTCTGGATACGCCACCCTTTCTCGTTTGCTTGTTTGAGAGTACACCATCTTGGATCGTCCCAACCATTTTTCGCGCTGATAAACGCCAACGATAGAGCGTTGCCCCCGTTGTAACGCCGTCCTGTAGCAGCGTTATGCGGTAAATTTTGCATGCTCTTCCAGGTCTTCTGCCACTCGCCGGTACCCTTCTCAAGCGCGTCGCAAACGTCGTCAACGATCTGCTTGCGGACGTCTTTAAGCTTCTGCCCCATTTCCGCCATCACATGTTCTCCCAAATCTTCGCGGCTGCGTCGATCTCTCCCTGTGTAGGCATCTTTAATTCCTCTACGCTCTCCGGCTCTCCCATGTCTTTGTCCGGACGATCTCCAAGGTTGATTCCGTAAAACTCCTCCATGATCTTGATCTTTTCCTGCATTTCTCAACGCCTCCATTCGTGTTTGTAGTTCCGGATTCGTGATATTGATTCCGTTTTCAACCGCCACTTTCATGCAAAGCTCAACGTATTTTTGATTGCCGTGGACTCTGCACCCACCCCATTTTGCCTGAGCTAATTGCAATGTCGCGAGCACAGCTTCTTCCGACATCTCTTTGGTATGAATTTTACGACCGGTATCAACAATAATCGGACGTACCCTTCCGGGTATCCTGAATCCTGCGCCTCCGGCAACGCGAACCGCTTCAAGCCCGAATATCCCAAGTTTTTTCTTCTCGTTTACCGCGGCATCGACGAGACTCAAAGGATCCGTCGCCGCCGCGGCTGCGGCAAAATTTCCCGGTCGCCCTACCCCTCTTGCCCAATCACGGCGCGAAGGGAAACACCCGATGCTCTCGATCAGCTCTTTACGTTCCAGCGCGTGTTCTTCGATCAGTTCTTTGCGATCCCGTGCCTGGTCTATCGCAATAAACGCGCGTAAAAAATTCAGTTCTGCGCCCTTCCCTTTCCAGCTTCCCTTAAGTGTTTCAGCACGTAGTTTTTTTTGTGTCTCATAGAGGTCTTTTTTCTGCGCAAGATGTGTCTCTCTTAATTCCCTAATCAGGTCATTCTTCGTCCTCCAAAAGGTATTTCTCGCGACGTCATAGCGGATTTTCTCGGACAAACTCTTGTCTTCGCGAGTAGTTTTATCGGGTAATTCCACGGGTATTTCTTGAGTAACGACGCTGTCTTTTTCGGGGATTTTTTCGTGTTTATCCCGGGATTTTTCGCGGTCATCCTTTGGCTCTTCGTAGTCTCCGAATCGTTTTTCAAGTTTCGTCAAGGTGCAATTTTTTGATATCGTGGACGCCTTGATTTCGGTTCCGGCGATGACAATCACCGCGCCGCTGCCTTTACGCTGATACCTCGCGCCAACCTCCGCGAGCTTTGAATGAAAATCATCCCAGGTTGCCGCGCTCTTTATGAGCTTCGGCGTAATTCGGTCAATCGCGATAGAGTGCGCGGAATATTCGCCGGTGTGCGCCTCAAAATCCCGCGCTCTTTCCGGGATTGTCACGTCGTTAATCTGCGGTTCAACACTCTTTGTCGGTACGACCCTACCGTTATGCACAACATAGTGTTTCCCCGATAATTCCACTCCCCAACCCTGAGTAAGTTCTATCTCTCGAACTGTTTTTTCGAGCTCTTTTTTCGTCCACCCGCCCGCGGCTTTGATCGCCTTGTAACTTTCCGTGTGTACCCGGTTATAGACAACGTGAAGGTTTACGTGCTCGGTGTTTTCGTGTACACCGTAAACGCATTGACAACCATCAAGACCGAAGTTCTGCTCCATGCGTTTAACAGCATCATCGACCTGGGCGTTTGTCGGTTTCTCGTCGTGCGGCCACGACATGACGACGTGTAAAATAGGATTACCAACGCGAGTGTTTTGCACGGCGCAGCTCTTCATTTCCGCGGCGGCCAAATCTATAAAATCCTGCGGACGATCTAGCCCGGGAAAGTCTGCCAGTGCAAGATTTCGCGAGCCGACATACGTGCATTTATCCTTGTGACCGACTCCGGCAATATAGCGCGCGACGGCGTGAAAAGACGACCTGCCGTCACGCCTTCTCGGTATAACTTTGCCGATCACCGGTGATTAACCTCGGCAGTTAAAGCGCGAACGACACTGCGCATCTCTTCGATCGCCGCGGCTGTTTTTTCCGAGTAAGCTCCGCCCGATTCGTTATGTATTAATTTCATCAGACCACCCTGACGCCGTAATTCGTTGACAAGATTTTGCTCCACGCGAGAGATAATTTTTCTTCCGCTCGCGCAGCGGCGTATAAATTCGGCGAGCGTAAGCCCGCTCTTTTCCACTCGAAACATGAGGTCTTTGTACTCCGTTTCTGTCATACGCACGCGTATTATTTTAGTTCGCCGTTCCGCGTTTTTTTTCCCCATGATTTTCTCAATAAAATCCCCTTCAATATTTTTTGATGCTCTTACAGCCGACAAAGAAAGCCCGTTATTGTGTCATTTTTCGTGTTCGTATTGTGCTATTTTTCGGGTTCTGCGAAAAGGGGTGCAGGGGAAATATCCCCTGCTGGAGTCAAGAGGTAAAACCTCTTGCAAGCCAGGAGTAAAACAGGTGAGAAGCGAAGCGCCGAGCCTGTTTTACGTCCCTTGACCGACGCAAAGCGTAGGTCAAGGGCCTGCTTGCCCGTACCAATCCCCGGTTATTTGGGCGAGTATATGACATGTTCCGGAAAAGTTATCGTAATACGATAAAAAACAAAGACGCAATGCTATATTTCCAGCTAAAAGCACCAAGAAAGGATCGAGATAACCATGAACACGGACAAAAACATGGATGATTTTATATCGATTGAAACGCTCGAAGCGATGAAGATAAAAATGCAAGAGATGGAACCTCAAAGGAAAAAACTATACACCAAAAAAGACGCCATTTATTTTCTAGCAGACACGATAAATGACCTGTTGAAGAAAGAATATAACGAGTTGGAGATATCAAATATACTGATAAATGGCGGTATAAATATTGGTGTGAGAGCACTAAAAAAATACTTACGCGAGAAAGAAAAGGGCGCGGAAAAACCCAAGCGACGCCGCGCTTCGAGAACAACTAATACACAAAATAATGAGGACGTGGCGATGAAAAAAGACACCCAGCTTGAGACAAAGAGTAATCTGCATTTTGAAATACCGGAAGATAGCGAGGAGATTTAAACAACCATGGAGAACAACAAGAACTTACACATAGTCAACGGGTCAAAAGGCGGCGTCGGAAAATCCTTTGTTTGCATGGCGCTGCTCGACTATCTCACGCAACATTGCGACAAAAAAATCACACTGGTCGAGAGCGATACATCCAACCCTGACGTCGCAAAAGCTTACGGTAAGGACGAGAAAATTGACGTGATATCCCTCAGACTTGACGACGCGGATGGTTGGATTGAACTCGTAAACATCTGCGACAACACCGGAAACGATATCGTTGTAAACTCGGCTGCTCGGTCAAACGATGCTGTCGCGGAGTATGGAGTAACGCTAACTAAATCACTCGAAGAGCTGCAGAGAAACGCCATATCCTACTGGGTTATAAACCGCCAAAGAGATTCAATCGAACTACTTAAGAAATACGAACAACACATGAACGGGACTATACACGTTGTCCGAAATACTTATTACGGAGACGCGAAAAAATTTGAACTTTACAACTCGTCTATTACGGCAAAACATCTCGAAAACCGCGGTAAAACACTTAATTTTCCGGATTTGGCTGACCGCGTCGCCGACGATCTGTACTCAAAACGACTGTCCATAGCACGCGCAATCAAGGAGCTTCCGATCGGAAATCGGGCCGAGTTGAAACGTTGGCGGAAGCTCGCGTGGGAAATGTTTGGAGGCGCTTTGCAGCATGAGTAGTGAGGTCGAAAGGTATGAGAGTTTTTTCGGGCAAGGAACGGAGGAAGAACAGCTGCGCATAAAGGAGATAGCCTCGTCTCTCGGAATCAAAGACAACGACGCGATCTGGATTATCATCTACGTGATGAACTACTTCGGGCGTTTTTATCAGAATTTGCCCCAGCGATTGAAGGAAAGCGCCGACGCCTCCGTCGAAAGTGTAAAGGCTCGTTGCGTCGCAGCCGCGGACGAAGAAATCGAGCGCACCAAAAGCGACCTCGCCCAAGCCGTCTTAACTCGTGCCGACGAACTGGCGAAGCGCAGGGGCATGTACTCCGTTGTCCAACCTATCGCGTGGCTCTGCTGTGGCATATATACCCTTTGCCTCCTGTGTTTTGTCGCGGGAGCCGCCGTCGCCGGAAAAGGATGGGGGCAAAATCCTTTTGACTCTCTCCTGGCGGCTCCAGCCGGGTGGATTTTGCCAATTGCCGTATTGCCAGTGGCCATATATTCAGGCTGGCAAGCATGGCTAGGTTACCGGTATACAGGTAATCGGAGAAACATTGCAATATTATTCGGCTCAAGTGCGCTCTGCGCGCTTGCCCTGCTCTGTTTTTTACGTGTCCTATGACACCGCGGCATCGCGACGGGATTTCCCGCCTTCTCTTGCCGCTATGTAATCGTCCAGACTAATGCACTCGCCGCGAGCATACTCAGCTTCGGCCTTCTCTAGCTCTGCGGCCTCGTCGGAGGTTAGCTTTGTAAAATCAGAATCCCAAGCTAATACAAGACGCTTAACAATTTCAAGCGCTAAGTCTTGCTCCGGGTCCGGTAGCATTTCGATCAGGTTCGTTATTTTTTCTTGCGTTGCCGTAGACATCGTTTTGTTATATCGCGACCTTTTCACGCGCGCGCTTTTTCTCGATTCTGCCCCAAACCTCCTCGTGGGTCGAAAATTTTTCGCCTCGCTCTTTCGCCATCTCGTATTCTTTGACAGCCTCTATTTCCTCCGGTAATAACTCGTCCTCTTCTCCTGTGACTATGCGAGAAAGCAAGAAATATACGAGGTTAACCTCGCTGTCGCTAATCTTATCGACGAGCTTGTGCAATGCGTTCTTACTCATGTTTTACACCTCCCTGTATACTTGGCCGCGAGAACCTATCGTCACGATTAAGATATCCTCAGGGGCTATCCAATCAAAAATGATCCTCGTTTTTCCAATCCGAAGCCGATAAAGCGTTTTATGCCCTTTGACTTTAATCACGTCTCCATCGGGAAGTTTTTCTACCCCCGCCTTGATTCGCGACTGTAAAGGCTCATTCAGCGCGTCTAACTCCTTCTCCGCCCGTCTCGTGTATTCTTTTCTCACGTCCTCCGGATTCATGCATTAACAACCTCGAGAGCTTCCGCCTCTTCATCCCATAGCAGATTTATAGCGTATCCCACATCAGTTACCTCCTTGGCCCAGACCTCTTTTTTCAATATTACCATCACGCGATTTAGTCCATCAATGGCGATTTAACAATCCTCGAGAGAAATAATTTTATCTATGGTTTTTTCCATGATAACTTTCAAACTCTCATCAGAAAAACAAGAATATTGTTTATCTCCAGCCATTATTTGCAAGCCTAAAATTTTACATATAGCAATAAGCTGTGTTGGAGATAACTCTATAGCGAAATTACTGCCATCCTTGTCATAGACAAGCAGTTCCGCGCCTTCAATCACTAGAACCATCTCCTAATGCCTTTACTTCCTCGCATTTCTCTTCGTTGGTGGGTATTGCTTTTTGGCTACTTCTCATAACGCCAAGAGTCTCATCCATTTTGAACTGTAGCTGGTTAAACCCTCATTCCTCGAATTCAACAAGTCAAAACAAGTCTATTCGTTGTGTATAACCGGCATCTCTCCGA
>Ga0153940_1000880_pt1 | contig 14309 bp, 7 predicted proteins | sample TSNJ024MetaG_FD_104736 | JGI IMG/M metagenome (GOLD analysis project Ga0153940, IMG submission 104736) | Attine ant fungus gardens microbial communities from New Jersey, USA - TSNJ024 MetaG | ecosystem: Host-associated > Fungi > Mycelium > Unclassified | place: USA: New Jersey, Brendan T. Byrne...
CTTATGTCAACCTCTTCATATTCAAATGTTGGCTCCGTATCCGGAACAAACTCATCCCCGTCCACAAGACCTTCATATTCCAGCACGAAACCGGGGATTTCGCTGCCTGCTACAATTACCTCATCTCTTACCCTGACGGTAGCATCTTTTTTGCTGATGGTAAAGATGATAGGGGCGCTGCTTCCCACATACTGTGAATTTGCAGCCGTGGAAATCAAAAGTTCATAATCTCCTGCTTCATGAGGTGCCTCTACACTTTCATAGTCGCCGTCATCGGTGCTGGTATAAGTGTAAACCAAATCTGTGTATTCTGCGGTTACTTTCGTTTCTCCACTCATGATAACAAGTTCGCCGACTGGTTCAACAGGTGTACCGTCGTATTCCTTATCATCTACCGATATGCCCTCTATGGTGACAGGGGTCTGTTCAGATACTGTAGTTATCGTCAATGGATCCCCAATGTAACTAAGCTTACCGTCCTCCGATACACCAATTACGATATAACTGTACTGGGTATCATCAAGCACCTCTGTATCAGTCAGATTGTCGCTGCCAGTGACTTCCGCAACCACAGAGTAGCCCGCTGCTGTTAATGCAAGCCGTGTCGTATTGGAGAGTGTACCCTTCGACCTAAAGTCAATACCGCCTATATTCGCATCACCGTCTCTACGCCATAACTGATGACCTGTTACAACGAATCCATAGTCGCCGTCATTAGCAGGAGTGTAACTGACTTCAACTGAGCCATCAATGAGTTCGGCTGTTACCTCACGTGCTGTAAGAGCGTTTGCGGAAGGCATATAGTCAATATGCTGAGGCTGGTTATAGGATGAGTTCTGCCATGCTGTGCCCTCATGGTAAGCCAGGTTCTCCATCAGATGAGGAATCACATAATCTGTCTGAATCGTCGTCCTGTAGAGGCGAACCTTGCTGTTATCGAAAGCACATCGCAGCAAAAGTTCTTCACGCCAATCGCCAAGAATGTCGGCTTTCAGGCATGGGTTACCCTTTGTGCCATTGTTGGTATAGACTTCGGTACTTTCGAACAGTTTGATTTCCTTGTTATTCAGGTAATCCCACTTGGTAATGTTCGTGGAAATCGGCTTGTTATTATACGTATGATCCTGGAATTCGGAAAGCAGATCACCGCTCCAGTAAAGATCAAAGTTAATCGATGGGGAGCCCTCCGCGAGCTGTGTCAATTCTCCAACTGTCGTATCTTCGGTTTTCCCTAAAAGAGCAGGAAACTCTGATTCCAGTGAGAATACGCCAGCACGTGCAAACCAGTCATCCCGAATCTCGCTGACCGGTGCGCAGTTCGCCCAAAACTGAGCATTTTTCACTGTCGGATCAATGCGGGCTATCATGCCGCGCCCAACCTCTCTGCCAACATAGTAACCGGCCAATAGCTCACCTGTAAGCGCGTCGCGTACATGAACGTGGTAAGTCTCGTTATCATTTTCTTGAATCATCATAATCTCCAGCTTATTTTCACGACCGTCCGTATAAATAAAGTTCCCTACATGCATTGCATTGCCGTGACCAAAGTTAGTGTATTCAAGTACCGTAAAATCGTTCTTCAGTACAAGCGCGCCAAAGATAATGTCATCCTTACCGTCTCCTGTAATATCGTTGATGGCAATGCTGTGATTGCCTTGCCCTTTAATATTCTCCCAATTTGTGGAACCGGCTGCCGAATCATATGTATTCCCAACTTGGAGCTTATTATTATCATCAAGGTAATACTCCGTTAACGTCATGCGCGTATAATAGCCACGCTGCAATAAATAAGACGGATGTTCGTCAGTGCCTTCCAGATATGCTACAGCGGCGTTAAAACGATCCATGCGGTTGCCATACAAATCACCCCAGCTATACTCGCCACGTGGGAAATAGCAATCGATGGTGTCCATTATTTCCCCTGTTGAACCGTTGAAACACGATACGTATTCGGGTCCCGCAAGAATGTAACCATTACCCACTGTTGTTGCGTAAGGCGCATCTCCGCAATTGCGATAGTCGTAGCTTGCCCTGCCGCTTAAGACATTCGTTGGAAGCTGACTCGCACTCACCGCACCAACATGTCCAGTCTCCACAAGTGTCTGGTCAGTACCGTCCTGGCTCCGGTACGTCGTACTGCCGTCGGCGGTCTTCATCATAATTTCTGCACAGCCATCTTCGTTAAAGTCCCAAACAATGAATTGGGTATAATGCGCTCCGGAGCGGATATTCACACCAAGGTCTATACGCCACAAGAGCATGATTTCACCGGTATTCCAATTCACCTGATAACCGTCCATTATCTGTGTGCCCGTATAACCGCCGTTGCTGTTATCCTGCGCATTTGACGGATCCCACTTCACAACAAGCAGGTCATAATCCCCATCAATGCCCAGACTTCCGATAGAACTGTCGTTTGCTGTATATGTACACGTTGTGCCGTCCGGCATAATCTGAGCAGCCGGCTGATATAGCTGGAGCTCCAGATAGTAATTCCACCAGACTCGCACTTCCTTGGCCACAAGCCCCTGCTCATTGTCCGAGCTGCCCACAACCTTGTACACATTGTACGCGGTGCCGCCTTCGTCCACCAGGTTCGTCACCTTAAGGTTGGAGGCTATTTGCACGCCATCTCTGTAAATATCGAAAGTTGTTTTATTATCTGTATCCGCCTCATACCAGCGCCAGCTAAGGTAAACGCCGCTGGTGTATTCATTACCGTTCGTATCGGTAGCGGAAACAAGTACCTCCGCCCCCTTCGTGCCCGTAAGGTTTATTGCGACCAGCCCTCGATCTTTACCAGTACCATTATCGGAAGGTACATAACCAGAACCCGTTATTTCCGAAGCGAATTTCTCTGAAAGCTCGCTTATGCCGCCCTCACCCATCGACTCAAACCTGTAGTAAGTTTTCGCTATATTGGTAAGGTTCGGGTGTGTGTCAACATATGTGTCAATATCTTCGACTGTGGCTATTTTTTGATAAACACCGTTTTCAAAGAATGAGCGGTAAATTATGTAGCTATCCGCTCCTGTGACTTTTTCCCATTCAAGAGTAAACTTACCATTTTCCGGTGTAATCGTCACCTGTGTAACTGTATCCGGCGGTGTAAGCGATTCATCGTAGAGCGTAGCTGTGACCGGGGTGCTTCTCGCGCTTGTAACACCGTCCACGATGGCTTCTACCGTCACATTATACACCGCATTGCCGCGCATCACCGCTGCCGTATACGTACCTACGGCGTTAACTGTAAGAGAAAGTTCTTCCGGTCTGTTGCTTGTTTGTGTGTAGATGTTGTATGTTACACTTGCACCTTCCGGGAAGTTGTACGGTGCTATCGTTACATCGAACTTGCCTTCCTTGGGTATTACATTTGAAATAGAACTAATTTCGGGTGTTTCAAGAAGCTGCTCTATAATGATGCCCGCTACGCGATTTTGCGCACCAAACGTCATCGTAAGCTGTCCATCGGTAACATTCACCGTTTGCGAAACAACCTCTATGGCAGAAGCCGCAGTGCTGCCGCTGATTTGTATGCCGTTGTTAAAAATAATAGAACGCGCGGAAGATTTGTCATCCACATTGCTGAACACGCCCTTAACCGTATATAGTCCATTAGGCACATTTACGACAAACGGAATAGAACTGTTCCAAAGCTCTGTGTATTTGCTCACACTCAGCGGTATATTCTCTATTCCTTTATATGTGTTACCAGTCTCGCCGGGACGCCCATCTCCGAGATTTACGTTCGCGATGAAACCCCAGCCACGTTCAGTAGTATACATTGAGTTAAGCTGTGTTGAACCCGTCGTATAAGTACCACCCTGAGCATTACCCAAAACAACTACCCAACCGTCCACTTCATCTCCTGTTTTGGGAGTAACGGTGCTTCCATCCTTGTTAGTAACAGACAGATTATAGCTGGTAAAGTTAAATTTGATATTCTTATGTACGATTTTGTCCGGCGTATATACATATTCAATATCAATTGTCACGTCACTGCTGATATCCTCACCATTTTCGCCCTTTGTATTCGCGGTGGCCGTCAGGGTTGCTGTGGTGCTTTCTTCGGCGATAGCCGTGACAGTAACGGTGCCATCGGCGTTGTTCACCAGTTGAATCTTGTTCGTATCTTCCGTTGACCAAACGACAGACCTGTCCTCAAGGGTTACAGGCCGAACATCAGCACTGAAAGTAACGGTACGATCCGAAGCGAAAGAGTCAGGACCGCTCTTCAAGGCAGCGGAATCTGGGCTCAATTGAACTGACTGGGCGTAAATCTTCTCGCTTCCTTGAACGTTGTAGCCGATCAGGCTAAGGTTGTCGATGGTAAAGACCCAAAAAGCATCATTTGACCTCACAGTATTGAATTTAAAACCACTCACCACTCTGTTGGCTTCAGCCGGAACCTCCCGCATATCAATCTCTGCAGTATATGAGTCCCCCAACTTCAATGAGATTGTTCCCATTTTGAAATTGAACAGAGCACTTACCTTAATGGGCGTATTCCTCGCAATGCCTGTGTCCACTCCTCCTGTTGCACCGTTATCAGTCGAAGTGCTGTAATACAGGTTGCCAATTTGGTTCAAATACAGGCTGAGCATAGATGTTTTTCCACCATCCAGAATATTTAACACACCCCTGTTGTTGATACCGATCATATCCCCGACGGACCAGTCAAATTCAAGCAGCACTGCTTCTCCACCCACTGCGTCTGTCACCGTAAATGAGGATTCCCGGTTGCCTCCCGCTTTGTTAACGTTGTGTGACCACATGCCGCTTTCAATAGACAGGGTGGTACTTGCGCCTGCAACTGCCGTCCAGCCAGTTCCGCTGGTGCCATTGGTGCCACTCTCATAGGAATTAAAATCCTCAAAGAACGACTGCCCATTTGGCGTTAATGATGAACCCGCAGGTATCTCAACACCATAGCCGATCAGTCTAAGGTTGTCGATGGTAAAGACCCAAAAAGCATCATTTGACCTCACAGTATTGAATTTAAAACCACTCACCGTTCTGTTGGCTTCAGCCGGAACCTCCCGCATGTCAATCTCTGCAGTATATGAGTCCCCCAACTTCAATGAAATTGTTCCCATTTTGAAATTGAACAGAGTACTTACCTTAATGGGCGTATTCCTCGCAATACCTGTGTCCACTCCTCCTGTTGCACCGTTATCAGTCGAAGTGCTGTAATACAGGTTGCCAATTTGATTCAAATACAGGCTGAGCATAGATGTTTTTCCACCATCCAGAATATTTAACACACCCCTGTTGTTGATACCGATCATATCCCCGACAGACCAGTCAAATTCAAGCAGTACTGCTTCTCCACCTACTGCGTCTGTCACCGTAAATGAGGATTCCCGGTTACCTCCCGCTTTGTTAACGTTGTGTGACCACGCGCCGCCTTCAATAGACAGAGTGGTACTTGCGCCTGCAACTGCCGTCCAGCCAGTTCCGCTGGTGCCATTGGTGCCACTCTCATAGGAATTAAAATCCTCAAAGAACGACTGCCCGTTTGGTGTTAGTTCAAACTCGCTGCTCTCCCCCACCTCATCCGCCAACACAGCGGGAGCATTAGAAAACACTAACACAAGAACAAGTAACATAGAGATACAATTCTTAAAACTTTTTTTCATACTTACCTCCTGGTATAAAACTTGGTTTAAATCCATTTTCTTACATTTTCTTCTTTCCGATCTTCGGCCAGAAATTTTTTCCGGGAGTTTCCCGAACAACATAATCTAACTTTTATAAGAAAAAATAAATCTACCCTGTCTCTATTCTCACCTCCTTTGTGACAAGGATATTACTATGGCTTATCCCACTCTAATATATGTAATTTACCTATTTGTGCTCCATTATAAATAAGGGATTTTCGGTCTGTATATGCAATACCTGTCACTTAATCACCGAAAGCACACAAAAGGTACTTATGGCCTGTATTAATTCGAAATAAATCGCCCTTTTGTACGATTTGTACAACTTGTTACCCAACCCTTTCAACTAATACGTTTATTTAAACATATTTATTGTATTTTTATAAAGTAATATTATACATTTTGTATATCCTTTTCCACGCAAAAAAACTACAAATCTATGCAGTTTTAATCATTTAATCCATATGATTTTAGAAACATGTTATGATATTAGTAAAAAGCCAGAGCATCTTCGTGCTCCGGCTCATAATTTAAATTTTACTCTTGTTTTAGTTACCATTCAAAGTCTAACCGAATAAGCTTTATTGAATAAGATGTTCATAGGAGGAGATGCTTGTTTTATTTCCAAAAAGAAAGATTCTAAAAAGAAATTGAGTATGGATATATACTATGCTAAAATGGATAGTATATAATAGCGTTACAATGTATGAAAGGTAGTCATCCGATGAGCCGAAAAATTCCATATGGGTTAAGCGATTACAAAAAACTGGCGGAAGAGAATTATATATATGTTGATAAAACAAGATATATTGAAGTACTGGAATCATTAAATACAGAATATCCGATATTTTTAAGACCGCTCAGATTTGGAAAATCACTCTTCGTATCCACCTTGCAATATTATTATGATATAGAATGTGCAGAAGAATTTGATGCACTTTTCACTATAAAGGGAGAAGGACTTATGTATGAGTGAGTAGTATTACAAGTGCCTAATTCCGTGATTTACGATATCTATTTTCAATACTATGCCAAGCGGCTCTGAATGCATGTCTTTGCCGCTTAAAAGTAAAGGCATATACATTAGTATATGCCTTTAACTTATATTACAGAACACTTCATTCATGCATATAAGCTTCCTGTTCCTGCAAAATGGCATCCCGGGAATCCGTCTGCAGGCTGCGTATCTTTTCCCGTAGGGGAAGTATGGCAGCGGGTGCAACAGACAACTCATCTATTCCAAAGGCGAGAAATATTTCCGTCATAGCCAGGTCGGCAGCCAGTTCACCGCAGATACCGATCCACTTTCCGTGTTTGTGCGCATTATTGGATGCAATGCGTATCATCTCCAGCAGCGCTGGATGGTATGGGTCATAGAATCGGGCAAGGTTCTGGTTCTGTCTGTCTACAGCCAGCAGATATTGCGTCAAGTCATTGGTACCTACGCTGAAAAAATCCACCTCTTTGGCCAGCTGATTACTTACCATCACAGCAGCAGGTGTTTCAATCATCACACCGATTTCAATATCTTGTGAAAATGGTACTTCGGCTTCCCGCAGTTCCTGTTTTGTTTCTGTCAGGATACGTTTTATCTCCCTGATTTCCCATAAGGAGGTAATCATGGGAAACATAATTGCCAGTTTACCGTAATAGGATGCACGCAGAAGGGCGCGCAGCTGTTCTTTGAACACATGCTCGCGCGTCAGGCAAATGCGGATTGCCCGTAAGCCCATCGCCGGATTTTCCTCTGGGAGCAGCTGGAAATATGCCGCCTGTTTATCTGCGCCGATATCCAATGTGCGGAAGATGACACGTTTGCCTGTCATACTTTCAACCACTTTGCGGTAGACATTAAATTGTTCGCTTTCTGTTGGATAGTGATCGCTTTCCAGGTAAAGAAACTCCGTGCGGAACAAGCCTATCCCTTCTGCATCGTTTAGCAAAACCGCACCCAAATCCGCTGTGCTACCTATGTTAGCGTAAGTCAGTACACGCTGCCCATAACTGGTTTCGGCAGGCATTCCCTTTAATTGTTCAAGCAGCTGTTTTTTACGAATATTTTCCTCCTGCTTTGCCTGGAACTTCTGCAGGGTTTCGGAATCCGGGTCAACCACCAGCTCACCGGTTGTTCCGTCCACACCGGCTAGCTTTCCGTCAAGCTCCTGGCTGAGTTCATTCCCTAGTTTGATGATAGCGGGAATTCCCATTGTACGGGCTAAGATAGCCGTGTGGGAATTGTTGGAGCCTTCCACTGTGACAAATGCCAGGATTTTCTCCTTATCCAATTGTACTGTTTCACTGGGAGCAAGGTCTATAGCCGCCAATATGACCGGTTCGTCAAATTGCCGGGCTGATGTATCCCTGCCGGAGAGTATTTTGATCAGGCGTTCGGAAATGTCCTTCACATCCGATGCCCGTGCCTGCATATAGGAATCCTCCATCCCGGCAAACATTCCGGAAAAGTTATCACCTGTAACGGCAACCGCATATTCCGCATTTACTCTCTGATTTGTAATGATACTTTCGATCGACTCACAGTAATCCTCATCCTCCAGCATCATCTGATGGATCTCAAACAACATGGCGCCCTGCTCGCCCACTTGCTTTAGTGCGGTTTCGTATAATCCGGACAGCTCATCAATGGCAGCAGCACGAGCCGTTTCCACGCGTGCCAGTTCTGTCTGCACATCTTCCTCCTCTATACGGCTGCGTATTACAGCTTGTGTCTCGCTTTTATAAAAATGCAGGGTTCCAATGGCAATACCGCTGCTGGCACCAATGCCTGAGAATTTCATCATAGATATGCCCCTCCTTTACAGATTGTTTTGTAAAAAATCCAGCATTACAGCCGCCGCCTGACGTTCGTCGCCGCCCTCAATCGTAACAGTAACCTCCTCGCCCTGCTTTATGCCCAGCTTCATTAATGCAAACAGTTTTTTTAAGTCTGCGCTGTCACCGTCTTTTGTTAAGGTGATTTTACTGTTTTCATATTGCTTCGCCTGTTTCACCAGTAAACCGGCCGGACGAGCGTGGATACCGTCTTTATCTTTTATCACATAGGTAAACTGTTCCATAGTTACTTCACCTTTCCTTCTCTGTGTTTTGGTAACAGCTCAGCCGCCAGGCCGGACTGTTACCTGTTTTGACAGATAATCGTTTCATAGGGCTTCAGCGACATTTGCCGGCTGCAGCTTCGGGTATAATAGTTGCTCATTATGCATTGCATAGCGTGTGTTTCTTCCTCAGGCAGTAATACCTGGACATGATCTGCTGTGAAATTGGCTATTACAAGCATGCGGCTCTCGTTGTATTCCCGGCAGAAGGCAAATACGCTGTTATTTTCCTCCAGGAGCGGTTTATAACTGCCCAGCGCAACTGTATCAGATTGTTTGCGTAGTTGGATGAGTTGTTTGTACCATGCGAATATGGAATCCGGCTGCTGCATGACGCTTTGGACATTAATGCGGTTATGGTTGGGATTTACGGCCAGCCAGGGCGTACCGCTGCTGAAACCGGCATTTTCACCGGAATCCCACTGCATAGGGGTGCGGGAATTGTCCCGGGAACGCTCCTGCAGGATATTCAGGATTTCCTCTTTGGCAATTCCCTTGCCTGACAGAATGTTATAGTAATTAATACTTTCCACGTCCCTATATTGGGAGATATCTTCAAAATATGCATTTGTCATGCCTATTTCCTCTCCCTGGTAGATGTAGGGTGTACCCCGCATCAGATACATAACTGCCGCCAGCATTTTTGCGGACTGACTGTGGTATTCCTGATCATTTCCGAACCGGGACAAAATACGCGGCTGATCGTGATTGGACCAAAACAACGCGTTCCAGCCATCACCGTTTTGCATACCCAGCTGCCAGTCATTCAGCAGCTTTTTCAACTGCATGAAATCAGGCGGCTGCAGCGCCCACTTCTCCTGCTGTCTGTAATCCACTTTTAGATGATGGAAGCTGAAACACATGGACAACTCCCGTTCTTTCGGGTTGGAATAGCGGATGCAGTGTTCAATCGAAGTTGAGGACATCTCTCCCACAGTAATAAGTCCGGCATCGTTTACTTCGGCGCATAATTCACGCAGATATTCATGAATGTCAGGACCATCGGTATAAAAGCGCCGTCCATCGCCTTCGAAGTCATTTTCATACTTCTCAGGCTTGGATAGCAGATTCACTACGTCAAATCGAAATCCTTTGACCCCTTTTCCCATCCAGAACCGGAGGATATCCCGCATTTCATGCCTTACATTGGGATTTCTCCAGTTCAGATCAGCCTGGGTTTTATCAAACAGGTGCAGATAATATTGCCTATACTGGGGAACATATTCCCACACCGGACCGCCGAATTTACTTTCCCAGTTGGTGGGTAATGAGCCATCCGGGTTCTGGTCCTTCCAGATATAGTAATTTTTATAGTATTGGTCACCTTTAAGGGCTTTTTGAAACCATTGGTGTTGTGTGGAAGTATGGTTAAATACCATATCCAGAATAATACCTATCCCGCACGCATCGGCTCTCTTCACCAGCATTTCAAAGTCCTGCATGGAGCCATAAACCGGATCTGTCTCACGGTAATCCATTACATCATAGCCGTTGTCGTTCTGGGGACTTAAGAAGAATGGGGTAAGCCAGATATATTCCACGCCCAATTCTTTTAAGTATGGCAGACGGTATAGGATGCCATTCAAATCGCCTATGCCGTCACCATTGGAATCCTGAAAGGACTTGCAATAGATTTGGTAAACCGTACAGTGTTTAAAATCCCACATTACATTACCTCCACAGCTATGCCTGTTTCTTTTTCAGAATACCGAACTTATCAAAAATCATGGTCAGGGTAAACGGTATGGCAATGGCAATAAACATACATAGAGCGAACTGGGGCCAGTACTGCGTCTGGATTGCCAGAATGCCGGGTATACCGCCGACTCCAATGGAGTTTGCTGTCACACCGAGCAGTACCGACAGAAAGCCTGCCAGCGAGGAGCCGATCATAGCGGCCACAAAGGGGAACACATATTTTAAGTTAATACCGAACATGGCTGGTTCGGTAACCCCAAGATAACAGGAAATTGTGGCAGGGATTGAGACCTGCTCCTCTTTTTTATTGCCCCTGTGAAGAAGGATGACAGCCAGTACAGCGGAGCCTTGTGCGATGTTGGAAAGTGCAATCATCGGCCACAGAATCGTTCCGTTATAATCAGCCATCAGCTGCAGATCGATTGCATTTGTCATGTGGTGCAGGCCGGTGATGACCAGGGGTGCATACAGAAACCCAAAGACAGCGGCAAACAGCCAGTTAACAGCACTGGTAAGTCCGGTAAACACGATATCGGAAATACCGCTGCCCACCCACCAGCCGAACGGCCCAAGTACTGCGTGGGCAAGGATTACGGTGGGAACCAGTGAGAAGAAAGGTACGAATATCATGGATATGGCCTGTGGGATGATCTTGCGGAACAGCCGTTCCAGATAGCAAAGCAGAAACGCGGCAAGCATGGCAGGTATTACCTGTGCCTGATAGCCGATCATATCCAGCCGGGCAAAGCCAAAATCCCAATAAGGAACTTCCGTGGCCGTGGCAACTCCATAGGCATTAAGCAGCTGCGGTGATACCAATGTCAGTCCAAGCACAATGCCCAGTATTTCTGTACATCCCATTTTCTTGGTGACAGACCAGCAGATACCCACCGGCAGAAAGTGGAATATGGCTTCACAAATCAGCCACAGAAAGTGATTCACACCGCTCCAGAACTGGGAAGCCACTACCGGCGGAACCGTTCCTGCAGCAGTACTCATCATCGGCACTTGTTCCAGCACATTACGGAAGCCAAGCAGCAATCCGCCTATGACAATAGCGGGAATAAGCGGGCTGAAAACCTCTGCAAGCGTACCCACAAGACGCTGTGCAATATTCTGATTTTGTTTGGCATCCGCTTTTACCTGCTCCTTGGATACACCTTGTATCCCTGATACACCGGCGAATTCGTTGTAAAAATCCTTCACGGCGTTCCCGATGATGACCTGGAACTGGCCTGCTTGTGTAAAGGTTCCTTTCACAGACGGCAGCTCTTCAATCGCCGCTATATCGGCTTTTTGCGGATCTGTCAGCACAAAACGCATACGGGTGACACAATGTGAAACAGAACTGATATTTTCCTTTCCCCCAACCAGTTCCAACAGTTTTATGCAATCTTCCCTATATTTACCCATAATTATACTCCTCCCTTATTTATCATATTCAATTACTACTGTTTCGCCGCCGATGGCACTGCCCTGTATAATATTGAATTGCTTTAATTCTTCTCCATTGGTAATCAGCACAGGAGTGTGCAGCGGGTACCCCTTCTCCCGCAATAAATCCAAATCCACTTCACAAAGCACATCGCCCTTTTTCACCTTTTGACCATCCCGCACTTTACAGTTGAACCCCTGGCCGTTCAATTCCACGGTATTAATGCCTATATGCACTAAAATCTCCAGCCCGTCAGCGGTTTCAATTCCATATGCGTGTAAAGTATCCGCCACATTGATGATCACACCATCCGCTGGAGAACGGACAGTGCCCTCCTCAATCACAACCGCAATACCGTCCCCCAGTATTTTTTCCGAGAATACCTTGTCAGGTGCTTCCTGAATCGGGATTACCATTCCTGCTGCCGGAGCGAACACTTTGCCTTCGTTGGGATTTTTCTTTTTACCAAACAACATATGTTTACCCTCCTCCTCTTCTTGTTTAAACAAGTTTTATGATTTGAGTATACACTTGTTTAAACATGTTGTCAATAGGTATTTTATAATTTCTTAATTATTTAATTCATATATAAAAACAGCCCCGGATCCTGTCCGGGGCGTAATGTATATAGACTGTATAATATGTTTCAGGCCTCTGCGGTCAGAGCAGACCACAATTTCCATTCTCTTTCCACTTGCCAATGTGTTCAAGAACAAACCGCTCTCCTGCAATAGCCGGAAATGCATGGGAAGGCAAAATACGGTTATCTGTAAACTCAATTTCCTCAATATTTGCAGCATGGATAAGCCGCTCATCAAAGCAGGTAAACGTATTACCGGTAATTACTAATTTCCCGTGAAAGCAAAAACCTTCTTCTGCTTTCCTGATTTGCGGTGACACCTGGATCGGTGCTTTCCCCCATTGCTTCACATAGGCACAGTTTTCAAACACATTTCCGGAAATTAATATATCTTTCGTTGCGCCGGATTCAAACCAACCCGATGCATCAGCCTCAATCAAAACTGCGGCTCCCGGTGTCTTGAAAATATTATTTCGTATCACAACCTTACCTGCACTGGTAAGCAGTAATCCTCTTGCACGGTTGTTTCTGAATGTACAGCCTTCGATGAGAACATCAGGTGCAAAGGAGAGATTTTCAACTGCATCACCTGCCTTCATTCCCTGTATCGGTTGACATAACGTAATATGGTAATAATCTTTGTTCAGCATCTTGATCGAATCCATTTCTGCCGCACCATATGTTTTCATATTGTCCGGTGTTAAAAAACCAATCCGATCTCCGCTTGATCCCAGACGAACACCTTTTTGCTGTTCATGCACAAGTTCAGCGATTATTTCCGTCTCACTTAAAACAGTTTTAATCCTGCCATAAATGCCATGAATGTTAACAGGATCATCCAGTTGATTTTCAAACAAACAATCCCGTATCTGTATGAGTCCTTTGCAATACACAAAATGCGTGGCATCTGCTGCCGCTGTAAAAACGCGCTTTTGCGCAGGATGAAATGTTACATTAAAATTCTGTAATGTAATATGATTGGTAAACTGTGCAATAAAACCCATACCGCATGCATGATATATGGAAATATCCGAAAAAAAGACGTCTTCGCTGTCCGTCACATAAAACGCCGGGTAACTGCGTGGGTGATGCCGTATGATCAGCAAGTTCCCCGCCTCCATATCCGATGGGAAAAGCTCCCTGTCATCTGTTATGACGGCTTGTATCACACCTTCTTCTCTTTCCGTGAAAGAAACGGAACAACCATAATGTATATGATTAAATCCCACGTCTACCTTGCCGACAGCCGGAGCATACCTTGTCTGGTCCATTTCCAGCCACATGGTTATTTCGTGTTCAAAGTTATCACCAATAAAATAAAGACGGTTGTGCTTGATCATATATGGATATTTCTGTTTGTCCACAGAAAAAACAACCTTCCCCGGTTCCGCTTCTATGATCGTACCTTCTGAATAAGATGTGCGGGCATAATCAACAGAAAAATCCTGCACTGATACGTTTTTGCAATTGTGCAGATAGAAAGGAAGAATTTCCGTATGAAAAATAAAAGCAGAACCGTTTCCATGTATTGTCACATCATGAAAACCGGTACAGTCAAATGCCACCCGCTTGATTGTATCCTCATCATGATTGGAAATGCAAAGCATTATCTCTTTGGCAAAATCAGGATAAAAATGATAGGTTCCCGCTTCAAACACAATATCTGCATCCCCGGTCTCTTTTACATAATCAAGCAGATTACGTAAATGTAACATCATCATTGGTGAATCCGATGGTATAACACCAAAATCCCTGGCATAAATTGTTTCCATTCCACCTTCACTCCTTTTATTTTACTTTATATTTTTCCTTCAGCTTCGGCA
>Ga0153940_1000881_pt1 | contig 14303 bp, 11 predicted proteins | sample TSNJ024MetaG_FD_104736 | JGI IMG/M metagenome (GOLD analysis project Ga0153940, IMG submission 104736) | Attine ant fungus gardens microbial communities from New Jersey, USA - TSNJ024 MetaG | ecosystem: Host-associated > Fungi > Mycelium > Unclassified | place: USA: New Jersey, Brendan T. Byrne...
CCCGATCCGGGCAAATGCGCATAACGCCTTTCTTGCCGTTCACTTCAAGCAGAAACTTATCACATTCGGGGCATTTTTCGCGCGTCATGTTGTCATGCACGTATTTTGCGTCGCTTGCAATCACCATGGACACAAGCTTCGCGGCATACGCGCGCATTTGTGCTACGAACGCGTCGCTTTTCGCCTTGCCCTTGCTGATGAGGGCAAGCTCCTGCTCCCATTTGGCTGTCAGCTCCGCTGATTTCAAATCCGCCGGAACAAGGGAAATTAGCTGGATGCCTTTAGAGGTTGGCACGATTTCCTTGCCGCGGCGCTCCACATAAAAGGACGAGAAAAGCTTTTCGATAATATCCGCGCGGGTGGCCGGGGTTCCTAGTCCGCTTGTGGTTTTCAGAACATCCCGCATACTGTCACTCATTTGCCGGTCGGTTGGATTTTCCATCGCAGTGAGCAAGGTAGCTTCATTGTACCGCGCGGGCGGCTTCGTCTTGCCGGTCTCTATGACGCAGGACTGCATGTTGATTCTATCCCCTTGGCGGATTTGTGGCAGGGTTTGTTCCTTTATGTCTGAATCATCCTCTTCGTCAGCGGTCAGCGCCGGGCCATATGCCAATTTCCACCCCAGGGACTTAACGATTTTCCCCTTTGCATAAAACCGTTCTTTGTCGATCAGAACGGTAAGCTTGGTTTCTTCATACTCAAAAGCCGGGGACAGCACCGCCAAAAACCGGCGGACAACCAGGTCGTAAATATTGCGCTCCTCCGGCGTCAGCTTGGAGAGGTTGACGGGCTCCTCGGTGGGTATGATTGCGTGATGGTCGCTTACCCTGCTGTTATCCACAAGATAGCGGGTGGAAAGCGGGTGTGTTTTAAAAAGATTCAGCGCCATTTCCTTGTAATTACCGATTGCTATGCTTTTTAACCGCTCCGGCAAGGTAGCGACAATATCGGTGGTAATATACCGCGAATCGGTGCGGGGATAGGTGAGCAGCTTATGTCGCTCATAGAGCGACTGCATCAGCGAGAGCGTTTCCTTGGCGGAATAGGCATACTTGCGGTTCGCATCGCGTTGGAGCTCTGTGAGATCGTATGCGGCTGGTGGCGCTTGATGCTTATATTGCTTGGTTACCTCGATTACCACCCCAGACTTGCCGGATACCTTTTGCAAAACCGAGTCGGCTGCTGTCCGGTCAAACAGGCGGGATTGGTTTTTACCACCCATCCATATGGCAAAGAATCCATCGAATTTTGCTTTGAGGGTGTAGTATTCCTTTGGAACAAAGCTTTTGATTTCCTGTTCTCTGGCCACAATCATGGCGAGGGTGGGGGTTTGCACGCGTCCGGCGGAAAGCCCCGCATTGTGCTTACAGGTCAAAGCGCGTGTGACGTTCAGGCCAACCAGCCAATCCGCTTCCGCCCGGGACTGGGCGGATAAAAACAGATTGTAATACTCACTGGCGGGTTTCAGGCTTTTGAAGCCATCCCGCACGGCTTTATCGGTTTGCGAGGATATCCAAAGCCGTTTGGCGGGTTTTTTGCAGCCTGCTTTCATCAAAATCCAACGAGCGACAAGCTCCCCCTCACGGCCTGAATCGGTGGCGATGATCACCTCTGAAATATCGGGCCGTTTTAATAGACCCTGCACGATGGAATACTGCTTGGAGGTTTCCTTGATCACAACCAGCTGTATTTTCTGTGGCAGCATGGGCAGCGATTCGAGACTCCATATCTTATACTCTTTATTATAAATTTCCGGGTCGGCGAGGGTGACAAGATGCCCAAGCGCCCACGTAACAATATATTTATCGCCAATGATACAGCCTTCGCTGCTTTGTCTGCAACCCAACGTCTTTGCGATCTCTCGGGCTACGGAAGGCTTTTCGGCCAATACTAGGGATTTTGCCATAAGGGAACACCACCTTTATATATATACAAGCAATCAAATGCTAACAATTCCCGGGATAGACATTTCTCAAATTTTGCTGCGCAACCTCCACGAGCCGATCAATGGTTCCTATGGATGTGGCGGGAATATCCCGCAGCTTGTGTGCGGGAAAGAACCGGCTGATATGCAAAGGAATATCGCGATTGATAGTTGCCAGCCACCCGGAAAGGGACTTCATTTCTTCCGGGGAGTCATTTTTGCCGGGGATTATCAAAGTTGTCACTTCCACATGGCAGCGGGACGCGGCAAATGCGATTGTGCGCTGCACATCCTCCAGATGACCGCCAATCTCCCGATAAAATGCCGGACGAATGCTCTTGAGATCAATGTTCATGGCATGTATGAAAGGCAACAATCGTCCCAGTGGCTCACTGCACACAAAGCCGTTGGTGACCAGCACGTTTTTTTGCCCTTGCTTCGCGATGAGCCTGGCGCAGTCCTCCACGAATTCATAGCAGATCAACGGCTCGTTGTAGGTGTAGGCCACGCCAATATTGCCTTTCGACGTGGCCTCGCTGGAAGTGGCGGCCACTTCCTCGGGAGAAAGCTCCCGAAATGCGGCTTTCTGCATGGAAATTTCATGATTCTGGCAAAATCCACAATGGAAATTGCAGCCATAACTGCCCAGAGAAAGAATTTTTGTACCCGGATAAAAATGATACAACGGCTTTTTTTCGATGGGGTCGAGCGCCATCCCGGTGACTCTGCCGTAGTTTTTGGCTATCAGCGTGCCGTTTTGGTTGTGGCGCACGCCGCACCGTCCCTTCTTATCCGGCGGTATCTTGCAGCAATGCGGACAAAGCCCGCACTCCACGGATTTATCATCCGACAGCTTGTAAAAAGCGGCCTCTTTCATATGTGCCGCACCACCTCGAATCGCTCCAGCGTATAGTTTTCGTTTCGGCCGATTCCGGCTTTTTGACAGGCGATATGAATTTGCTCGTCCACGGTGTCCACGCCCTCCAGATTGGGCAGCAGCAAACCGCGTTTGCGCCCGCTTGTCACAATCACACCATAACGCAAGACATCCAGCATACTTTTGTCGCTGACCGGCTGGGCGGGAGAGATCACATCAACGCTGTACACAAGGCTGGAAAGCTCGTCCTTTCGCACCGGTGGAAAGCGTGGGTCACGTGTGCCGGAGGAAATGGCATTGTGCATGATTTCCCCCGCGATGCTGGGCTGTGTCGGTTCGGTTGTTCCGATGCATCCGCGCAGCTGACCGTTCTTTTTTATAGAGACGAATACGCCCGCCCGCTCCTTTTGCAGCTCGTCCGGCAAATCCTCCGGAAGCGGCGGCAGCTTTCCGGTGGCGATATAGCTTTCCAGCGCATTTCTTGCCAGCCGCACAAAAGCATCCTCGATATCCCGCAAGGACTGTATGCACCGATTGTTTTTGGCGATGTCCCGCTTTAAAAAATCACGGCTGGGATCATCACCGGTCACCCGATAGCCGCAAACGGCATAGCCGACACCGAATGGCCCCTCGTAAGAAAGAAACCGGGTATCCACCGTTTTTTGATTCAAAGCGCCCGCCATTATGATAAATGAAGCCAAGCCGCATTCCGCGCCACGCTCACAAAGTGTAGAATCCAACTCAAAAAATTCACCGAAGTTGCCGGATTGCATAATACTTATCAGCGTTTTGTCCAATTCAGGGCCTTCCGCCGCAAAGCCATAGGGGCCGTCCGCCGTTAATTTATGGGAGAGGTCGCCGCTGGCAATAACTACAGTGTTGCGTCCGAGCGCTTCCACAGCTTCCCCAAGAATCATGCCGAAATGGTAATGTTCCTGCCTCGACAGCCCCGATATGGAACAGCGCACCAAACGGTAATCGGTATAATATTGATTGACGAAATAGAGTGGAATCAGCGTACCATGATCCAGAGAAGCATCCTTTTCGCCCAATGTTCCCGCCGGAAAGTCCGCCGCATCGCAAATACGGCAAAGCTCGTCCGCCATCGGAGCGTCATAGCTCACCTTGCACACTGCCGGCGCGCCGAACTGCTTCAGGCTGCCCTGCGCTCCATTGCCCGGCGAAATATGGATATAATCGGCGTACATAACTGAATGCGGCGAAATGAGGATAATCGTTTCCGGCTGGATATCTCCAATCTGCCGCGCAACTGCGTGGTAGCTTTCGATTGTTTTTTTGACGATTTTTTCCTGCCCCTTGCCGACCTCCGGTACAATCAGCGGCGGGTGAGGGACAATGCAGGCTGCGGATATTGGCATGAGCTATGCTCCTTTCATTAGGTTTTCGCTGGGCGGGTTGTGTATATGGATAACGTGCAACCGGGTTTACTTATTCGAAAAATACCACTATATACCATAATACCACGTACATATTTCCAGCACAAGTAAACACACGCAAAAAGGCCCGACTTTTGCAGATTATGACATCGTTACCCGCTGATATTCCGACACCGTTATTGGATAAAAGGCAGAAAATCCTGATAAACGGCAGATGCTAAAGTTGAAAACTTGAAAAAACGTGGTAAAATGGTATTGACAAATGGATTTTTTTATAATTCTGTTTGCGGACGGGAGTGATTGTGTGAATATTGCGATCTGCGAGGATAGTACCGCTGAATATGAGATTTTGGTTGAGTATGCCGACAAGGACGAACTGGTTGATGCCATTCTGCGTGAATATGACTAAAATATGCATTCAAATTATAGGAGCGCAATGAATAGAATTTTAGACAAAATCAAGGGTTGGAGCATAGTGTGGCAGATTACTGTGATTTTTGCTGTCATCATGATTATACCAGCCTTATTAGTATCCAGATCCTTCTACCAGCGTTTTGAGGATTCGCTGATTGAGCAATCCTCTCGCCAGCTTCAGGAGGATATTCTATTCATGCGCTCCGTTATGGATAAAAACGTCGAATCGGCGAACTCGCTTCTGAATCAACTCAGCTTTCGTCAGGAATTTTCATATTTTCTTGATGCACACAACCAACTCAGCCAAAGAGAAATCGATCAATTTATGTCAAGTGTGCAAAAGGAATTGCTTGAAGTCCGCTATATTTACCCCAACCGGTTCAGTATGGTTGCGTTTTTTTCCAGCAATACACAGCTTGCAGGCAATCATAATTGGGCATTTTATATGTCTGATTTGGAAAAAACCGGATATTATCCGGAGCTGCTAGAAAGCCCGGACATTACATTTGTAGGTGATGTGCGTAAACGGGAAATTGAGATTGCTGTTCCCTACATGGCAACTCCGGCCGATCAGGGAGATCTGGTGTTGCCTATCTACAGGAAGATACTGAACCTGAGTACCCACAAGTGGATTGGTGCTTTAGAGATTAACATCCCCTTGTTTAAGCTGATGGAGGATTCCAGATTTGACGAATATCAACAAAGCTCGTCCTACTTTCTATTTGATCGTAAAGGGAATCTTATCTATCAAGCCGGGCACCCTGCTGATATAGATTTTTCAAATATTGATTTCGATCAACAAACGGAAATTGTAGACGCCACACTTATAAGCGGACGATTTCTGCTCACATATGAACGGTGTCCGAATACAAATTTAATCCGCGCGGTAGCGATTAACAGAAAAGACGCCCTTGCTCCCGCGGATGGGATGCTTCCGTTGTTCGCGGCATTGGCAGTCGCGGCAATGTTTTCCATTATGGCGGTTACTTATTTCTTCATGAGACTTTTGTTGCGCAGACTTGGGGAAATGGACAAAAAAATGGTGCAGATTAAAGAAGGGAATTTCGACGTCCAGATAGATGAGGATGGATTCAACGAGATTTCCCGCATTGCCGGTAGCTTCAACAGCATGGCGGGGCAACTGCAAAGTGTGATGCAAAAGCAACTGGAGGAGGAAAAGGCAAAGCGCAAGGCGGAACTACGCGCTTTGCAGGCACAAATCAATCCTCACTTCCTCTATAATACGTTGGAAAATATGCGGATGCAGTGTGAAGTGGACGAATACTACAAAATGGGCGACAGCTTGGAAGCCTTGAGCGTTCTTTTGCGTTACAGTATCAATTGGGATGGCCCCACGGTTACCTTGGAACAGGAATGGAATAGCCTGCAAAGCTATATTTCAATCATGCGTATGCGCTTTGACACAAGTCTTCACTGCCATATGTACTGTGACAAAGAGCTTTATGAAATACCGGTGCCAAAATTCATTTTGCAGCCTGTGCTGGAAAACAGCTTTAACTATGGGTTTGAGTCCATGCTGCCGCCATGGAAGCTGACAGTGGATATTTATCTTGAGGGGAATACGTTGATTGCAAGGCTCAGCGATAATGGCGCGGGTATCCGGCCGGAGCGGTTGACGGAGATAAAGGAATGTCTCAACAAAGGAATATCCATTCCAAACACCCTGAAGAAACGGCGTTCCATCGGTCTTTCCAATGTGGCACAACGCATTGAAATGCTCTGCCCGAAAGGCAGCTCATTTTGCATAGACAGCGAGCTAGGCAAAGGAACAACCATTACGATCTGTATTGTGATTGAACGCGCGGAGGAGGAGGACGGCCATGTTTAAACTGTTGGTGGCTGACGACGAGACGGCCATCCGCCGCGGGATTGTTGCAATGCTTGGACGGGCGCTCACGTCGGAGGATATTGCATTTATTGAGGCGTCCAATGGAGAACAAGCGCTGGAGCTTTGCCACACCGAGGCTCCGGATCTTATAATCTCCGATATCCGCATGCCCGGTTGCGATGGCCTGGACTTTATACGCCGGCTTCGGATGAACGCCAATTCCCCCGATGTGATTATCATTTCGGGCTATGAGGACTTTTCTTACGCCAAAACCGCCATTTCACTGGGGGTAAAGGAATATGTCCTAAAACCGGTGAAAAAGCAGGAATTTGTAGCGATGGTTTCCGGTTATATGCAGCGAATCAAGGAATCCAGACACCGCAAGGGTCAAGAGGTTGACCATCATATTTCGGTGCACCGTGCCGAGGAAGCCTTGCGCCGCAGCTTGATGCTGGAGCTGTTGGATGCTTCGGATGCTGTACATGCCCGCCATAGCTTAGAGCAGTTGAAAGACCTGAATATCTATATGAATAACGGATTGTTGCTTAGTGTGGCTTTGCAGATCCGGCTCACCGGTGATAATGAGGATTATATCACCATTGCGGTTCGTAACATAGCCGGTGAAGCTTTGCAGGAACTGGGACTCACGGATGTGAAAATAGTGGACTGCGGAAGCGGAATACTTGCTTTCCTCTATCATGGTCAAAAAGGGGATTCACTGCTAGCTGACGTAAAGAACTCACTGAACCGGATTCTGATTTTGCTCAAACAGTATTTGAAAGCAGAAGTGTTTGCAGGTGTGGGAGAGCCGGTATTTGGCGGCGAAGCATTGAGTAAATCTTTTCAAACGGCAAAACAGGCGCTTTTATGCAAAGTTTTCGGTCAAGGGGGGAGCTTGCAGTATTTTGAGCGTCTGCCGGATGGGGGAAACGCCCCTCGACCGGACTTTGACAAGCTGTTTCCCAATGCGGACGCCTTTACCGAATCAAAGGTGATTGCGCTTTTTGACAATATTTTATTCTCGAAGCCCTCCCGTTCATCCATGTCGGCGCTGCAGAGTACCCATAGGAGTCTGGAGCGTTATGTAAACAAGAAGCTTGCGGCATTCAACTATGCCGCTAATCCAATCCGGCAGATATATCGGATTGAGATGATGTGGGATCCTCAGCAATTGCGCAGAGAAACAGCCGCTTATGTCAAGTGGGCGGCAGAATACTTGCGGGAACAACCCGGCGGCTCCGGCAGTATTTTGCTTTCAGAGATTATCCGGTATGTGAGGAGCAATGCCGCGAATGAAATCAACCTTAATCTAGTGGCAAGGCAGTTTTCTCGTTCTCCAAGCTATTTGAGCACCTTGTTCAAGCGGGAAACGGGACTATCCTTTACGGAGCTGCTGACCACCGAACGAATGAAGCTGGCAAGAGAAATACTGGAGGATACGCATATTCCCGTGGCTGAAGTCAGCATCTTGTGCGGATATGTAAACCCTAAGCATTTCTCGTCCGTATTCAAGAAAGCCTTTGGTGAAAGTCCCGCGGCTTTCCGGGAAAACCATTGGCTGGAACGGCAAATAAGCCGATAGCCATATCAAAAACCACTGTTTTATTTAATGCGCAGTGGTTTTTTTGTATAATAAATTCGTACCATATCTAATAAATACAAACCTCCAGACAAACATTTCCCCTGATATAATTAAGCTGCTGGATAACATACAGCAAAGGGGTGAAGTGTTTGGAACTACTGGAAATGCACGATATTGACAAAAGCTTTTACCTGAATAAGGTGCTTCAGGGCGTACAGATTAAGGTAAAGGCGGGAAGCGTTCACGCGCTGATGGGAGAAAACGGCGCCGGAAAATCCACACTGATGAGAATACTGGCTGGCATTCTCCGATGTGATAAGGGCAGGGTGTACATTGCGGGAGAACAGGTAGAAATCGGCTCTCCCGGTGAAGCGCGGCATCTGGGTGTGGCGATGATCCATCAAGAGCTGTCCTCGTTGCTGGATATGACAGTTGCGGAAAACATCTATCTTTCAAGGGAACCGGGAAAGTGTGGAATGGTAGATTACAAGCGGATGTATCGGGATACCGAGACGCTGATGAAACGGCTCAAAATGCAGATTGACCCCAAAGCGAAGATGCGAAAGCTCAGAGTAGCGGATCAACAGATGGTGGAGATTGCCAAGGCGATTTCGTTTAACGCCCGGATTATCATCATGGATGAGCCAACCTCCGCTATCACAGACAGGGAGGTAGAAACCCTATTCGGAATCATCCGCTCCTTAAAGGAGCAAGGCAAGGCGATTATCTACATAAGCCATAAGATGGATGAAGTCTTTCAAATCTGCGACGAGATTACGATTCTGCGGGACGGTCAATATGTGGGCTCGTGGTTGGCGCCGGAGCTGGATGGTGACAGCCTTATCAAAAATATGGTGGGCAGGGAGCTCAACGAGATATTTCCCAAGGTTCAGGTTCCCATTGGCGATACTTTATTGGAGGTAAAAAACCTCAACTGCAAAGGGCAGTTCCACGACGTCAGCTTCAAAGTGCATCGGGGAGAAATTCTAGGTGTAGCGGGACTGGTTAGCGCAGGGCGCACCGAAGTGATGCGCACCCTGTTTGGTCTTGCGCCCGCCGACAGCGGCGAAATTGTTCTGGACGGCAAGCCGATAAAAGCTAAAAAGCCGATTGACGCCATTGACAAAGGAATCGCTTTCGTTACCGAGGATCGAAAAAAGGAAGGGATTGTGCCGCAGATGAGCGTTGCGCACAACATTACTCTTCCATCCATGAAGCGCTTCTGCCGTGGACTTATCGACCGCAGAAAAGAAAGCAAAACTATAACAGAGCAGATCAAAGCCTTGAGCATCAAGACGAAAGCTCCCAGTCAGGTGGTTGCGTCATTATCTGGAGGAAATCAGCAGAAAGTGATTCTTTCCAAATGGCTGTTGGGCGAGCCGAAGCTGCTGATTCTTGACGAGCCGACACGTGGGATTGATGTGGGTGCTAAGGCCGAAATCTACAAGCTGATGTGTGCATATGTGGCAAAAGGAAACGCCATTATCATGGTTTCTTCCGAAATGCCGGAGGTCATGGGTATGGCGGACCGCATCGTAGTTCTGAGTAACCGCAGTATGGGCGGCGAGCTTGCCCGTGAGGAGTTCACACAGGAAAATATCATGCAGTTGGCCGTATCCAACATGTAATAAGGAGGACTTACCTTGAATAACGAAATGGCGGCACAGGACACAAAGCGGTCGGGAATCAATATCTCGCCAAAAGAGTTCCTGTCCAACTATGGCACGCTAATAGGGTTATTCTTAGTCGTGCTGATTATCTCCATCCTGAAGCCCAGATTTTTGGGGCTGGATAATATCTTGAATTTGCTCCGTCAGACCTCCATTAACGGTTTGTTGGCGTTGGGCATGACCTTTGTGGTGCTGACCGGTGGGATTGACCTGTCGGTAGGCTCTATTGTGGGCGCGTCCGGCATGTACGCCGCATTGGTGGCGCAGAACCATAACTTTCCCTGGATCGTTCCCGCATTGGTCGGAGTTGCAATCGGGTTTATACTGGGCAGTATAAACGGGTTGGTGATATCCGTTCTCAAGGTGCCGGCTTTTATCGCGACACTCGGCATGCTCAGCGTGGCAAGAGGGATCACGTACCTTGCCAGCGATGCCCGGCCAGTTCCCGGGCTTAGCCCCGGTTTCCTGAATATCGGAGGCGGCAGCGTAGGAATCGTTCCCATTCCGGTGGTTATACTGATTGGGGTTTTGATTATCTGCTATATTCTGCTGTACCGATCTAGATTCGGGCGGTATATCTTCGCCACGGGCGGCAATGAAACGGCCGCCAAGGTATCCGGAGTTAAGGTGCGAAGCGTAAAATGGGCGGCATACATGATTTCCGGCGTGATGGCTGGACTGGCCGGTGTGGTGCTGACCTCCCGCGTGTCCTCGGGACTCGCACAGGCGGGAACCGGATATGAAACCGACGTCATCGCCGCAGTAGTAATCGGCGGGACCAGCCTGGCGGGAGGACGCGGAAGACTGTGGGGTACGGTTGTCGGCTTCCTTATCATAGGCGTCATGAACAACGGCTTGGATATGATGGCAGTATCCTCTTATTGGCAGTTGATTATCAAGGGCAGCATCATCGTGGCAGCAGCTATGATGGATTCCTTGACCGAATCAAAATAATAAATTTAAATTTGGAGGTTCACAATGAAAAACACAAAGCTTCTCGCATTTATTCTCTCTCTAGTTATGCTTTTTTCCTTGACCGCTTGCGCTTCGGGTACCGTAGCGCCCGATTCGCAAGCCGCGCCCTCGGCGGCGGAGTCCACTGCCGCCGACAGTAACGGTGACAAGCTTGTTCTCGGCATGACTCTATACAGTCTGAAGAATGAATTCACTGTCCGTCTGGCCAACGCCGCTACCGCAAAAGCTAAGGAGATGGGGGCCGAAATCAAAATATACGACGGCAACTACGACCCCAGCACCCAGATTAATCAAATCGAAACCATGATCTCTGATGGCGTAGACGGCATCATCCTCAACCCCCAGGACATTGAAGCCCTTGCTGTGGGCGTGGACAAAGCCGCTGCCGCAGGTATCCCCGTGGTGGGTGTCAACACCCGCGTGAAAAGCGACAAGCTGACTAGCTATGTGGGCTCTATTGATGTCTACGCCGGTGAGCTGGAGATGCAGTATATCGTGGATCTGATCGGCGAGACCGGCAACATCGTTATTATAGAGGGTCCTATGGGACAGTCTGCTCAGATTGAACGCCGTCAGGGCATTCAGAATATTCTGGATAAATATCCGGGCATCACCGTACTGGCTGAAAAAACTGCCAACTGGTCACGCTCCGAAGCCATGACCATTATGGAAAACTGGCTTCAGGCTTTCGATAAAATTGATGCAGTGATCGGCGAAAACGACGAGATGGCTCTTGGCGCGCGTCAAGCCATCGAGGCCAAGGGTCTGGATATTCCTGCAATCGGCGTAGACGGCATCACCGATGCCCTCAAGGCAGTGGAAAGCGGCAGCATGGTGGCGTCCATCTTTCAGGATGGGGCAGGTCAGGGCAGTAAGGCGGTAGAAGTGCTCATCGCCGCTATCAAGGGCGAAGCTGTGGATGCGGAATACTGGATTGACTTTGAGCCGGTCACAACGGATAATGTGGCGGAGTTCATGCAAAAGGCGCAATAACAATTGTTTATGTGATAACGGGAGGAATGGTCATATTATGATAAGTTACCATGGAGCGGATCCGGCATTTTCTCTATCCGGTAAGACGGCGATTATCACGGGCGGCGCGGCGGGAATCGGATTTGCCACAGCGGAATTTCTCAAAAAAAAAGACGTAAACCTTGTTTTGGCGGATCTAAATCCGCAGGCGGATGAAATAGCGAAATCTTTGGGCGCAAAGCACATCGGAATTCCCGGAAACATCTGCTCGGCGGAGTACCGGAAAGCTGTGATTGCACAGGCTGTCAAAGCTTTTGGCGGCGTGGACATCCTCATCAACAGCGCAGGAATTGTGGCTCTCGACAAAGCGGAAGCTCTCAGTGAGGATATGTGGGATAAGACCATGAACGTCAACCTCAAGGCCAGCTTCATGATGGCTCAGGCCTTCGGAAAATACCTGATTGATGAAAGGCGTGCAGGTTCTATCGTTAACATTGCGTCACAGGCGGGGGTAATCGCATTGGATAAGCATGTAGCCTATTGTGCAAGTAAGGGCGCTATCATTGCCATAACCAAAGTAATGGCAATGGAATGGGGCAAACACGATATTCGGGTTAACGCCGTCTCCCCTACCGTTGTTCTTACCGAACTGGGTCATAAGGCGTGGGATGGCCCCGCCGGCGATGCGCTTAAAAAAGAGATGCCTTCGGAACGGTTCGCGGAACCGGATGAGGTGGCTGGCGTTATTGCTTTCCTGTGCAGCGACGCCGCGGCAATGATTACTGGACATAACCTTGTAGTCGACGGTGGCTACACCATTAAGTAGGAGGTGTACATATGCAGCGTATTTTAAACAATCCCGACTACATCGTCGACGAATACATGAAAGGCTTTGTCAAGACCCATAGCGATATTGTTGCGATAACTGATAACCAGCGTGTCATAAAGCGGGTGGGTATGCCGACCGGTCATGTCGGAGTTGTTACCGGCGGCGGCAGCGGCCACAAGCCCGCCTTTGTCGGTTATGTTGGTGAGAATCTTTGTGATGCGGTGGCAATTGGTGAAATCTGTTCCTCCCCCACGGCGGCTGCTTTTCTTGACGCGTTTAAGGCGGCCGATCAGGGCAAGGGTGTGGCTTGCTTGTATGGCAACTACTCCGGAGACAACATGAACGTGAAGATGGCTGTAAAAATGGCAAAAAAAGCGGGAATTGAGGTGAAGACCGTCGTTGCCAACGATGATGTCGCCTCCGCCCCCAAGGATCAGCCGGAAAAACGGCGGGGTGTTGCCGGCGAGGTGTTGATGTGGAAAGCAGGCGGCGCAAAGGCTTCGCTGGGCGGCAGTCTGGACGAAGTAATCGCGGCGGCGCAGAAAGCCATTGACAACACCCGCAGCGTCGGAATCGGTCTCACTCCCTGCACCCTTCCTGCCGTGGGGCACCCCAACTTCGAGATTAAAGAGGGCACCATGGAAGTAGGAATCGGCCATCACGGAGAGCCGGGAATCGAGGTCTGTGCGTTGGAAACCGCCGCGCAGATGGCGAGGCGCATGGTGGATGTGGTCGTGCCGGATTATCCCTTTGTGTCAGGCGACGAGGTCGTCGTGCTGGTATCCGGCCTCGGCGCCACTCCTGTGATGGAGCTGTATGTCCTTTACGATGAGATCGACAAGTTGCTGGTCGAAAAAGGGATTACAATACATCGCAGCTATGTGGGCAACTACTTCACCTCCTTGGAAATGATGGGTGCGACCCTCACCGTTATGAAGCTTGACGATGAGTTGAAAGAGCTGATCGATATGCCCTGCTACAGCATGGGAATGAAGCAGAAATAAGGAGTGTGTGGATATGACTTTTCGCAATATGGAAGGAAAGCCAGTATTGCAAAAAATGGTGGCCGCCATTCAGGAGAACAAGGCATATCTCGGTGAGGTGGACGGACTGATTGGCGACGGCGATCACGGCATGAATATGAACAAGGGCTTTACCATGTTCGGCGAGCGCATTGCTGGACGTGAAGTTTCTTTCACAGAGGGTCTGGATGAACTGGGAACGCTGTTATTCACTGAAATCGGGGGTTCCATGGGTCCCATATACGGCACTGTGTTCACGGATATGGCTGAAGCCGGAGCAAGCCTCGATGAGATTGACGCGGCTTCATTTGCCACCATGCTGGAGGCCGGACTGAACGGCCTCTGTGAGATCGTGGATGCACGGGTGGGCGACAAGACGCTTGTAGATACCTTATCCCCGGCCTTGGACGCAGTACGGAAAGCTGCCGATGAGGGGAAAGAACTGACCGCGGCGCTTTTGGACATGAAAGAAGCAGCGGCCATAGGCCGGGACTCCACCAAGGAATTGGTTGCCAAATTCGGACGCTCCAGCCGCTTGGGTGAGCGTTCCCGTGGTGTTCTGGATGCCGGGGCCACCTCCTGCTGTATCATTCTCACCGCAATAGCGGACGGCATTGTGGAGCGGATCAGCTCTTGTACATCTCGAATGCAACGCTGACGCAGGAGATGGCCGATGCGTGGTGCGCTAAAAGGGATACGGAAGCAAACCGCTCACACGGGACCCGGACACAGGTTGTCAGGATGTTTGTCGATTATCTGCGGCACAGGGAGCTTACAGATATTACTCCCCCG
>Ga0153940_1000882_pt1 | contig 14297 bp, 18 predicted proteins | sample TSNJ024MetaG_FD_104736 | JGI IMG/M metagenome (GOLD analysis project Ga0153940, IMG submission 104736) | Attine ant fungus gardens microbial communities from New Jersey, USA - TSNJ024 MetaG | ecosystem: Host-associated > Fungi > Mycelium > Unclassified | place: USA: New Jersey, Brendan T. Byrne...
ACTAAATGTTGCCTTGTCAAAAAGGCAATGTTTCCGCACGAAATGTGTGAAGAAACAGTTCAGTAGCTCCTCTGCAGCTCTGAATTGTTTTCCCTCATCCTACAAAGTCTCACATCTATATCGTCTGCCAAGCGCAAATCATTTTTTTTTTTTGACAAATCTCATTTAAATCATCCTTCCTGTTCTTCTTCTAGTTGGTGTCAAAGTCCAATCCCTCACTCTACCTTAGCATATGCTATACAAGCACTCTTATCTATCCCAATGCTCCAGCCACCTTTTGACTCTCCCTCCCGCTACTCTCTTCCCCAGTTCCATCAAGCCCGAGCGCTCTGATCAAACAAGAGACGCTCATCTGACTTAACCGTGCCGACGGTTCAGGGACCTGTCACCGTGCGCGAATGAGCATTCGCACAATTCTCCCAATCCGCTGGTCTCAGACAATCAACGCGGCCCAATTGCTTACTATGCAAATTATGATTCATGCCTTTCATGTCGGATTATTGTGTTGTGTTTGAGTTAGTATGACCTTCTCAATTGCTTATGTTTGTGTCTGGGTCGTCATCATTAACTGGTTATGTTCTGCATAGCTTAGTGGTGTCTTAAAGTCGGGTTGTTCTGTCCTCAGTGACAAATCAGTGCCAACTTAGTACCTCTGTCGAACACCCAAGTCTTCTGATCCAGTGCTTATTGAATCTCGATTCAATCGATGTCATGGTGCTTCGCCACCACTTAGATACATCCTTGACGCTAATCAGTAGAAGGCACTAGAGCTCTTGTTTGGAACCTTCACATATCGGTGAACTGGCCATTGTGCCTTGAAGTGATTCTCCTTGTATACATTGCAATTGAATTTGTGTGTCTATTTTATGTAAATCTGTCCTACTACACTGGCAAGGGGAGATGAAAGTTTGTCCAGGATGTCAAAGTTGGATTCAGTGTCTGTCACTAGTCAGTGAGACTCGCATTCTGGCTTTTGAAATAGCCCGACCGATATCTCTCGTTGAATCTACGATCTGCGATCAGGAATTCAAAAAAGATCTTCACTAGCTTTTAAAGTCTTGTCCACGAAATCCAAGCCATTCACCTCAAAAGTACAATTTGCTGATACTAAAGGACAAATTCCAAACATTGATCCGAGTGAATTGCACGTTTTCCATTTCGGATTCAGTTGGCAGTTCATCTCACTCGGTCAGAACCTCAGCTCCCGAGTTCGTGATGAGGACCATATGCTCTGCTTGGGCACTCCGTCCACAGTTCTATGTGCATTGTCATTTCCACGCATCAACCAATTTGAAGTAAACACGTACCTCGGTGGAGGCAGTCCATCCATCAGGGAAAATCCATCCTAGAGGGTTCCTTCCTTGGATGATAGTGGGCTTGTTGTGATATCAGACAGAATAATTCGACAATCAGCTCTAAAGGTACCTCAATCGTGAAACAATGACCTGGCTTCATGATTCCGGGTTCGTCGTTTTCTACAGAAATAAAGGTTGTTCTCTGCCTTGAGACAGGTGAATGAGATGAGGTAATCTTACTATGGTGAAAGATCCATGGACGAGTGTGGAAGAAGGTACCGATGCCGTGACCACAAAATTGAGATGAGACAGAGTAATTCTTGCCGAGTACGTTGTTTATTGCCAAACCAATCTCTTTGAATGGACGTCCTGGTGCACAAGCACCTATCCCGGCTCTGAGTGCCCGATTTGTGACCTCCACAAGATCCTTTCCCTGTTCGTCCTAAAGGTGACTATAAGTGAAAGTGAAAAAAACATACATTAGAGCACAGCTCACAACATCACCAACAAGAAATGTTTGAGAGGTATCTCCATGATAGCCATCAAGATACACTGTGATGTCAACGCCCACGATATCGCCATCTTCAAGTGCTCGACTGAAAAAGGCCTTATCATCAATAGGTGGCATGGTTGACGATAAAAAGCGTACTCGTCAGGTATTCCGTGGACGAGAATATTGTTAACACTGGTGCAGCATGAACGAGGAAAGCCGAGGTATCCTAGTGGGGAAGGATAGGCCTTATGCGAGAGGATAAAATCATGGATAGCTGAATCAATCGCATTGGTCGTTACACCAACCTGGATCCTTGTCAGTCCAGCATTACTCGGAGTTGCTAAAAGAGGACATCACCTTGACTAGGGATCCAGCAAATCCTCGCACCTTGCTAGCCAATTGAGCCACTTTTCGCAGTCGGCTTTCGGCTTCCCCGCCCAACTCAATGATACTCTCTGGTTTATTCACCCCCTCCTGAAGTTCATTGCCATTGTTGAAGATGTAGGGAGGCTTTTCAATGTCTCTTGGTACTTCTCGAGGTTTGATGTGCGATACTCCAAATACAAAGGGCTCTGGAGGTAGCATAATACTGTAATGACCGAAATCCTCTGTAGGAAGATCTCCTCCATTAGCCTGTGCTGCGCCAGTTGTGTACGTTCTGATATCGTGTAGAATACGGGACGAGCAGTTTATGAGGGTAGAAGCATGTGTGGCAGGAGAACAAGACAATCTAAGTAGTGGAAGTCGAAGCATACCATCACTGATCTATTATTATATATCCTTGTTGTAGCCATCAATGTTCAATGATCATCGATTCTACATTTGGCAGTTTATCCTCCATCTTGACAATTAATCCTGAGACATTTTATTCAATAACTCAACGCTCGGTGTTTCTGTAGACAGGAGTGGTGAAGCACTGTATATATGTAAGGTCGTATGATCCGCTTCAAAAAAACAAAGACTCACGTTGAAATCATCAGCGTTTTCAATCTATTGAGCAGAGGATTTTTTTGTGCCTAGAGCAGCTGTAAATGATATCGGCGATAGCAAAGGACCCGGTGGGAGATTGTTTTTTCATCTGGGATGGTCATACTTCAAAAATTTGACGGTCCTCTCATCGGGTCCTCCACTTTTTCAAAGAGATGAGAAACAGCATTTGTTTTTTTTAGCATATATGAGGGCACATGAAGTTGACGAACTCACAGAGAAAAAAAGATGCTTTAACACAATAAAAATAATAATGACTGATCGTCATACATGGATGGAAATTTGCAAACATAGCGCCTGTGTTATCTCGGACATGATGAGATAATAAAAAAAAGAGAACAGCAACGAGCAAAGGTGGAGTGAGAGGGAAAAGTCGTATGGTTGACAAACAACACAGTCCACATCATTGGCAAGTGTCATAAAGAGAAATAATGACAACTGGTGGTATTCCGACGTATGATTGCCATATCACACGACAAATAGCATCGAGATCGTCATCCCAAACGAGCTTTCTTTCGACTATGCCCATTCCCACCAACAGCTGTCGTCTGTCCAGCGTAAACCCCACCAACACCAGCACTAGCAAAGCTAGTCGTACTACCTGGCTTGGAATGGGACTGGCCGAATGGGACGACCATATGATTGTGGCCACCAACACCTTGATGGGTGGTGTTTTGTGCAGGCAGCGGCATCATGGAGGGTGCTTCGTCCTGCGTGATGCGACGATGTGGAGGGAACTGGTGGACTGGAACATGTTCGAATGCACTGCAGAGATTAACACTCGACAAAGGTTGAAAGAAAAGTGCGAGGAAGTACCTACTTCCATGTGGGTTTCGGATCTTCGTGGAACCATTTGTGTTGAAGCGCTTCTTTGGCTGTCAGTCTGCTGTCTGGGTCATATGCAAATAGCTGACGAAGAAGGTCATAGCCTTGAGGAGAGCGAATGCGCGAGTGGCACCATTCCTGTAAACGATTCGTAAAACTGATGGGTAGTTTACCTTGTTAAACTAGAAAAAATTAGGGAAGACATAGATAGATACATACGGATCTAATCTCTTCATATTCAAGTACTCTGGCATATCGACAACACCGGGCCAATCTTTCTCTAGAAGAGCGGATACATGAGCCAAAGCAGTGTTGAGAACAGCTGAAGACCACCTGCCGTCGGGCGTCCCCATCACTTCAAATATTTTCAGTAGCTGATCACGTTGAAAAGGAACATTCTTCTTCGAATCAAGCTTTGCTTCTTCACCCTTGAAGATAGGACGAAGGCTGGCAAGTTCGGCCATGACACATCCTACAGCCCAGCAATCGATGGCTTTGTTGTAGTGTTTTGCACCCATGAGAAGTTCGGGAGCGCGGTACCAAATCGTCACCACAATCTTATCTCCTGCAAAGAGAGGCTGAAGAGGCTCATAGCACAGGCGGGCAAGACCAAGATCACCGATCTTGACGACGCCGTCAGAGGTGATCAAGATGTTTGCTGGTTTGAGGTCACGATGAAGGATGTGGCAAGAGTGTAGGTAGAGGAGACCATTGAAGAGTTGGTAGATGAGAGATTTGAGAACGACGTGCAAGACTGGCGCACGAATAGTTTGAGAGTGATGATGAATAATTTGCTGAGGGAGCTTGAGTCAAAAAAAGTATGTCCAAGTGGAAGACATACCAGAAAGTCATGCTCTGCATATTCGAAGACCATGTATATGGATTTGTCTTCCAAGATGACTTCCTTGAGGGCGACAATATTCTCTTGGCTGATTTCCCTATTCAACTAGGACATGGTCAGCTACGGGACTATATGAAATGGGGTTAAACAGACAGCAATTTCCCTGATTGCACTCTGGCTAATTCCTGTGTAAGTGACCACATCCCCCTCCTTGTCTGGCTTGAATTTCTTAATCGCGTGTAGCTGTCCGTCTTGCTCCAGACTCTGCGCCTTGTATACACGCCCGTACGTCCCAGAGGATATAAATCCAAGAATTGCATACTTGGAGCTCACAGACCGATGGCTAGTATCGCGTTTCTGGCGGTAAAGGAGCATGGAATCCTGCTGAAGAATATTGCTTGTCCATTCGTCGAGCATTTCGTTGGATCTTGATCATGGTCGAAATTGAGTCCACATGAGAATAACCTTCCATTTGTGGTAACTCCTCTCACACCGACATCCTTGGCCAACAGCCACGGTATACCTCTTAAAAATCGTCAGAATGAACCCGTCGGATAGTTTCACTTTTACAGTTGGAAAGCTCGGTGCGTATCAAATTTTTTCAGTCAGAAAAAAACATTGACGCGGTATCTCAGATGCTGGCATGGCTGTGGGTTGAGCAATGGCTTTCTGGCTCTCTATTCACTGCTCCTGCTTATAGATATTGCTTGGCGAGCGGGCTCATCTTATTGAATTCCCTTCAGTGCTTCTACCACCTGGCGCGACAACAGGCTCAATTGTCAACATCTCGGTCACGCAGAACCATGCCGAGGAGAAACGCCGCGATATGGACTTTTGGCAGTTACAGGAAGACATCCTGCATGAGTTCGGAATGAAGTCTCCTGAGCATCCAGACCTTCAAGTGAGAACAGTCATCAATTGTATGAAGACTTGGCGCTGACTCGCAACGTCCTTCAGCTGCGGAACGTCACACAGACATCTGTAACTCTTGAATGGCCATCCATTCAGCTCGCTACGGCGAAGCTACGGTCTCTCGATATTTATCGAAATGGCCAGCGTCTTGCTTCGATACCTTCTCCCCTCACGAATACCTCCACCAAACTTTCAGGCCTTGAACTCAATACAAATTACTCATTCCAACTCATCCTCCGAACAACTGCCGGCACTTTTCCCTCCAATATTCTTCGTGTCCGCACACATACTATGACTGATACATCGGGCGTTTGCGTCTGCTTTGGCAATGTTCAGGATCCGGAATTGTTGGAGAATGCTAAGCTGGCACTAAGAGACATGAAAGCTAGGTGGAGCGAGAAGATCCAGATTGATACTACTCACTTTGTGTGTACAACGCCTGCAGTAACGCCCGACGGAGCACAAGCAGCTGGAAATGCAAGTGGTGCTCCTGGTGTCGAATACCAACGTGCCTTACAGCTCAGTATACCCGTCGTCCAGCCACATTGGGTTCTTGCCTGTCACACAGAGCAAAGGTGAGCGACCAACGAGAGCTCTTCTCTCTATTTTACATTAGCTTACAAACATACAGGATGGTCCCAATCGCAGCATACTACCTTGGAGCATCCAGCGTACCTCAACCTTCATCAGGTTCCAACCGACACCAATCCATGTCCCAAACATCTCTCCCCCAATCTCCCCAGTCTTCTAATTCATCATCTCTGCAAAAGTCGACAGCAAACCGTGCGTCTATGCCCACTCCTGCTCGCAGTTCGATCAGTTCGCATCCTCATCCCACTACGGGGGCTGCACCCTCCTCAGTCAAATTCGAAGCGCCACAAGAAGCGGATGAAACTGCTTATTCAAATGATAATCGCCAACAGCAGCATTCACCCCCGGTAGCAGCAGCATCACCATCTTCACCGTCACCATCGTCACCGCAAAATTCTAGCTCGGAAGCTCCCAGGCGATCAGGTTCAATGAAACGCAATTGGAAATTCCCTACTCTAGCTTCTTCTGATAACGGTTCGCCTAAATCACCGGAGGTTGATGGTCAGAAGACGAAAGGACATCTAAAAGCGCAGGAAAGTCTGATTTCACCTTCGAGCATTGAGGTTCCGCCTCCTCCGCCTGTAGAGAAGGAGAGGCCGACTAATACTATAGACGATGGAGAAGATGAAGTTGGGGATACGGTGGAGGTTCCGTTGAATTGAGCTTGGTTTTTTGATGTTGACTACTTTTTTTCTCTCTTCAACGTGTACTGGAGGAAGTAGAGTGTTTTTTTTTGAGGACACCAAAATTCGATCGTGTTTTGCCTTCACTAGACACTTATGTTATGTCCTTATTTATGTCCTCCCCCTTAAGTGAACGAATTCAGATTGCGACTGGACTGGTCTCCAAGCTCTTTTGCTCAAAACGTGTGGTCAACCAAGTATGGTGTCACTGGTATCAAGAGCTCAAACTATTGCACAATCTGTTCTCGACCTTTCCTTCTCAAAGTACTGAGGTCAATCCATGTCATACTTTATGTACATGCTCAACCTTATCGAACGCGACATGGTATTTGCTACCTAGTTTACAAGTTTCTGAACAAGTCCAAAGGTACAATCTATGACCACCACGACGATATCTACTAAAAGAGTCCAATTTCCAGACGTTAAAAAATGTTACTGCCTTTGGTGAAAATTGGGTTTGACATCTAATGGCCTTGACTGTAGCTGCCACTACCACTGCCACCGGATCCATAACCACCACTGCCACCAGACCCATAACCACCACTGCCACCAGACCCATAACCACCATTGCCACCAGACCCATAACCACCATTGCCACCGGACCCATAACCACCATTGCCACCGGACCCATGACCACCATTGCCAGATCCATAGCCACCATTGCCACCGGATCCATAACCACCATTGCCATTTGAACCTGTTCCGTGGCTACCGCTGCCGGTAGATCCGCCTGATCCATAGCTGCCACCGTTAGAACCTCCATGGCCGCCAGTTGAACCATGTCCATCGCTCCCACCGGCTCCAGTCCCATAACCGCTACCTCCACCGTTCTTGCCGTTACCGGAGCTACCACCGCCATAGCTTCCATGGTTTCCATCCGAGCTGCCTCCGCTGCTGCCAGGACTTCCATAGCCACCACCGCTTGGGGATCCATGGCCGCCAGTCGAGCCTGACCCTGATCCACCTTCGTGTGTGGAGCCATGACCGCCTGATCCATAACTTCCACCATTATCGCCACTGCCAGACGACCCATGGCCGCCCGTGGATCCAGAGCCAGATCCATAGCCACCACCGCTCGTAGATCCATTACCTGAGCCACTTTCGTGGCCACCACTGCTACCACCCGTTCCAGTCCCATAACCGCCGTTGCTTGAGCCGTCACCATTGTCATTTCCAGATCCATGACTGGGATTTTCGCGAGCAGAAAGGCCTCGGATATCATCAATTGGCGCAGCAGCGACCAATGCAGTCAAAGTACAGGCCAAGAGTACGAGGGACTTGAAAAACTTCATGATCTATGCAGAACTGGCAACTGTTATCAGTTATATATCGCCACGATGGATAGTTAAACACACCTGCTGGTCGCTAGAACAAGCTGAGAGCTGAGGGAGACTGTCAGGCAATGGTGCTGGTTTTATACCAAAACCGTACTTTTATTTCTTCGACCTTTCTATTTCGGAACTCGAAGTTCAAAAATGATGTACAACCAAAATTGGGGAATTCATAACCGCCCACGAATGTAGTAGGACAGATTTATCCTTCCGATCTGCTAGTATTGCCAATGAGTCCGCCGAATAGTGTACCGAAAAGGTTTAGCACATCTGTCAGAAGCCAAATTGAAGACGAGTATAACCTGAAACAGTCAAAGAAGGACCTTGTGTGGCCGAGAACGTTAGATCGCATTATTAGCACCGCTGTCAATAGTCTGAGGCACACAATATTTCTCAAGCTAGAGAAGTAGCGAGGTTTAGTGGCATATTCTCACACACCTCTTGATTATGCTGTCTAAAGGTGGTGATAAGTCGATATCAGTCCTTGGCAATCTGAGTCTGTTAATTTGACTGTTCCCAACTCCATAAGAACATCAACGAGAGACACTAAGGCTATTTGAGTAAGGACGGAGGAAATACACTTACAACTTCCAGCGTAGCTCCTGATCCCTGACCTCAAATATGACTCTGAGGGAGGCGAAGAATACCTCACTGTGGTACCGGTTGGGAGATGGTAGACACTGAGTCAGCCCTGGCACATCTTTGAGGTCAACTGGGGCCCTTTGGAGTATGAAATGCCTCAGATATAGCGAGCATGTCCATGTCACTGTGATACCGATTAGGACAAAAATTTGTCGATGGCAGAAGCGAAGAATGGCTAGCGAAAAAAAAAGATCTCCAGATTGTATGGAGGCTACAACAAATTGAATCATCGTGATCATTCTTTCAAGAGGCTAAGTAATTGGGATTCTTGATGCATTTGTCCCCAGCCGATTAACAGAGGCAAAAGACAGTAGTGTCGACATTTTATCCGTAGAGCCAGAAGGCACTAAGAGTTCTTTAACAAAGATTCTCACGATCTGAAGCCTGAATTAGACACTTGTGCGACTGCCACAATGGCCTCGCCTCATAGTGACTCCAAAGCACTTGCAATGCCTCAGGGTCAGATACCAGAAAGTCCGACTTGCTTGTCCGCAGCGAGTGATGGTGAAGACGATACATGCCAGGTCAATGGTTATTCGCGTGAGGGGCAGGAAATTGAGTCTGGCGAGGACCGAAAAGGTAAAGATGATCAACAGGATGAGGACGCCGAAGAGGAGGAGGAGGATGATGATGAGGCTGAAGATGACGAGGCTGAAGATGACGAGGATGACAAGGACGAGGATGACGAGGACGAGGACGAAGAGCCGGCTTTGAAATACGAGCGGATTACTGGGGCTATTCCGGATCTTCTTAAAAAGGACTCTGCGTCGGTATTGGCAGTATCTCTCAAATTTATGGTATGCCTGAATTGCCGTTGAAGGCCTGTCTTCCTAAATGATGCAGGTACTAGGAACTCACGCCGGTATAATTCATCTACTAGACCCCACCGGAAACCGTATCAAGTCGTACAAACCACATTATGCGTCTGTCATCGACATATCACTGGACACGAATGCAGAGTTTGTAGCAACGGCTTCCCTAGATGGTTGGCACATTACTTCTGCTTCACGGACATGCACCAATGACGTAGAACTCCATAGGACAAGTTGTCGTTCATTCAGTGAACACAACAGAGTCATATATATTTGACCTGAAGCGTCCCATGCGCACCGTCGCTCTTGAGCCAAATTTTGGCCGAAGGAATACCCGTGCTCTGGTTTATGGTGGTTTGGCTGGGAATCTGACGCTTCAAGAAAAGGGTTGGTTGGGACATAAAGAAACCCTGCTTCACTCTGGTGAGGGACCCATTTGGCAGGTGCGATGGAGAGGGAAACTAATCGCTTGGGCCAATGATGCGGTGAGAAGTCATATTCTGATATTATTCTTCACACTGACTGAAGAGTATCTATATCAGGGGGTAAAGATATACGATCATGCATCGCAAAGCCGGATTACATTCATTGACAAGCCACAAGATAGCCCAAGAGCTGACCTCTTTAAATGTACCTTGCACTGGCAAGATGACTCTACTCTTCTCATTGCATGGGCTGATTTGATCAAAGTCGCCCGTATTCGTGAGAGACCACGGACAACCGCTTCTTCAGCTACCGCAAACCTTCCTCCTTTCATAGTCGAAATTACTGCAGTATTTCAATTGGACTGTATGATTGCTGGCATAGTACCTCATCCAACACCCAGTCCGAATGTCTCTTCCGACGTGTTACCATCTACCAACGGCTTGCATGACGTCAAATCATCAGAAAAGCATCCAACACTCCTTACGTCTTTCCTTATAGTTGCTTATAGCCCTCCAGAAACTTTTACGGACGAAATGACTGAAGACAGGGCGCGACAAGCACGTAAGCTGGCAGACCGTCCCGAACTACGTATTGTATCCCGTGCGGGCGAGGAACTCGCGACAGATGCAATCACCGTTACGGATTTTCAGAAGTGGGGATGTAATGATTATGTTCTTGTTGAAGGTGTTAGCAGCGACGACCCTGCATATAATGACTTGGAAGCAAGGAGCTATGTGGTACTTAGTCCAAAGGATTTGGTGAGGGTTATGCCAAGAGATAGGAGGGACCATGTGGCTTGGTTACTGGAAAGGCAGCGATATGAAGAAGCGTTGGAAGAAGTGGAGAAGATTGAGGCAGATGGACTTCTGAAGAAGACAGAAACCATCGGCGAGAGTGAGAACATCTTCAGTGCCGTCGAAATTGGACAGGAGTATATCCGCCATCTTGTCAATGAAGGTGGGCTTCTGATTGAAATTGAAATTGAAATTGAGCACATCTCATGACAATCTACTCATAGGTGAATTTATGAAAGCTGCTCGATTGACACCGAAAGTTTGTGGGCATGATTCCAAAAGATGGGAAGATTGGATATTTGCGTTTGCGGACAAGCGACAATTACAGGTAGCTATGCTGTTGTATATGACTATTCGCCAACTTATTGATCTCAGGTTATTATTCCTTATGTTCCGACCGACTCACCAAGACTAGATCACCTCGTGTATGAGATGATACTTGCGCACTTTTTGACCCATGACAAACAGGTACCGGAGCTCTACTTGTCCAAATCGATCTTTGCTGAATTCTGATTAGGCTTTGCGTCGGACAATCGACGAATGGCCAAGAGAAATTTACGACATCAGCGCTGTCATCATTGCAATTCGCTCAGAGCTCGACAAAGCCATGTCTGAACCCAAGTCTATGACCTCACCATCGAACACAGTGATCCTTATGGAATGTCTGGCTGATCTGTGGGTTCCACTTTGCTTTCCATTACCCAACCAACCTTACTGACATGAATAGATATGCAGCAAATCGACAACCAGGCAAAGCCTTACATTTCTACCTTCGACTCCGACGACCAAATGTATTTGAACTGATCAGGGAACATAATCTTTTCACGGATGTTCGGGATCAAGTGCTATTACTCGTCGAATTCGATCACGAGCTAATGGAGAAACGAAAAGCGACAGGACAGGATATAGGGCAGAGCGAGACAATTACCTTGTTAGTAAATAACACACATTCTATACCTGTGGGTCATTACCTCTCATAGACGTGGCTGATAACTGATGTCATTCGTGAGTGCTAGGTCATCCGTGTCGTGCAGCAATTACAGAATAGGCCATATTATTTATTTCTGTATCTTGATGCGTTGATAGAGAAAGATACTCATCTAGTCTCAGAATTCGCAGACCTGCAAGTAAGTATATTGCTCTCACACTCTCCAGGAGGCTTAGGATGTTCAGGTGAAATTGTACGCGGAGTTCGCCACTTCGAGATTGATTGATTTCTTGCGCGCAAGCAATGATTACAATCTTGAAATGGTGGGTCAACAAGAGTATTTTTAAAAGGAGCCGGCTGATTGGTTTATCTCCGACAGGCGTATGGAGTGTGCAATGAACGCAGCCTTGTACCAGAGATGGTTTTTTTACTAGGCCGTATGGGCAATAACAAGAAGGCTCTCCACCTTATCATTGAGCGGCTGGGTGACGTGCAACGAGTAAGCTGTCATAATCAAGCACACAAGCTTCATTTGCACTAATAACACCACTCACTCAGGCCATCGAATTTGCCAAGGAACAAGCCGACGACGATCTCTGGGAAGATCTGCTTAAATACTCTGAAACACGACCTACTTTCATTAGAGGACTTCTGGAGAATGTGGGAGTTGAGATATCACCCATTCGGCTTCTCCGGAGAATCAAAAATGGATTAGAAATCCCAGGTCTGAAAGAAGCGTTGATCAAGATCTTGCAAGACTTCCACTTACAAATTTCCTTGTTGGAGGGCTGTGGTACAATTTTGGCCGGAGACTGCGCTGATTTGACAGGGAGGTTGCAGAAAGGACAAGGCAGTGGATTCCTTTTGACTGGTATGTGTCTTCTCTTGTTCTATCTTCTGTGTTGATGAAGAACTACCCCAAAGCGAAAACTGAGTGCCCGATATGTAATAAGCCGATGCAGGACAACTTGCAAGGGCTGGTGATGTTGTTCCTGTGTCGACATGTCATGCATGTTTCGTGCGTTCGCGGCAGGTATGCAGGTGGGGGAGAGAACAATGGACTTATGAGGGGCTTGGAATCATATTTCGAAGAGAGCGGGTTTACAGGTGGCGGAAGGAGGGGGATCAGTGGGAGTGTTGCTATGTGAGGATTGACTGTTTCTGTGTGGCATGATACTAACTGTCCCTGATGAAGGGAGTCGGTGATCCGTCCGAAGCTTGGAAAAGGGTGCCCCGTATGTCATAAAGCAGTTGAGGGGCAGAGGTCATAAGGTGGAGGTTCTATTTCGGGATTTTGCGTTTCTGTTGTCTTCTACTCTCGGCTCACTTGTCATTTTCCCTCAGTATATGTACATCACCGCCATCATTGTATATACCCGTTCAACACTTGACTTTTCGGCGGCAACGAGTGAATACCCTAATCTTGTATATCTGTAGACAAGCAGCGGAGAAAGGCTATGAGCCTGGCAACCTGGCTATACGGTATTGGATATTCCCACCTCGATGGTGTCTGAATTGGGCAAGGTAGGGCCATTCATTCACGGTGATTTCATGGTTCTCTGGTGCATGAAGACCCCTTATTCCACCCCATGTGCTAGACTCTAATTGAAGGTCCTACAGATGACTACCATCCTGAATTCCATCCTTCCAATGGAAATTTCGATTCTTTCCTCTTCCCCGCAGCCATGAGTCATTGGATATTGACGAAGGAGGCGTCATCGCGTTTCCGACCTACGTGCTCTCAGGAGGTCGAGCTCTTTCATTTCCCTTTCCTCCGTTTGCTAATCCCCCTTTGCAAATGTGGCTGAACCTTTTTTGTCGATTTATCAAGCAAGCTGACATTGTGTTTCCTTGGTTGTCGTCCTCTCCACCATGCCAGACATTCATTCAATGCTTCGACCTCCCTTCTTCCAACCGTGCTCCTCTATGGAAGTGTGTCGGTCCAGAGCAGCGTTATTTCAATAATGAACGACTTCTACTTCTGATTGATCTGTCTTACTCAAAATCCATTCGCTATGGAGATATCATTATCCCCTTCATCTGCTAGGCCGAGGTTCATCGAGGCAGGACTTTTTAATGCTTTGGAACATCATTAGATTGTGTTGATGTGGGTCCTTCTGATGGTCATCCTTTCCTTGTTTCTCCTGTCGAGAACTGAACGCATCGTGCCCTGATCTATCTTCCCGTAACAAAAATTTGTGCTCTGTGTGCCACGAGATAATTTGTGTGTGAGTCCCCCTTGTAATTGCAGTACTCAGTTAAAAAAACAAGGAATTATTGATGAATTTGGCCTCGGTGGTCTGCATCTGCTGCAATTTGCTTTTGAGTGAGTAGACTTATTTTTTCAAATAATCAAGTGGTCGTTAGTCGGCCAGGATACAGAACAAGATTCACTGGGGAAGGGGGAAGTTTACGTTTCGGCTCGGGAGCATTTGGAATTCTTGGATTTCTGCGCCTAGACGGTTGTACCATGTGTGGGTCACATTACCTCTACAACCGCGCACACTACGAGACCGAAATATCTTGGTTTGTACGTTACTACAGACAGACAGACAGGAGTGAGTAGGGTGCCGCATGACTCAATGGAGACGCTTTTAATTACCCCCACAGATGACGACTGTCCTGATTAAAACAATTCCTTGGTCTAAATGTGATTTCTCAATTACAGCGGCAAAGCTAACCGTCAGGTATCAAACCATGATTTTTTTTTTATAAAAAATAATAGGAGGGGGAGGTC
>Ga0153940_1000884_pt1 | contig 14292 bp, 10 predicted proteins | sample TSNJ024MetaG_FD_104736 | JGI IMG/M metagenome (GOLD analysis project Ga0153940, IMG submission 104736) | Attine ant fungus gardens microbial communities from New Jersey, USA - TSNJ024 MetaG | ecosystem: Host-associated > Fungi > Mycelium > Unclassified | place: USA: New Jersey, Brendan T. Byrne...
TTAATAAGCTTGTATATTTTGATGACACAGCAGATGTGAGATCAGCAATTGAAAGAGAAAAACAAATTAAAGGTTGGACAAGAATAAAGAAAAATGAATTAGTTGAAACGATGAATCCCAATTGGGAAGATTTATCCGAAAAATGGAATTAAAAAGATTCTTCGCTCCGCTCAGAATGACAGCAGAAGAGTACCCATTATTTTTATCTACACCCCTCAGCCATCTTTAAATTGCATTTTTTCCCAAAACAGTATAAAATATAAAAAGGAGAATCGCACATGGATGGAGAATAAAATGAATCGAAAGATAAAGTTTTTTAATAAAATAAATATCCGCATTTTAAGTGCATTACTGGTGCTCTTTACGATTGCCGGATTAGTGGTAAGTGGTGTAAACCTACATAACCTGCGCGATATTTATGAAAAAGCATTTACCGAGAAAGTCCTTCTAAGCAATGGGTTAATGGCAACCCTCATAGATGCAGAAGAGGTGGCTTACTATGTTGATCTGATGCAAGACCAGGACAGCAGTTTTAAACAGGAACAAAAAGAGTTTAACGATAATCGCGCTGAGCTGCTCCGACTTCAGGAACAAGGCGCCGGGGAAGAAGAACAAGCCGCTGTTATGGCAAAGATGCAGGCATTCCATGAGAAAATGGCAATATTTAAAACCGATAATTATAACGAAACTCTGACCCAGATCAAACGTCTAAAAGAAGCCGCGGGGGCCACCTACGTATATATCGTCGCCAATACCGGGGTAACAGATGAAAATGGCAATACATTGTATACCTATATCTTTGATGCCGAGGATAATGAGGAATTTATCTCTGTGGACAGCGACGGTCTTGGCACTGTCTCTGCCTTCGAGTCTAACGCCGATGAAATCTACATTACAAAAAAGGCAATGGATACCGCGGATTATTACAATGCCGAGCCATATGGCGAACTATATTATGCATATGCGCCAATCCTGAATCAGGATCAAGAGGTAGTAGCTATTGTCGGAACCGACCTGGAGCTTGGCTCTATGAACCAGCAGATGAGTAAGTCCATGTGGATCAACTCATTTGTATTCCTGGCATTTATTGTTTTAACTATTATTATCATTTACGTTTTTATCAATGTCTATGTGGCTAAGCCATTGGCATTGCTGACGAATACTGCTCTTCAGCTGGCAGATGGGGATGTATATTCCTCCGTTCCTGACTCTGCCTTAAAACAAAATAATGAATTGGGTTTATTGGCTTCGGCTATCGCGAATATGGGGGCTGTTTATCAAAATATGATCAAAAGTACCGGTCAGCTCTTTGAAGCTGCTAACATAGGAAGATTAGATGTTCGTAATGATGTGACTCGGTTTAAGGGGGACATCGCCAAGGTAATTGAGCAGATTAATGATACTTTGGATGCTACTACTCTGTACCTGAACAGCATACCGGAATGTATCAGTATTATGAGCAAGCAGTTCGAACTGCTCTTCCAGAATCAACAACACCAGCATCTCTTTGGTAACATCACTGCTGAAGAATTTATCCGTAAGGCATTTCCCAATGGTGAAGAACTTTCTCAGCAGCAGTTAAATGCTCAATTTGCTGATATGCTGTATGATGATGCCGGTGTTAATGCGTGGATAGATGGTTCCTGTTTTAATATTATTTTTAAAGAAATTGCTTTGAACGAATCTGCTGAAAACAGTGTCCTGGTTATTGCCATTGACATTACCAATCTATTTAATGAAAAGGAAAATGCACAGGCGGCGGCAAAAACCAAGAGTGATTTCCTCTCGCGGATGAGCCACGAGATGCGCACGCCAATGAATGCGATCATCGGCATGACCAAGATTGCCGAAAGCACAAACGATGTGGAAAAGCTAAAATACTGCCTTGCCACAATTGGTGCTTCTTCCACTCAGCTTCTGGGTATTATCAATGATGTTCTTGATATGTCCAAGATTGAGGCCGGAAAGTTCGAATTAGACAGCGTTCCTTTGAATGTTGAGAAGATGCTGATGAAGGTCTGCAATCTGGTCGTAGATAAAACTGAGGGAAAGTACCAGCACCTGACTGTTATTTTAGATAACAATATATGTCTGAATTACATTGGCGATGAACTAAGGCTTTCCCAGGTTCTCACTAATCTTCTTTCCAATGCGGTAAAATTCACTCCGGAACATGGTGCAATTACATTGTCCGTTAATGAAACCGCTAAAGTTGGGGACATCAGCATTTTGCGTTTTTCCGTTAAGGATACCGGGATTGGCTTAACCGAAGAACAGATCAAGCGCTTATATACCTCATTTGAACAGGCTGATGGAAGTATCTCACGCCGTTTTGGCGGTACCGGATTGGGTCTTTCCATTTCTAAGAATATCGTTGAAAAAATGAACGGTAAAATCTGGACCGTATCGAAATATGGCAGTGGTTCGGAATTTATATTTGAAGTGGAACTGCTGCGTTCTTCTCATCAGGATAAAGTTATCTTTGATGGCATCCGCCCGGAAGATATCAATCTGCTTCTGGTGGAAGGTGATGCCGAAATCAGAAAGCATTTTAAGTCTATTACCGATCAGTTTGGAATACATACTGATGAAGCGGATAACTCCCAGACAGCTATTGAATTGACCGAATCCTCTTACAAAAAATGCAAACCATACGACATCATCTTCCTGGATTACCACATGCCGGGGATGGAGGGCTTGAATATTGCCAAAAGTCTGACTGACTGCATTGATAAAAATACAGTCATCATCATGACTTCCTTCCTGGAATGGAGCAGAATCGAATCAGAGGCTACTGCGATTGGCATTAATCGCTATATTACAAAACCGTTATTCCCATCGGCCATTTTGGATTCGATTAATGAAGTGGTAGGTAATACATTGAAAAGTCTTCAGATTAAGACTGATCCGCCAAAAGTGCTCCCTGACTTTTCTGATGTGAATATTCTTCTTGCAGAGGATATTGACATAAATCAGGAGATTTTCATCGCCCTGCTGGAAGATACAAAGCTGCAGATTGATGTGGCTTCTAACGGTATTCAGACCGTTGCCAAATTTCAGGCAGAGCCGGATAAATACGATATGATCATCATGGATATCCAGATGCCGGAGATGGATGGATACGAAGCAACCAAAACGATCCGTGCGATGGATCTTGCCGGAGCAAAAGAAATTCCTATTATCGCGATGACCGCTAATGCTTTCAAAGAAGACATCGAGCGTTGTCTTGCCTGCGGTATGAACGACCACCTGTCAAAGCCTATTGATGAAAAGATTGTCATCGAAAAGCTGGAGCTTTACCGCAGAAAAACCAACTAAAACTAATAATGCACAACTCCCACACCAAAAGAACGTGGGAGTTGTTTTTTTGCTTGTTTATATTAATTGTGAGAGTGTTGGGGAATGCCCATGAGATACATAATAACTGGCTACGCAGTTAGCCAATTGAAGTCTTTCTTCCTCTCCAATCCCCATCACAGCACCCAGGCAGGAAGCAGCATTGAAATGGTCCCCTGCTCCAGTAGAGATTATAGGCTGTTCTACAAACCGGGTATCACTGCAAAATACACCGCTATCGTTGACAAGCAAACTTTGGCGGATGGTGTGAATGAGGATTTCATCTACTGCATACCGCTCTCTCAGGGCAATTGCTATTTCACTTAAATCATTTTGCCCCTTCAGTGCACACCCCGCAATAGTATGTGCTTCATTTTCGTTTAAACTGAGAATAGCAGTACGATGCCGGGAGAACCTTTGAATTAATTTTAATACGTTGTCAATCTCCACCTTTGATCTTCGTGAAACATCGCACAGGTCAAAAAAAGCAAATCTATTTTTATCACAGAGTGTACCTTCCAACACTTGTTGATAGGTCCGTTGCCACAATTCTTGAGAAAAAGGCAGCTCACTCCAATTAACCAGCGCCATTAAATCACAGTCGCGAAATAATTCTATTGCCTTGCCGCTGGTAGCCTTCATTACCAACTCCCAACCATCCTCCTTAAGTGTACAGGATGGTGCCAGCATCACCTTGCCGTCATGAAACTCCATACAGGTGGATTGACCCGGTGGTGCAAATGGATACAGCGTACACGGTAAATCCTTAAAAGGTTCTTCCACCACGCCCTCTCTCCCCAGCATGCCAATACAGATAACATCCAACCCCAGGGTTCCGGCACCAAGGGACAAAAAGGGCATATTGCCACCCAGATGGCAAGATTCCACTTGCAACTCAATTGAACAGCTCTTTTCTGCTTTACTGACCAGGAATTCTCCGAACTCACTAATGGTCTCAAATAGCCTGGCGGGAGTTGTCCCTGCCGCCGCCCGGGCAATGGGGCGCACGGTTGTATCTATGAATCCATCGTATCCTGCCACAATTCGTTTTTCCTTTATTATCGCGCTTTGCGCTGCCAGCTGCTCTATCACATTCATAACTTTTCTGCTGCTGCCCGGTCAGCTACAACATAACAATCCGGATGACTCTGCAGGATACTTGCAGCCACTTCATTGGTAATCGGTCCATGCACAGCCTGGTACAAAATATCAGCCTTATGGGCGCCGTTGGCAATTAAAACCACTTTTTTAGCTTCCATGATCTGCCTTAATCCCTGGGTAATCCCATGAGTAGGATGGAATTTATCACCAAAATACTTTGACATTACCCTTTTGGTCACTTCATCCAATTCAATAATATGAGCCTTCAGATGAAAATCAACGCCCGACTCATTGAACCCCAGATGTCCATTCATGCCAATCCCTAACACCGATACTTCCAAGGGGCCATAACGGGTAATATAATTGTTTAAAGCAACCCGCTCCCCTTCCATATCTTCTGCCTTACCGTTAATCAGATGTTTATCGGCAAATTTCTTCTTTTCAAGACGATTGAATATGTTCTCCCGGTTAAATAATCCGCAAGACCCTTCATCCTGATCCGAAAGGCCTACCCATTCATCCAGCGACACGTAATATGCCCGGGAAATGTCAATCCCACCCTGGTTTACCATATCGGTAAAGGTATGCACCATTCCTAAAGGTGTATCACCACCTGGAAAACTAATCAGCGCTTTCGGGTTAGCACGGATACTGTCTGCTACCAGTTGTGCTGCCACTTCACTCACTTCCTCATAACTATCGCATACAATAATTTTCATGGTTATCCTCCTTTTTATTCTATCATTTGAATTTCCCGCAAATATGCCAGATTTCGCTTGGCTGCGGCAAAAGCCTGCTTCGTGGTTGCTTTTGGCATATCCTGTTCAATTACACCAATGCCGACAAAGCCGATTTCCTCCAACACATCCCTCAGCACTCCGTAATCAGTAATACCATCTTTCAGATCACACATTACACCCAAGTCAAATGCCGTATCCGAATCCAGGTTTTCCAGGTAGACCCTCCTTCGTACCTTATAGTCTACGTTCTTAAAATGCAGATAAGCCAATCGCTCTTGATACCGGCGGATAAAATCAATCACACTGGTTTCTCCCGGTTTTCCGTCACTGTTCACATAGGCATGGTGTCCGACATCTAAACAAAGATTTAGACCGGTGAAATTCATCAGCCTGATAATTTCAGCTTCCGTCTCTACCATACTCTTAATGTGCGGATGATAAACCACTTCAATACCGAATTCATTCTTCGCATATTTGCGCAACGCATCAATCTTTTCCAGAAATCTATTCCATACTTCTGGATCCATGGCACCTTTTTTTTCACTGTAATCCCCTACATCCGACTCATCCATCGCCACCAGATAAGATGCATTGAAAGCCTTCAAACGATTGCAAAGCACTTCTACTTTCGGTTGGAAAGATGCAAATGAAGGCTCCTGATCAAAAGCATAACACACCGTGCCTGCACAAACCTCCAGACCACGTTTTTCTAATTCTTCCCTAAGCTTTCCTTCATCCACCGGCAGATATCCATCCGGCCCCAGTTCCAGCCCTTTATACCCTGCCAGCGCCGCCTGATCTAAAAATGTCTCATACGGGGTCTTCGACGGACTTCCATCGGCATACCACACCCCCCAGGAGCAAGGCGCTGTTGCTATTGTAATCTGACTCATACCATCCTCCTTATGCTTAAGACTGTTGTCCCATAACGCGTATAATTTCTTCAAATAATTCCAGATCGGCCACCGCATCTTCTAAAACTGTTTTCGGCTGCTGCCCCGTTTCAATACAATCAGCAAATAAGTTCAGCTCTGTCTGGAATGCATCACGAAAATCCGGTCCATAATCAGTCGTTTTAGTATCTATTCCGGTTGACTCAATAACCTGCACCGAAGCCGGCTGGTAACGAATATAAGGTGTCTCATACTTGATGTGAATCTTACGGTCTTGTTGGAAAATCTCAATTGATGCATCAAATTGCACCACATTCTGGTTGTTCACCAATTCATAAGTTGCAAGAAATCCGTCAAACTCCATCACCACAATGACCTGCTCACCACCTGCTGCCGTAGTTACAGAATGAATCTTTTGAGGGCTTCCAAGCAGCTCCCGCACTGCCGAAAACGAATGGCATCCAAGTCCGGTCATCATCTGATAAGTTACCCGCTGTTCATCGGAAGCATCCGCCCCAATCGCCCGATCCAGATGGGCTCTTCGGCGGGCATTTCCCTCCCGAATCACCTCAGCAGGAATATCCTGCGGATAGAATGCCGGCCTGGTCTGGCCAATATAATATGCTCCTTCCAATATGATATCCCGGAATCTCAGATACTCCGTCGCCCTCGGCTCCTTTTCCAGAATTTCTTTACCCTTCAAAAATGGTCCGGCATAGCGCCGCATATATCCTACCATCACAATCTGATCAGGATATTGCTTTTTCAGTTCAATTAATTCCATCAGCTCTTCCCTGCACAAAGTCACCGGTTTTTCCACAAACACATGCTTCCCCGCCCGCAGCCCCCGGGCTGCATACTCCCCATGGTATTGATCCGGCGAAAGAATCAATACCGCATCAATATCTCCTTGTTCAATCAATTCTACCGCATTTAAATATCCCTGATCAATATGATATTTCTTCTGAATGAATTCTACCAATGACGGAGATACATCTGAAACAGCAGTTATCCTATATCTCTCCCACAAATCCTGTAAGATCGGAAGATGCATCAGCTGGGAAACCTCCCCCAGTCCAATTAATCCAAGTTTTATCATAATCCTTAATTCTCCTTTTCTTATCCTTTAACTGAGCCGGATGTCAAGCTGGATACAACCTGCTCCTGAAACACCGCAAATACAACAATCGATGGCACCACCGCTATCGTAACAGCTGCAAACAGCGCCGTATAGTTAAAGCTGAACTGCGCCGTAAAGTAACTAAGCGAAAGCGGTAAAGTCCGGGCGCTCTGCCCACTGGTCAACACCAGCGCAAATGTGAATTCATTCCACGAATTCAAAAACGCCAGTACCGCTGCCGAAGTTAACCCGCCCTTTGCACATGGAATCATAATCTGAAAAAAAGTCCGAACAAATCCTGCCCCGTCCATATACGCTGCTTCTTCCAGTGATTTAGGAATTGACAGAAAACTCCCCCGTAAAATCAATAAAGACATTGGCAGATTAAGCGCCGTATAAACCAGGATCAATCCGGTTTTAGTATCATAAAGCCCCAGTTTCTGAATTACACTGTACACAGGATGAAGCAGGGCCGTCATAGGAATCACCATCGCCAGGGAAAGAATAAAATACAAGATATTCTTCCCCCGAAATGAACACCGCGCAAAAACATACCCCGCCATGGCCAAAAAAAGTACATTACAAAATGTAGAACATGCCGTAATAACTACACTATTACCAAAATACTTGAGAATCGGCGAAATAGTCAACGCGTCCCTATACCCCGTCAAACTAAAATTCGCCGGCAGTGACACCCCATTAGCCAAAATCTCCGCATTAGTCTTAAACGAGGAAAGAATCACCCACACAATCGGAAATATGGCGATACACACACAGACAGTCAGGAAAAAATATTTCAAGACACATAAAATCCGTTCTTTTGCTTTCATCTGTCATCGCCCCCTTTAATAATCTTCTTCATTGACTCTCAACACCTTATTGATCACAGTCATTACCACCACCCCAATAATAACAATAAACACACCAATGGTATTAGCATAGCCATAATTATTCTCACCTTTATATACCCCATACAAAAGCAATGGCAGATTGGTCGTCGTCTTACCCGGACCGCCATTGGTAGTAATATAAATCAAATCAAACATCTGCAGCATATAAGTAGCCGCCATGACCATAGTCGTTCCAATGATCTTCTTCAGCAACGGCAGCACCACATATATATCCATCTGAAATGACGTAGCACCATCCACTTTTGCCGCCTCCAACACCGACTCATCAATCGAAAGCGCCTGCGCCAGTACCAAAGTTGTCGTATACCCCGCAAACAATACCCATATCATTGTCACCGAAGCAAACGCAGTTCTCCCATCCATCAGCCAGTTTCGGGTCAAACTCTCCAATCCAATCGCCTTCAAAAACGAATTGATCACCCCAAACTGCGGATTAAAAATATTCAAAAAAATCATCGCAATCGCCGCATTAGAAATAATATTCGGCACCATATAAGCAGTCCGCACAAACTTCCATCCCTTCGGCTTCTTATAAAGAATCAATGCCATCACCGTCCCCAGCGCAACATGTCCAATACACTGAATCAATATCCATATCACCGTATTACTAAGCGCCTTAAAAAAATCCGGATCTTTCACCAACCGCACATAATTCTGAAATCCAACAAACGTCATCTCCTGCGCATTCAACCGATAATCAAACAACGACGTCCCAAAAACCATCCCCAACGGAACCGCATAAATCACCAAAAACAACACAACCCCCGGCAACAAAAACACCGGAATCCACATTTTATTTACCTTCAACACCTACACTCCTTCCCACTCCATCCCAACCTTTCCCCGCAACACATCACACATGCACAAAAATCATGTATTCCCCTAATTCCACCCCACCCCCCTCAGATTCCCCATGACTTCCGCCTTGATTTGAGGGTCAAAAGCCCATTCCATCAGCAGATTGATACACATGCTGGCGGAATGGGCTTTTGACCCGGCCCCCCCTACTGATTTTTCACTGCCGCCGTTGATAACGCATCACAGAATCCTTGCGCATCCAGTTCACCAGAATACAGTCTCGGCAGCTCCTGGCTGATCACATCCAATAGATTCGAATACATTGTCGCCTGCATATTATCACTGCGTACAGTTGCTCCCGAAGCCTGATCCATGAAGTCTACCAGCAGCGGATATTTCTCTTTTGCTTCATCCGTAATCTCTACCGCCTCAGATGCCGGAACCATACCCTGCATCTCCAATCCTAACTGCTGTGCATGAGGAGAGGTAAAGAACTTCACCATTTCAACAGCTGCCTCTTCAAGCTTAGGATCATCCTGCTTTGTTACAAAATATCCCTGAATGGGAGCATCATAGACAAAACCGTCCGGATAGATTGCCGAGCCTACTTTATCAGCAAAGTCCGCCGTTGTCTTTGATTCATCAGAAAAGTCACCAATCATCCACGGCCCGTTAGCAATCATCGCTACCTGTCCGGAGAGGAAATTATTCGCTGCATTTTCATACTTGCCGCCGATCGCATCAAGAGTGGTATACTCCTGCAGCATTTTCTGGACTTTTTCTGCCGCTGTGATCATTTCCGGTATGCTGTAATCAGAAGGATTCATCGTCTGCATAAATTCAAGCCCTGCATCACCGGAAGTGGCAACCATTGCGCCAATCCAAAGCTGAGTAACCCATGCCGATTCTGCCGTATCCATTGCCAGTGGTGTAATACCTGCTGCTTTTAATTTATCACACTGTTCAAAAAATTCATCCCAGGTTTTAGCCGGAGCTTCAATTCCTGCCTGAGCAAATAAATCTTTATTATAAAAATATCCTACTACCGATCCTTCCACTGACGAAGCATATATTTTTCCATCCCGGCTATTGGTTGTAAGTGATGCTTCCGAATATAATTCTTTCCACTCAGTATCTCCATTCACCATATCGGTTAGATCAACTACCAGATCCTTTGCCAATGCAAGATCCAGCAGATTATAACCGCCGCCATACACAACCGGAGGCAGGTCCCCAGTTCCCAGCTGTACTTTTATCTTGTCCACATAGTTTGCATCACCCGGCACTTCTTCCAGCTTAATCTGATATTTTCCTTCATACTCTTTGTTAAACTCTTCTACCAGCTGCGCAACAACCGGTGCTGCGGTATTTACACCGCATTGAAAAGTAGGATAATTAATGGTAATAACACCATCTGTTCCCGCCTTCTCTTTAGATGCCGTATTATTTTCTTTTGACTGCCCACAGCCAGCTAACAAAGACAGCCCAAGAACACCGGTCATTACTAAAACGCTCCATCTCTTTTTCATGTTTTCTTCCTCCTTCATAACTTCTCTCATAATGAGCCATAAGTGCACGAATGCACAAGCAATTCTGTATAATTGTATTATAATCGATATATTATGTGACAACAATTGCCCTTCGCACCCTTTGTCTGGTATTATTATGCTCTATTTTATACATTTTTCTTGCAGTCGTGGGAAATATATAAAAATAGATTTATTTTGTCCTCAATCTATTAATATTTTATCTTTTTTTACTCTTCCCTCTTTCCCACTGCTTTGCTTATTCACTTCTCAAAACAAATATGATACAGTTAAAAAAAACAGGATGTGATGCCCATGAAAAAGAAACGTTCGATTGCATGGATTGCAATTTCATTAAGCTGTGTATTGATTCTGGTTCCGGTTTTATGTGCCGTTATATATTTCAGTAATGTGGTTTCCTCCCGGCTGGAAACAACCGCCCGGGAAAATGCTTCATTCTATATCAACCAGTTTACCGATGAGACCAACGCCCTTTTGGATACTCTGCGCAGCAGTACCTATTATCTTATCAGTGATGACCGCACCCAACAGATTATGCAGCGCGAGGAGATGCCCAGCCAAATGGATCGGCTGGTAGTTGAAGAGGGTTTAAGCAGGGTATTTTTACTGGGAAATCTGCCTGACTCCAACGTTGTCACCGGTATCTATCTGGTAAAAGATGGACAACAATACCTGTCCGTACTACGCAGCGGCATTTTTAAAGGTACTTCCAACCGAATCCGGCAGATTTCAGAAGAATGCGGTGATTATAACTCCGCCCGGGACTTATACACTTCACCTTCCTCTCCGGATTACTGCTATCTGATTGTGGATTACTTATCAATGGATACTATGAATCCGCTGGGGAAGATTATTATCGAATTGAATTTTGGCCGTTTTATTAATACTTCCAACATTGAAAACATTTATCAGGATGCTGTTGTATCATTAAGAAGCAGCACCTCCGGTGAAGTCCTCTGCCGGCCAACCGATACAGCTTTTACTCAGATTCCCATCAATACCCCCACCGAATACCTTGAGATTGATAATCAGGAATACTATCACACCACCCGTCAACTGTCTCCCAGTCATGTACAGATTGATTTATTCATTCCCAAGCAGGAGATCTTTGATACTATTAATTCTACTGTCAAGGTGACGGTTTTCTTTACCATTATCATTCTGATCATTGCCCTATTGATTGCTGTTATTTTGTTATACTTTGTCTTTAAACCATTCAAACAAATGACTCAGAAGCTGGATCTCCTGGCAACTGGTGATATGTCCGTGCGCATGGATCCTACCCCATATAAAGAAACCAACCAGGTCGCCTTAGCTTTTAACGATATGACCGACCGGCTTGCTGAATTATTCGATGAGGTATATACCAAAGGACTGCTTTTACGGGAGGCAGAATTTAATTTGTTAGAATCGCAAATTCGTCCGCATTTTATCTTTAATGTCCTGGAATTGATCAATATGAGGTGTCTTGCCGCCAAGCAAAGTGATATCTGCCATATCGTCTCCAACCTGGCACAGCTTCTGCGCTCTAACATCACTCACAAATACGAGCAGACGATTACCTTTGAAGACGAATTACGCTATGTCCGTTATTATCTTGAACTGCAAAAAGAACGCTTTGAGGACAAGCTGAATTATTCGATAGATTTGGAAGACGATTCGATCCTTAAGTATTATCTTCCCAAGCTAACCATCCAACCGCTGGTGGAAAATAGTATCATGCATGGGTTAGAAAACAAACGGGAAGGCGGCTGGGTACGTATCTCAATTTGGGAAGAGACGGATGCCGTATGTGTGCGCATCTGTGATGACGGAATCGGTTTTGACATTTCTGCAATCGACTGGGACAGCGCTGGTAAAGACGATACCGATACCGCCCACAACCACATTGCCTTACCCAATATCAACCGGCGTATCCAGATTTTATATGGTAAGCCCTATGGTATGAATATCACTTCCCAGATGGGTAAAGGCACAGAGATTTTACTTACACTGCCAGTAGATTTAGGCATCACCAGAAAAGAAGGAGACGCACATGCAGAAAATAATGATTGTTGATAACGAAGCGGCCATCCGCAAAGGATTAATCCATTGCATCCATTGGAAAAGTCTGGACTGTGTCATAGCCGCACAAGCCGAAGACGGCATCGATGCTTTGGAGCAGATCCCTTCCATCCAGCCGGATATCATCATTAGTGATATTCGCATGCCGGGTATGGACGGGCTGGAACTGGCGCATACTTTACATCTTCAATATCCCTGGATTAAAGTGATCATCCTGACTGGATTCCCTGATTTTGAGTATGCCCAGCGGGCCATTACTTATCAAGTGGTGGATTTTGTGCTGAAGCCTACTTCAGTGGAAAGCCTTACCCAGGCTGTCGAAAAGGCAAAAGCAAGAATTGCAGAGGAACGTGCCGGACAAAAATTAAAGCAAGAATTAGAAAGTAAAGAAGAACAGAATCTTGCATTGCAGCAAAAAATAATGCTTCATGATTTGATTCGCGGAGTAGACATTTCACAGATTTTTTTATTAAACCAGATGATACAGCTAAATATGGATCTAACAAACTATTTTGTTCTGCGGCTGGATATTGCACCTTTGGAAGAGAACCTACCCATTACCGAAGCAGAGGAAAAAAAGCTTTCCGGACATCTGCAGCAGGCGCAGGCACTTCTGGCGGAATGCTTAAGCGAATGCAATGTCTATTTCGTGCCGCGTGGCAATCAAATTTGTTATGCTATCATAAATGCTTCTCCATCCTATCCGGTAATTAGTCAATGTATCGAGGCAATCAACATTTTAAACAGCCTGCCGCAATTCTTACTTTTCATCGGAATCAGCCGGCACTGCAATGCTCCGCTGCAAATGCAAAGGGCCGCATCACAGGCTGACCAGGCTTCTCAGTTTGCCAAATATTCACCGGATTTACCGGTTATGAGCATTGAACAGCTGCCCCAAGTTTCCCCATTGGTAATGCAGCGCATTTCATCTGACTTGCGCCTGTTAAAATCAGCAATTGAGAATCGGACGAAAAACAGTACCAGAAATATACTGAACCGGTTGTTCGCTTTCATCCGGGAGAATAAGCTGCCGGTAGATACTGTTCGCAATATCTGTTTGTATGTTCATCAATTTTGCATCAGCCTGCTCTTCCTTCCTCATACGGAAGGATATCCGGCAGAAGATACCGGCATACCCGTCTTAAAAAAATTAATTGAAGGTGACAGCGTGGATTCCATGGAGCAGCACATGTGCTGCTTTATCGAGCAAATATTGAATCAGGCAGCAGCATCCGATGACCAAGCCGATCATCTGGTGAATTCTGTAAAATCCTACATCACAGGACACTATGCTGAGGATTTATCCTTGGAAAGCATTGCCGACCAGGTACATCTAAGTCCCAGTTACCTAAGTCGTTTATTCAAAAAGAAAACCGCTGAAAACCTCAGTGCTTATATTCAAAATATCCGCATTAACGAAGCCAAGACACTGCTTCGCACCACCACCCTTAAGACCTATGAAGTAGGCGAACATGTCGGCATTGGCGACCCGGTTTACTTTTCTCGAATATTCAAAAAAGTTACCGGGAGCAAACCAAAAGATTATCGCAGTGAAAGTGAAATACAGTAGTACTCCAGAGACACTTTATGGATTTCTTTCTTAACTCCGGGTATATACCGCCAAAACCCAGCCGCTGTGTACGAGGTGCGGTGCGGTGTTGTTTGCAAAACCATAGCATGAGCTGCTAAAGATACTTACAGAAATAGAGCCCAAATCCACGGCAAAAACTTGCTTCCCAAGCGAGTTTTTGTATCCACCTGAAATGCGTTTTCACCAGAAAA
>Ga0153940_1000888_pt1 | contig 14252 bp, 10 predicted proteins | sample TSNJ024MetaG_FD_104736 | JGI IMG/M metagenome (GOLD analysis project Ga0153940, IMG submission 104736) | Attine ant fungus gardens microbial communities from New Jersey, USA - TSNJ024 MetaG | ecosystem: Host-associated > Fungi > Mycelium > Unclassified | place: USA: New Jersey, Brendan T. Byrne...
CGGCAAAATGCTTGACTGGTACCAGGCCGACGGCAAAACAGACATCGGCTTTTAACCTTGCCTGATCCCGTCTGCCATGTTTTCCCAAACAGCAAATCACAAGATTTGGAACACAGCAGGAACGTGAGACTTTTTGCCGAAGTCTCACACCATAAAAACAAGTCTCACAGTCTCACGGGGAAAACATAAAAACGCAATAAAATAAAAAACTTAATGGTGCCGCATGCCGGATTCGAACCAGCGACCCCATCATTACGAATGACGTGCTCTACCAACTGAGCTAATGCGGCCCCGACGCACAGGCCTGATCAGGCCCCAAAACACCATTGAGCGAGGTGATAACGAAAACACAAGACGAAAGCAAGCATACATCTACAGATTTTATCTCTGAAATATGCCTTTTCATTGTCATTGAACCTTATCTGCTTTATAATTTGCAGAGTTTTGCACGATAAAGCAAGCCGGAGCAAAAGCTTTTCGCTGCATGATTTTTCTGTTTATAATACATTGATTGAATATCAGTCCTTGCCACACCAATCATGAGGTATACCTTGCAGAAGCTTGAGCAGGTTATATGTAACACCCTTCACAAAGTTGACGCATCAGATACGTCAATACGCCAGAAGGTTTATAGAACTGTATGGAGCAAGCATGAAAGATCACTTGCAACTGCAACCTTGATGAGTGAAACTGAGAAGTCGAAAAGACGCAGTTATCTGACTTATATAATCAGAATTATCGAAGATAAATATCGCATATCCAATGCAGGATTTAACGATCAGCTCCATGCGGTTTCACCGGGAGTGGAACGGTCCGCCGGCTTTGCATCGGGGATCGGTCCTGAAGAAGAGCCTTGTAACTTTGCCGCAGATTCTGTCACGAATGCGGATGAATGGCCGCAACATCAGCACAAACGTTTTTGGCTGGCGGCAAATGCCTTCCCTCTCATTCTGTTTTTTATTACGGTTTTCGTTATCTGGTCTTTTTATAATACATTAACAGGCTCTCCCCGGGTGCCGGACGATCCCCATGCCTCAAATGCACCCATGCGGCTGCTGCAGGAGGAACAGAACCAAAAAAGCGGCTGGATTCAGGTATTTAATCCCGCCAATATCACTTCACTTGAAGTACGAGGAGCTGCAACAGCACAAATTTATAATGAAACAGATACAAGTTTTGTCCGGGTTCAGGCCAGTGGCGCCAAGGATGCCGCAATTATTGAAATTGGTGAAGGCACACTGATGCACTTGCGCGGCAAAACAGCAACCCTGAATATTGTTGCGCGCAGCACCGGCAGCAATCCGACACAATTAAGTCTGATATGTGATTTCGGCAACGGTAAAGTTACCGGAAGGCGTCGTTTCGAAGTACCGCCGGCCCGTGAAACCCTGCTATTTAATGTTGATATTCCTCAATCCATAAACAACCCCGCGAAACTTTACATCGTCAGCGATTTGTCAGGGGAAAAGCATGGCGTTGATATATTCTCCGTCTTGATAAATACGGGGAACGAACCGGGAAGGAATTTATGAAACATGTAAAATCCCGCTGATGAACCTGTCATCAAAAATATGATCAGAATTGTCTGTGATAAAGTCTGGAATGATCCTCTGACTGGCCCTGTTCCCGGCAAATATATAAGAAGCCGGAAGACAACCATATCTGCATGCAGATATGGTTGTCTTCCGGCTGGCAATCATGCTCAAAATCAGGCACTGTAACGGCCGTCCAATGTCCAGGCATGTTATTCTGCCGATTGATGCCCGCCATTTTGACCGCTGGCTGAAACTGTTACCTTGCTATATGAAAATACCGCATTTTTCAGGAAAAATTGAAACCCGTAGCATAGAGTCTTGAACCTTGCCTGACCTGCCACGGTGGTATATTGTTCGTGTAATGGCAAGCTGTTTATGAAATATTCTGATTAACAGGAAAAACCTGCATGGAAGTGCGCATTACAGACCTTGAAATCCGTTTTACAGAACAGGGGCAGACAATTGAAGAGCTGTCTTCCGTGATTGCCAAGCAGTGGAAAGAGATTGACCGTATCCAGAAGAAGCTTGACACCCTGACAGAGCGATTTCTCACACTGGAAGAACAGTCACAAGCTGATATTCCTGTTACACAGCCACCCCACTGGTAAAATCAGATCATTAATTTCTGCAAGGCAATTGAAATCAGCCGTGATCCGGCCCTGTATCTGATTGCGTTATCCTGTCTGAAAAATCTGCAACTTTTCGGAAAATGCTTTAGCAAATCTCAACACCAGCTCCTGCCGGGCAGGAAATATCTGTTTCCTGAAGCCCGCGAGACCTCCCCCCGGATTTTTGCAAGATATTGCCGGGGTAAGTTTCCGCATGATAAAACGGTTGACCAGTTGCAATTTCAGTCACAACCGAATCCGGACCATGTGCATTCCGGACTTCTTCACAAGCCTTGCTGTTTTTAAATGCAATTTTGCGATCTTCTTCATCAGTAACATAAACCCCTGAGCGGTAATTGGTGTCTGTGTCATTAGCCTGACATATATATTATGCTGGATTATGTTCTTCCCGGAGTTTTTTCAAAAATGTTTCCCGCGTAATCTTTTCATGGTCATAAATAATCAGCCCCCCGGCATGACCAGACTTCTTCATAAATAGGATTTAATGTATAACCGTCACTGTAGCCAGCAGTGACATAACCTCCGGGCAAGTTCCAGAAAAGTTGTTCCGCTTCCCGGAAGCACCTCACACCGAACAGTCCTTAACGGCTTTGCTCAATTATCCTTGCGCAAATGGTATTCAGCGGTTTCAATCAGCATTATCCATCCTGGCAAAGTTTCCTGCCGGGTTGGCAGACCGCTTTTGTCAAAATGCATATGTAGCATAACCCTGATTTTACCCTGCGGTAAGCTTGATTCAATAAAACCTGCCGGAAAATACAGAACAACACACCCCATGGCAGCTAATGCGATAAAATTTCAAACGGTCTGGGACTGCGATAGGTCAGAATATACAGCAAAAGGGCAAAAACACCGAATACAAACCATATCGGAGGTTGCAAAAAACCTGAATCAATAATCGGCCATAAGTCAGCGCCATACCGAAGGAAAATCTCACTTTGTAGTGCGGTAACATCAACCATTCCGGTTGCGGACAGAAAATCCTTTAAAGAGGTAAATACAAATCCCGAAACAGCAACCGATCTGGCTGCATCCAGTACAACAGTAACAACAGCACCGGATAACAAAACCGAAGCAAGGCAACGAAACAAACTCCGAATCATCAGACAAACTTTCCAAGATATTTACTTCAGATCATAAAAATGCGTATGAAAAACAAAAACACCATGAAATGATGCCGTTTTTTCTGGAATAATATGTTGTGTATCGCAATTTCTTATAAAAAATGTAAATAACAATTTTTATTTCTTGTATCTTTGTGTGACACAAATGGCTTTATCATATGAAAAGCAAGCCTGTACTGATAATAAACTTTTTTCAGCAATAACTTTAAAACCCCCTTGCACTGGTAACGGTTCCAGTTATATTGCAACCCGCACTGGAGAGGTGGCCGAGTGGTTGAAGGCGCACGCCTGGAACGCGTGTATACGGGAAACTGTATCGAGGGTTCGAATCCCTCTCTCTCCGCCATTTTATCAAAAAGATAAAAAGACAGTTGCCTGAAACCCGCGGCAAATTCGGGGTTTTCGGCATTTAGACAGGTTTGTAAATTGGCCTGTTTTTCTCTTTTTGATGGCAAGATTGTCTTTTTCTCTCATTTCCTCCTAACGGGTTCAGTACTCAAAGAAAGGCATTTACAATGCCTTTTTAAAAGGATGGAAAAAACTCCATTTTTATCCGCCATTTTTCTTTCCACTTTTGTACCAGCCAGAAAGAAGCAAAAACTTTCAATGGTAGAGACAAAACACGACATTTCTGATAAAGATTATTTCTACCTGATGCTGATCAAAAAGACGTTCCGGTCATGATCCCGTCATCATGGGCGGGGCTAACCGAAATCGCCTGGTGCATCACCGGCACACAATGTTCCGGGCCAATTTTTTTCAGCAGGAAGACAAGAATTTCTTAATAGCTGATAGTCCAATCTTTTCATGGCGCTATATTAGTGGAAATGCAATCTTAAAAGGCGACATCCATGCGAATGACAGGAAACACAATTCTGGTTACCGGCGGTGCTTCAGGCATTGGCCTTGCCCTTGCCGAGCAATTTAAAAAACTGGGTAATAAAGTGATCGTTGCAGGGCGTTCACAAGATAAGCTTCGAACAGCGGCAGAAAAAGGCTTTGAAACATTTACCGTCGATATGACGGATGAAACAAGCATTGCAACACTTGCAAGCAACGTGACCAAAGAATTTCCGCTCCTGAATATTGTTCTTCACAATGCGGGAATCATGAAGAATGAAAACCTTATTCGATCCGATCACGCGGGGGTCGCTCAAGAAACCGTAGCGACAAATCTCTTGGGTCCGATATTGCTTACCGAAGCGCTTCTGCCTCATTTATTACGAATGCCGGAGGCCACAATTATGGCTGTAACGTCTGGCCTTGCGTTTACGCCTCTGGCCATGACCCCGACTTATTGTGCGACCAAGGCGGGAATCCATGTCTATGCACAATGTTTACGCTATCAGTTGAAAGATACGCACGTAAAAGTATTGGAAATTGTTCCTCCGTATGTTCAGACCCACCTTATGGGAGAGCGTCAGGCTCAGGATAAAATGGCCATGCCGCTTGAAGAGTTTGTGAGCGAAGTCATGCAAATACTTTCTTCGGGAAATTATACAAACGAAATCCTTGTTCAGCGTGTCATGCCGTTAAGAAATTCCGCCCATGATGGCGTTGATGCACGACAAGGTTTCTTTGAAAAATTTAACGATACCATGTTCGCGGTGAGAAAGGGGGAATGGTGATACCGTATGAAGTGCTGATATCCTTTCTTTGATGTTCAATGGTTATTATTGTGACCATTATTGCGTATATTTGGTTATTATAATACCATTAGGTTTTTCATGAGAGAGTTTAAATTTTTGCATATAATGAAACCGTTGATATTCATGCCAGTGCAGGTAAGGTGTGGGCAATCTGGTTTGATCGGGTAGCGTGGCCTGTATGAGATGCCGAATTGAAATGGATCACTCTTGATGATGCTTTTTTAAAGGAACAAAAGGTAAAATGAGGCCTGCTTCCGGCCCTGAGGTTGAGTTTGAACTCGTGAATGTCGAGCCCGAATGAAATGTTTGCCGATAGAGCCAGGGCTGTTTGACTACGCTTGATTTTACTCATTTTTACACACCTGCTGACAATAATGAAACTCCGGCCCCGGATCACGCACGGTGTGGAATTTAGTGGAGTGCTTGCACCATTATTCGGTGTTCTGATGGACGAAACATAAAAAAGCATCTGCGTGCAGCGATGCTGGAATTGGCAAATCAGGTACAGAATATTGACAAATTCAAAAAGTAATCCCTGAAGAAACACTGATTTGCAGGAGATACGCTTATAATCATGGGTCATGAAAAATTTCAGGCCGGATATTTTGAGACTGGTTAGAACACGTCTCAGATCACCGCCATTATCAAAGGAAGAATATCTGGTTTTATTATTTTTTGCGGCTTAAACATTTACGTTTGCGTTTCGCTATTAAATTTTACAAAATAACTGCGTTGAGCTTTTTATCGCAATTTTTACAAAGAAAATTCAGAGATAAGATTTAAGTAAATTTATTTAAAAACCCTGTCCTCACCTAGAATATCTTTAACATTGGTAATATGTTGAATTCGTATTTCTGTATTTTCGCCATTATTTACACTCTCCTCCAATAATTTCACAATTTTATCTTTGTTTCTATAATTAACAATTTCATTATTATTTAAAATGTTTACAATAACATCCAGAATTCTTTCAGGCTTGGCAATAAAAGTTCCTTTCGGAATAAATTTTATATCTCTCAACTCGCAATCACCATCAAATACAATAATTGAATAAAATGGCACTTTTGCAAAGTTTCCAATTTTTTGACGCAATACTGCTATATGATTATTATTTTGTTTTACCGGATTGTAAAAACGATATTTCTGTTTGCCATATGCCAGGAGTTGTGTCCATTGCTGGTGATAGCCATTTCCAAAAATCCAGCCGCTATAATCTTTTACTTCAAATACAATAATCCCTACCTCTGTGATAACAACCAAATCAATTTGTGAAAACGTGCCATTAAATTTTTTGATATATAAATCATGAAAAATTTCTTCTGCTGAAATTCCAGCTTTTAAAAGATTCAATACCAAATATCTTTCTGCTCTTGTGCCTCTGCTTCGCCTGCTAACAGTTTCAATAGCCATAGCAGGGGAATACGATGCGTCTGCTCTTGTAGCTCTGTTTAGCCTGCTAACAGTTTCAAGCAGCTTTTTATCTCTATCGTGCCCAATGCTGAAGCGGACGAAAACAACAATTATGATACAAAAAACGATAATAACTAACATCAAGGCACCTTATTTGCAGACGATGATTAATTTTTTGTTATATTATTTCAACACATTTCCTTTAAAAAATTTGTTTGTGCCGGTTACAGAGACAAGTTTTGGAATATATCTCAGATCACCGCCAGCAAAATCCCGGGGATTGACGGGGTGTTTCTCCGGGCAATGCGGATGTCCGCCTCGGCGAGGCAAGCCGGAAGTTCACAATCCTGATTTTCTTTGCTATCTGAGGTGAAGTTCTGCTTTTCTCTTTGGCCGGCTGTGAGATTGTCAGGCGTATTTCAGTACATATATGAATTTTCGATATATCTTCATGCCGGATTTAACACTTGATCGATGAAATGTGTCGAAGCTATTTATGAGCAGGTGCAGGAACAATTGGTGTCAGCTGTCAGGTTTTTACCCTTATTTATTGAAAGGAAGCTATTGATGAAAATCACCAGGGCAGACAGCGATCCCTTACCGGAAAGTTTGACAGAATATTTTACTGTTGCACGCGTTAGCTGTGCTGATATGGCCTTCGGGTCAGTTGTCCGCACTGCCTGGTATAATATCCACTGGGACAGGAATTGACCGGCAGCAGGCTTGGGCCCATGTTCAATGCGAAGAAGGCCCTGGTGAGAAAATATGCTTCGGTGATAGTGTATGGTTTGAGCCGGATAAAAAATATTGGCATGGCTCCGCTCCCGATATCGTTGTGAGCCATATTGCTGTTGCTGAGGCACTCGATGATCAAGGCTGTTAAGGGGATGGAGCACGCCCCGGGTAGAGAATACCACAAGACAAAATGAAAATGCAGATGAGCCAGGAACATCGGTAGCATATATTGGCAGCGCCCGGTTTCCTGTTTTCTGTCTGATAATTCCTGATTCTGTGAAGGAGAGAAAATGCAAAAACGCACACTTGGAAAGATTGGAAAGAGCAGCCTTGAAGTTTCCGCCCTTGGCTATGGCTGCATGGGACTGGATTTCGGCTATGCGAACAAGGTCAGTAAACAGGAAGGTGTCATTCTGATCCGCCAGGCAGTGGATCGCGGCGTTACATTCTTCGATACAGCCGAGGTTTATGGTCCTTTTACCAATGAAGAAATGGTTGGTGAAGCGCTGCGTCCGGTTCGTGATCAGGTTGTGATCGCTACCAAGTTCGGCTTTAACATTGAAAATGGCAAACAGGCGGGGTTTAACAGCAGACCGGAGCATATCAGAGAAGTCGCTGATGCGTCGCTGATGCGTCTCGGTATCGAGCAAATTGATCTCTTTTATCAGCATCGCGTCGATCCGAGCGTGCCGATTGAAGAAGTAGCCGGAGCAGTCAGGGAGTTGATTGTCGAGGGCAAGGTGAAACATTTCGGGTTATCCGAACCGGGTGCACAGACCGTCCGCCGCGCCCACGCTATTCAGCCGGTCACCGCCTTACAGAATGAATATTCGCTTTGGACGCGTGGCATCGAGACCAACGGCGTTCTGGACGCCTGTGAGGAACTTGGGATCGGGCTTGTACCCTACAGCCCTCTTGGCAAAGGCTTTCTGACTGGCACGATGAACAAGGACACCAGGCTTGACCCGACTGATTTCCGCAACATTCTGCCGCGTTTCACACCCGAGGCGATGGAAAAGAATCAGGCAATGGTGGATCTTCTGAAACGTATCGCGATAGAGAAGAATGCAACGCCGGCACAAATTGCACTGGCATGGCTTCTGGCGCAAAAACCATGGATCGTGCCGATTCCCGGCACGACCAGGCTGCACAGGCTTGAAGAAAATCTCGGCGCTGCGGATATTGACCTGACCGATGCAGATCTTACTGAAATTCGGAAAGCAGCCACTGCGATCCCGATTGAAGGTGAGCGCTATCCTGAACAAATTCTCGCTGCCACCGGTCTTTGAGGACAAAGTTGCCGTTATCACTGGTGTATCAAGCGGTCTGAGAACTGCGATTACGCGCTATCCTGTTCACGCGAAGGCGAAAGTCATACCTGGTGTCCGCTGTCGGAACCGGCTGGATGCATTCACTGCGCAACTGGAGCTGTCGAAGGATGTTGCATTCATAGTCAATGAGCTGATTGCGAACAGGTGAAATTTGTCAATTGCGCCGAAACTGCATGACCGCATCGGCATGATAATCAGCAGTGCCGGTCTGATGCTGCCGGTTCCGTTTGAGATGGTGCGGTTTGACAAATGGGATAGTGCATTGATGTCAACATCAAAGGCGTACTCAGGAGCATTGCGGCAGCGGCTTTCCTGTTTCAGGAAGCAGAAGAGCAGACAGTTCATCAACGTATCGTCGGTGATCGGTCATCCTGTCAGTCCTTGGGGCGCTATCTGTTCCGGGGCAAAGTATTCGGGAAGCATTCCGCAAGCAGGCCAGGCCCTGCAACATTTGCACGACTGTCCTTTTGCCCGGGGCGCCGGGTGTGAGCGAGGCCATTGCCGGATACTGTGGAAGATAGCACCGTCTCTGTTGACAGCTTTGCGCGGTATGTCCTGTTTGCGATGAGCCAGCCGGGGTAATATCAACATTAATGATATCCTCTGGCGTTCGACGGTGCAGGAACTTTGAAATCGGGGAGGCAGAAAACAGAGGATCGGGAAGTGTTCACCGGGTAGCCGGGCCTGTGTTCCGGAATGGAATTGCGGCGTCCATTGTGACAATAAGCGGGTGAATCCCTGGACTGCTGGTATTCAGCTTCACGTTACAAGAGATGCGAAACAAGCTGCTGAGTGAAATCTGTCACCGCCAGAATCAGCCCGGAGGCGGGACGAATGATCACGGGGCTGATAACATATGCCAATCAAAGTTCAAGGCACGCACCAATAGAAGCAGGAACTGTGACATGAAACCGAAAGTCATTTACCACATGCTCTTGACGGGCAGATGGATACCTCGCATTGGAGCCGGATGTTCCGGAAAGTCAGTATAGTGCACTTTGTTGCAGGATGTCTGAAAACTTCAGCACAAAGGGTTATACCGTAGGGCGGGGTACTGCGGATTCTTATGCGAAGGGTTTACCACGTGCACCGCAACCGGGATTGCCCGGTTTGATCCGATATGGCTGCTGGAAATACTGGCAAGCGAATTAAGGGTGGAACTGATAATGATCAAAAGTGGCGGTATCCTGAATGATCGCTTTCTTGAAGCGGATATTGTTGATAAAATCAGCCTTTTGCTTGCGCTATAAATGGCGGGATCAGAGCGCGGAATATCTTTGAAACCGGCAAAAAATTGGCCGGTCCTGTTCGTAGTGCCGCTGAATGCCGGATGTATTCATTTGCCATGTCGGATTATCCGGTAAATACTCCACAATCCAGGTCCGGTTTCGTAAATGAAGCTGATCACAGGATGCCGTGCTGAAAAATGTTGCTTGATATTTAAAAATCACTGGCAATCTGTAGGGATGAGCCAGAGTTTTCCCGGGAATTATTCTGTATTTTTTACAATAAAACTTATTTGTATTTTTAAATATATAGATTCCATTTCATTTATATTTTATAGTTTTTTATGGATAAATATTGACTTTAGTATTTTTATCGGAAATTATAGAATCCTGCAAGAAAAAGGGGGGTATCTGTGAAGCCGTTAGACCGTGAATTATCCCTGGAACAGGCAAAAAAGAACGCTGAAAATGTAATTGATTTGCTTGATCTTGATTATGAAGTCAACTTTCATGGCAGTAAATATGGAACGACTTCCTGTCACTTGATTTCCAGAAAAAACAGAGAGTTAAAGTATGGATCATTTGGCAAAGGGCTGACGCAACAGGAGGCTTTGACTGGAGCTTTATTTGAGGCATTGGAACATTACTTTTGTATGGAGTTTAAAAAGCATCTTGATGCCTCGGTTATGGAAATAGGAGATTATTATCAATCGGAAGCGTTGAATGATATTCCCCTGAGCCTTGTAAGTCTGCAAAGCGATAAAAAAATTGCCATAATTGAATATGTCTCAGCGCATGACTTATCAAAAAAACTTTGTATCCCTCTGGCTCTGAGTAATCCGGTATTCGTTGTTTTGAATATGCAGAACGGACAGTATGAGGGGGAAAATTTCAGCTATGATTCCTTTAAAATTTATAGTTCCACAAATGGAATGTCGGCAGGAAGTACTCTCAACGAAGCGATTATCCATTCTGTTTGTGAAAATATTGAAAGGCGCAGCTTCGGAGAATTTCTGATATCGGTGCTTGGTGCCAACAAGCCCGAAATGCTGAAACTGATAAATAAGGAAAGCCTTCCCGATTATCTGAGATGTATGTTGGAAGAGGCGGAGAGATTTACCCGGGAAGATGTTGTAATTATTGACATTACAAATAAATATTCAGTTCCTGCATATTTGGCGTACATAAAAAGCAACAATAGATATGAATCCCAGTTTGGTCTTGGATGTTCTGTCTATCCTGAACTGGCTTTGAAAAGAGCGATTAGTGAAGTACTGCAATTCAGAGTATTTTCAAAAAATAATAAATATGATAAAGAATTTATTATAAAACAAAACAGATCTATTTTTGGGAATTTTGAGAAAGATGACATTTACACCAGGTTTTCTGTTTTGAAACTTGCGGATTTTATAGATAAAAACAGTCACATCATCAAGAAGAAGAATTGTCCGGATAACAGTGGAATATTATATGGATTAGAAGAATACAAAAATATTCTTCTTGGGAAAATCAAAGAGTGTGGCGATGAATTTTATTATGCCAGCTATACAAAAGATAAATTTCCATTCTTTTTCTGTATTAACGGATTTATTTTACCCGTAGATACTTCTTTCTTATTATCCAAGGGTGTAAAAGTCTCGTTTACAAAACAGAACATGGAAGCTTTTCAGAAATTTGGTTAATTATATTGTGAGTTAACCGAATATTCTGTTTTATGAAAAACAGAATCTTATTGTCATATTAACTGACAGAAAGGATATGAAATGGGACTGCCGATAGTAATTGTAGATCTGCTTCTGGTAAGCAGTTACAAGGATTCAGAAGTTACAGATGAGAACTTGTATAAGAAGTCAACTTTGGAATTACAGAGAGATGAAGAAGTAAAAAATCTTATTAATTCGAGAATGAATGATAAATAGATTCTATAAAAGAAAGATAAGTAAACTTATCTTTCTTTTTACTTGAAAGGGATTTTCTATGTGAGAGTCTGTATTCAGACTGATTGGGATACTGTATCTATATTAAAGCTTATGAGATCGGGGGATGAATATGTTATGAGTGAAAGACAAGGTCTGATACTTCCAAAAAAACAGCTTGCAGTTAATAATGCGCTTACACAGGTGCTTGATTTTTGTTCTCAATCAAATCTGGAAGTGAAGATATTTCAGCATGACAATAAATATGGCGTTACATCCTGCCTTTTATTTGAAAATGGAAGATGTGATCATGAATATTCGGGTGCAGGAAAAGGCATAAATCGTGAAGAATCCATTCTGGATTCACTTCTTTGTTCCTTGAAGGTGTATTTTTTAAAGAATTACATGAAATATCTGAACATGGAAATTGCAAACACAGCCAAGTGCATGGTTTCAGATATAATTGATGATATACCTTTCAATCTGTTGGATAAAAAAGCTGATCTGGCTGTGTTGCGTTACATGTCTACCCGGGATGAGGATGCTGTCAACCTGCCTTTGGCATTATCATGTCCATTTTATGTTACCCGAAATTTTCGTGGAGCATTAAAGTATGATACCTGTGACTATACCTTTTTTAATAAGTATATAAGTCCAAACGGCCTTTCTGTTCAATTTTCATCTGATGAGGCAATCATTCAATCAATATTTGAGAATATAGCTGACAGAAGTCTTGGGGATTTTTTGGTAAACGTAATAGGTCTTAACCAGTTTGAACATTGTAAGATTTTGGATAAAAAAACAATACCGTCTTTTATTGTTAAAATGGTCGCTTATGCAGAAGCGGAAACCGGAAGAGAAATTATTCTGATTGACCTGACGAATGAGATCGGTATTCCGGTGTTTATGTCCTATATAAACAGCAGCAACAGGATAGAAAGGCAGTTTTCACTTGGATGCTCGGTTAGCTCAGTTGAAGCTCTTCAAAATTCTGTTTTGGGAATATTACAACTCAAGATTTATTCTGACAATAACGATTTTAATTTTGATCTCATCGTGAAAGAAAATAATAAATATATGTCGTACTTTGAAAAAGATAATTATTATAACAGATTTTCTTTTTTAAGAATTGGAGAGTATATTAATAATATTCGAAAATTTCATGAATTTCGTGAAACTGATGAAACATTTGTATCTGTAGAAAGAAAAAAAGAATGCCTTCTTGAAAAACTTGGGAATAAAAATCTTAAATTTTACTACACCAGTTTTTTGAATAATTCCGAAGTTGAAATATCATGCATTCATGGTGTGATTTTGCCTTACAGTTACACACATTTGCTCTCGAAAAGCATTAAAATAACTTTGACATTAAAGGATATAAAATTACTTGATGCGTAATCTTTTTTTCTGAAGGCTTTGCCAAAGGAATTCAGTGAAGATTGCAATGGTAACCATATGGCGTAAGCCAGGTAATCCTTATATCACCCGAAATGATTCTCCTGTGCCTTTGTGGAATGATTCAGGCCCTGCACGGCATAACAAGTATTTGGAGACGGGTTGAAATATGTCTGACAGTGCCACCATCAGACTTTGAAATTCAAGGATTTTTTGTTTTCTCTGAGATTATCGCATGATTTCCGCGATATGGTTTGTCATCATCAATGGTGACGACTGCATCATAGATCATGTACAGTTGGCAAGCAGGGCAAGTCTGAACTTCGCCCCTGTGACGATTAATCAGTTTGGTGAACAGCCTGGCCAGGGATCCGGCGGATACTGACTTCTTCTACAGTTGTCCGGGAACGAGGCAGGTATAGCAGGCAGTGTAGGCCATATTCAGCACCTGTATTAATTTGAATTTGAAAAGTCATAATTATAAACCTGTGATGCAGGCTAAAATTTTCTTGACAGCGATAAATAACAAAAAGCTGAATGAATAAACAGGAATTGGCAGCTAATATATTAATTTTAGTTTTTTAATATATAAATGTATTTTCAAATATAAAATAAGAAGATGTTCTTTTTTATTTAAATCAATTGACATGGGAAGAAATAATTTTATAGACCATCGTCCAGAATTTTCTAAATGAATAGGATATGGTTGAAGTTATGGCTACATCATCGGTTCTGAAAGATCATATTGATATTTCTATTGATGGAAAATCAGGCGTTATATCTGCGGATCATGGTCCGGCCAATTTTTTTCTCTTCGTCAGCAAAGAAGATATTTCAAATTATGCCCGTTCAGGCAGTAACCTGGTTATTGAATTCAAGGGAGGGGAAAAACTTGAGATCAGGGGTTTTTTCCTTAATGGTCCAGATTTTCATAACCTTGTATTTATTGACGATCAAAGCCTGTGGCTGGTCGATTTTGATCAGGCTCTTTCTGCTTCTGCACAAGGTGACGGGATCTATGACCCCAACGTTCATTATGAGCTGATAAGGGATAGGGATTCTGTCAAGGTTCTTTTAGCCCTTCTGGGCGGAGGAGGTGCCGCTGTCGGAGGAATCATCGCTACTGGGCACGCCGGTAACACTGGTCCGGCTGTCGTCTGTCCGGACAAGCCCGCGAGACCTGACACGCCTGATGCGCTGGACAATACCGGTCCTGTCACGGGTCCGATCGTTTCTGGCGATGTCACGGATGAGACCCGTCCGTTATTTTCTGGCCATGGCACTGCGGGCGATACGATCATC
>Ga0153940_1000891_pt1 | contig 14208 bp, 10 predicted proteins | sample TSNJ024MetaG_FD_104736 | JGI IMG/M metagenome (GOLD analysis project Ga0153940, IMG submission 104736) | Attine ant fungus gardens microbial communities from New Jersey, USA - TSNJ024 MetaG | ecosystem: Host-associated > Fungi > Mycelium > Unclassified | place: USA: New Jersey, Brendan T. Byrne...
AAGTTTAAGATATATGGCGAGGATTGGGTGGAGCTGCCGGCCGATAATGATATAGACCTGGAGAGCTTTATCAGTAAGGGCGCCGGCATTCCGGATAACGCGATGTTTGTACTTAGAATTATGGCGGATAACCAGGCGGCAACCGGGGAGGAAGGCTTGGACGCAGGGACAATGTGCGTCATAAAGACAAAGGTTTATGCCAGGGGAAGCAATGGTGAGTTTGACAGTGAAAAAGAATTAGTTGGATTAACCGCAAGCAAATATTTTCCGTTTAGATATACCGAACGGTGAAAACATTTACCAGCGACGAGCCGATTTGGCGCCAGAGGAGGTTAATGATTTCCTCGTTCGGTACAAATGCAGCGAAGGTGGAGAGGATAATGAATAAAAAAGGCGCAACATCCATATTGGTTATATTTATGATGATTGTTCTTGTTACGTTGGGAGCTTTTGCCATTACCAGCGCACGCGTCAATTTAAAATTCGCCGATAAGGCCTTGGAGTGGGATAAGATGTACTATTCTTTGGACGATCGGGCGGAAGAATATTTGAAGGACGTGGACGTTCAGTTAGCGAAAGCCGAAAAGTTGACAATGGAATACATAAATGATAAAGAGGACGAAGAGGTCAATGAAATATATTTTAATTATGCGGAAGAGCTTCTCCAAATATTGTCCGATCAATATCCCGAACAGGAAATAATTCGCTGGGATCAGGTCTCAAGCGATATTAATTTTATTTACGAGGAAAATGAAGAAATTGGTCTTTATCTGAGCATTGACGTGAATCCTATAGATATTAACAAGGATAATGGAAAAAGCCGGTATACCATATTGGCTTGGAATGAATGGCAGCTTGAAGAAGACATTCAAGAGCAAACCCAAAATTTGTGGAATCCTAATTTTGACTCCAGCCAAACAGATATATTCGGAAATTAAACCGAAAGGGAAAACATTAACCTCCATGGGTAAATGCTTTCACCGTTCGGCATAAAACCTTGAGCGAAGCGAAAGGAATGAATGTTAACATGAGAAAATTTCTACTCTCAATAATAGCCGGTATATTTATGATTATTGTATCTTCAACTATCGTATTTGCCGATGCAACCATAGATACGTCTAATTCCGCTAATGGCTTGGTTAGTGTTAGGTACAACGGAACCACCACTAATACGCTTAAGGCCCAGGTGGAAAAGGGCGGGGCCACGTACAATTACACTATCAAGCCCAACGTAAGCGCAAACCTGCCGTTGCAGATGGGAACCGGTTCATATAAAATATCGGTATTTGAGGGCGTCGGCGGTAACAAATACAAAACAGTGGACAGTAAGTCCATTACTGTTTCTTCCATAAATGAAAACAACATGTTTCAGGCGTCGATACCCATTATTAATTTCGATTCTACCATGACAAGTATAAAGGGTTATAACGAAATGCTTTCCGATAAAAGCGATAAAGTGGATTTATTGTATAATGATGTAATTACCTATTATTCCTATGATTTTGAAAAGGCGAAAGCGGTAGTCGGCACTGAATATGTCCCTGTAATAGACGAAATGTACGCTAAGAAAAAGGGAATATGTTATGATTACGCGGCGTTGGTTGCCGGAGTGCTGAGAAGTCAGGGTGTGCCTACCAAATTGGTGATGGGTTATTCTCCGGATATAAAGGAATATCACGCTTGGAATCAAGTATATATGAATAATCAATGGTATACGGTGGATACTACTTACGATGCCCAGGCTAAAGCGAATAATATTATCTTTACTTTCGCAAAGGATACTTCTAAATTTACGGTTTTGAAAACATATTGAGGGGGCAAATCCCAATGGGGAAAAGGAAAGACAGCATAGCCAGATATATTGTTGTATCTACCTACATTATGTTTCTTATTATGTCCAGTATTGTTATATATATATCTTATGCGATGTATAAGGATGCCTTTTATAATTATAGCAGCGAACTTTGTTTAAGCTATAATGCTCAGGCCGGATATATAATAGATGGAGACATGGTAGAGCGCTATGCAAAAACCCTCACAGCAGATGAAGAATATGAAAGGTTCGCGGGTAGACTGGATGAATTAAAGCATAGGATAGACGCGAAATATTTTTATATTCTTGTAGATAATGGCGTTCCAGGAATGTATACTTACATATATGACGCTACGCACAGTGAGGAGTTCCCTGGAGAAGAATACGCGCTGGGCAGTAACGAGACCGTAGAAGAATATGAAGGAGCGGAAGAGGTTCTGGCAACAGGAAAGGCGTTTGAAAAAGCGGAGTATTATAATGACTATTATGGCGAGCTTTACTACGCTTACGCTCCTATTTTCAACTCCGCCGGTGAAGTGGTTGCCTTTGTGGGAGTGGATGTGGATATCGCGCCGCTTCATGAACGGCTGAATCATTATACCAGGAACATCTTGCTGGTTTTCATATTGTCATTTGCCGCCTTTTTGATTATTTATTACAAAATTATCAATAACGTACTTACAAAGCCGATGAAAAGCATCACCTCAAGCGCATTTCTTCTTGCGCGGGGAGAGCTGGAGCAGCTATTGCCTGACAAATTTTCAAATCGGAAAAACGAAATTGGACAGCTTGGATATGCCTTTGAAAAAATGGCAGACAGTATAGGGGGGTTGATACGGGATATTCATGGAATATTACAGGCAGCTCAGGAGGGCCGTTTAGACGCCCGCGCCGATTTATCCGAATACAGGGGGGATTATTACCGGATAATTTCCGGAGTTAATCAGACACTGGATGTAATATGCAAGCATTTTGACCTGGTTCCCGAGGCTATAGCTTTTTTTGGAGAAGAAGGGAAAATGCTCTATAGAAACTCTGCCATGGAAAAGTTTTTGGCTTTACATGGGATGGGTGAAAATGATGAAGAGTTACTTGAAAAAATAATTCCCGCGGATATAAAGGTAGATAAGAGTAAGCTTTTTGAAAGCGCCAAGGAAGAATCCTGGTATGGTGAAATATATCTTGAAGCGTCTCAAGGAAATGATGGAAATAATTATACAATGTCTATGTATCGCCTGAATACCGAGGGGTTTAACGAGCCGGATATTCTTGATACGAACCGCGTCTGCATCATGCTGATGCTTGCCGATGTTACTATGCTTGTACGCGCCAGAGACGATGCTGAAAAGGCCAACATGGCGAAAAGTGATTTCTTATCCAGGATGAGCCATGAAATACGGACTCCAATGAATGCCATCATAGGCATGACAAGTATTGGAAAGTCGGCGTCAAATATTGAGAAAAAGAATTACTGTCTTAGTAAGGTTGACGAGGCGGCGAAGCATTTGCTGGGCGTTATCAACGATATACTTGATATGTCCAAGATAGAAGCCAATAAGATGGAACTGGTCGAAAAAGAATTTGAGCTGGAGTCAATGCTCATAAAAACTATGAACGTAGTTGGCTTTAAGGCGGATGAAAAAAATCTGAACATTAAGGTCAATTTGGACAATAACATACCGTCCCATGTAATTAGTGATGAGCAAAGGTTAACTCAGGTAATTACCAATCTTCTTTCTAACGCGGTTAAATTTACGCCGGATGGCGGCAGCATAACCTTAAATATCCGCAGGCTGCGGGAAAAAGACGGCAGTTTAACCCTTCAGATAGAAGTCATTGATAGTGGTATAGGCATATCTGAAGAAGATCAGCCCAGATTATTTTCTTCCTTTGAGCAAGCCGACGGCGGTATTGCCCGGAAATACGGCGGCACCGGCTTGGGCTTGGCTATTTGTAAACGGATAGTAGAGCTGATGGGCGGACGGATATGGGTTGAGTCAAAGCTAAATGAAGGATCAAAATTTATTTTTATAATTAAAGTAAAAAGTGGACAGACTAAATCTAATTTAAGCCTGGACACCGGAATCAGTAAAGAAAATTTAAATATTCTTGTAGTGGACGATTCTGTAGAGACAAGAGAATATTTCCAGCATTTGATGGCGGAGCTCGGGTTGCCGTGCAGTGTGGCGGCAAATGGTTTTGAAGCGCTTGAAATGATAGACCAGCATAAAGAAAAACCCTATAACCTGATTTTTATAGATTGGCAAATGCCTCATATGAATGGAGTGGAGCTGTCTCGGAAAATAAAAGCCGTTAATCCTAACATAGTCATCATAATGATTTCTGTAGGTGAGTGGAGAGATATTGAAAAGGAAGCTATATCCGTAGGAGTCAGCCGCTTTATCCCCAAGCCGCTTTTTACTTCCGCGTTAGTGAACGCGATAAACGAGGCGATGGGCAAGGAATCATTGGGAAGACGCCGCGGAGAATTATCACTTGAGGATTATAGCTTTAAAGGCTATACTATTTTGCTTGCGGAGGATGTTGAGGTCAACACGGAAATAATCGTTTCTTTATTAGAGAATACCGGGGTCAGAATAGAGTCTGCTCAAAATGGAAAAATTGCCTTGGAAATGTTTGAGAGGAACCCTGATAAATATAGCTTGATATTAATGGATATACATATGCCGGAGATGGATGGTTATGAAGCAACCCGTAAAATACGGGCTTTGGATTTGCCATCAGCAGGCAGCATACCCATTTTGGCTATGACAGCCAATGTTTTCAAGGAAGATATTGATAAATGTATGGAGGCCGGTATGAACGGCCACCTGGGAAAACCTGTAGATGCGGAGGAACTTATTATGAATCTTAAAAATCACCTGCCACAGAAGAACGGAAGCATGGAAGCTTCTGCAAAACCGGAACCTGTCACTAAGGAAGCACCTGCCCAGGAACAAAAAGAAGCGCTTTTAGATTATAAAGAGCTTCTTCCTGATGTGGATGTGGAAGCAGGACTTAACAGGCTGATGAAAAACAAAAAACTCTATGCCAGTCTGCTCAAAAAATTCACAGGCAGAGCTATGGCGGAAGAGCTTATTGCAAACATTGAGAATGGAGACTATGATAAGTCTGCAAAGGCGGCGCACGCTTTAAAGGGTGTTTCGGCAAATCTGGGTCTTAATAGGCTTACGGATATATCACTTCGTATAGAGTCGAGAGCCAAGGACGAGAGATCATCCGACGATTTGATCGACGTGCTTGAAGAGACTGTGGAAGATGTTGAGGAGGCTATTAACAGACTGTTGGAAAGTGAGGTACTGAAATAGTATGGATCCGGGAAGAAGGGTTAAAGTACTTGTTGTTGATGACGTTGAAATTAATCGGATAATCCTGCAGGAAATACTTTGTGAAACTTACGAGATAGAACACGCATGTGATGGTATCGAAGCCGTTTCAAAGCTTTTAAACGCTATAGAAAAGCCGGAATTGGTGCTTTTAGACATAATGATGCCTGGGATGGACGGTTTTGAGGTTCTTGAATTTATGAAGAACGACCCAATGCTGAAGAGGATACCGGTTATCTTTATAACGGCTGCTGATCAGGAAGTAAATGGTCTTAACGCCGGAGCGGCAGACTACATATCAAAACCTTTCGAGCCGGAAATAGTTAGGTTAAGAGTATCCAACCTTATAGAGCTTGATCTTTACCGAAAAGAGTTGGAGGGTCTGGTTGAAGCAAAGGCTAACGAGCTTGTAGCAACGAAAGAAATCTTTATGGAAACCATGGCCGGTATGATAGAGTACCGGAGTCTGGAATCCGGCGAGCATATAAGAAGGACTAAGGATATGACTGCTATTATGGTTAAGTATTTGCTTGACCACAGCAGTAAATACGGCTCTCAGCTTGCGGGTATTAATTTCAGAGCTCTTGTAAACGCATCCGCGATCCATGACGTAGGTAAGATAGGGATACCTGACAACATACTGTTAAAGCCGGGCAAGCTTACCCCGGAAGAGTTTAAGGTTATCGAGACTCACACCACCATCGGCGGTGATATGATACGTCCCATGCTGCAGCAGAGCAAAGACGACGCTTATTTTCATTATTCCTATGAAATAGCCCGCCACCATCATGAACGTTGGGACGGCACAGGGTACCCCGACAAGCTAAAAGGGGAGGAGATACCCTTGTCCGCCAGAATAGTAGCTCTGGTAGACGTATATGACGCTCTTGTAAATGAAAGATGCTATAAACCTCCTTTCCCGGAGGAAAAAGTTTTATCGATCATGCAAGAGGAATCGGGAACGCATTTTGATCCGGAAATAGTAGATGCCTTTATGAAGGTCCGGGACAAATTCAAGATGGTTAAATAGAGAAGCCCAGGAGGTAGATACCGTGGGCCATAGAAGATTTTATATGAATATGTTGCTGGGAGTTATGCTGTTTTTTGTTATCGCGATGATAATTTTTGCTGGTGTGATTTACAATGCGACAGGTAAAACTTTAAAGACGCAGATGGGTAATCAATGTAAAGCTATTGCGGTATCAGTTGCAGTATTGCTGGAACAGGATATAGACGGTTATAAAGAATTTTCGAATACCCTTGATATGTCAAGTAAATATTACAAAAAAATAAAAGACGTTTTAGCCGACGTAAAAGACGGGTGTAAAGAAAATATTACATTTATATATACCGAAAAAAGAATTTCTGAAACTGAGAGCATAATGGTGCTGGATTCGGATGACGAGGACGCTCCTACCTTTGCGGTACCCGGCGAGATTGGGACATTATCCGGAACCAGGCTTGAAGCTTATGAAAAAATGGAGCCCGTGGTTGGCACTCTTGAGCAGCAAAAGTGGGGTATAATGATTTCCGCGTACGCGCCCATCTATGACAAGGAAGCCGGAGAGTTTTTAGGCTTGGTGGGTGTTGATATCTCCAAGGATCAATACAACGGTTTGATGAGATATCAATTGATTATTATTGTTGGAAGCTTGTCGGCGCTGTTATTAGCGGTAGCTATAGCTGTATACACTTCGTCTGAAGCCATGGAGAAGGCTTTTATAAGAGATGGCCTTACCAATATTTATAATAGGCGTTTTTTTGACGGTGAATTAAAGTATCAAATTAAAGAAGCAAAAAAGACCGGCACGCCTTTGTCTGTTTTTATGATGGACATAGATCACTTTAAAGTTGTTAATGATACTTATGGACATGCTTTTGGAGATCAGGTGCTTAAAGCCGTTACCCAGTCCGCGGCGTCTGTTTTGCGCAAGGCTGATTGCCTGGCGCGTTATGGCGGCGAAGAGTTTGTGGTAAGCCTCCCCGGAGCGAATGTTTCCAGGTCTATGGTAGTGGCTGAGCGGCTAAGAGAAGTGGTGGAGCATACTAAGATATATAACAGTGAACATGACGAGCATATATCCGTTACTATTAGTATAGGAGTTACACAGCATAGCAGCGGACAAACTGCTCAGCAAATATTAATGAACGCGGATAAGGCTTTATATGACGCCAAGAAGTCCAGGAACGCGGTGGCTTTGTTTGAATGAGGATAAAATGCCTGGAGGTGAATATGGAAAAAGAAAATGATTTTTCTACATTTGATATTCGGGTGTTGGGCGACAGCTTTTATGACGGCATGTACATTACGGACGGCGAAGGTATAACGCTGTATGTAAACAGCGCTTATACCAAAATGACGGAAATTAAAAAAGAAGATATTATTGGTAAAAGCATTGTTGAATTAGAAGGACGGTATTTTAAAAATGCCGTTTCTTTGCGTGTAATCGAGCAGAAAAAAATAGTTGCCTCTATTGGGGAGAGCTTGATAAACCACCGTAAAATGCTGGTCACCGGATGTCCCATCTTTGATGAAAATGGGAATGTATATAGGGTCGTAGTGAATAATAGAGATATAACCGATACTCTTTTAATGAAGGAGGAGCTGGAGCATTCAAAATTAAAAATAAAAACTATTGAAGAAAGCAGCAGTAAATCTAAAAGAGAAATCGAATACCTCCGTGAGCAGACCTTAACCTCGGGGCTTATTGGCAGCAGCCGTGAAATCAGATACGTTATTCGTCAAATACATCAAGTGGCCGATACCGAAGCTTCGGTGCTGATTACCGGAGAAACCGGCGTCGGCAAAGAAATTGTGGCTAATGAAATATACGAAAACAGCCGGCGATATGGGAAACCATTTATAAAAGTAAATTGCGCCGCCATACCCAAGGAGCTTGTGGAAGCGGAGCTTTTCGGCTATGAAAAGGGCGCGTTTACGGGGGCAAGTCCAAAGGGACGGATAGGACTTTTTGAGCTTGTCAACAACGGTACGATCTTATTGGACGAGGTTGGCGAGCTTCCGCTTAACGTACAAGCAAAGCTTTTACGGGTTCTGCAATCAAAAGAGCTGCTAAGGGTAGGCGGAAGTGAAGCTGTAAGTATAAATCCCAGAGTAATTGCCAGCACGAACAGGGACTTGCGCAAAATGATAGGTGAGAATCTGTTTCGGGAGGATTTATATTACAGGCTGAATGTTTTTCCCATATATATTCCTCCTTTGCGTGAACGCTTAGGTGACATACCGTTGCTTGTCGCTCATTTTTTGGACAGACTAAATAAAAAATATAATAAGAATATACGTCCTGACGCGTCCGCAATATCAGTTCTTTTTAACTATAGCTGGCCGGGCAACGTAAGGGAGCTTGAGAATATAATAGAACGTTTGGTAATCATCAACGAGGTTGACGGCGTTATCGACAGCAGCCAGCTAGCAAATTTACTGCGTATCAAACAGGAGGCGGAGGAGCCTCAAAAGGAAAACAGAGGACTATACGAGATTTTAGAAGAAATGGAAAGAAAATTGATTTTTGAAGCCTTGGAAACCTATGGTACCACCCGTAAAGCGGCGGCCGCGCTTAAGGTGAATCAATCGACTATAGTAAAAAAAGCTAAAAAGCTGAATATAAACCTTAAATGACATGATGCCGTTTGGAATCTGAGATTCCAAACGGCATCATGCTTTTTGCGTGTATTAATGGGGAGATGATATATTAAATACGGATTTATAGGTCAGGCCCGCGATGACGGAAAGAGGGCGGGGGATTGCGGGTCGAGCCCGCAATGACAGGGGAGGGGAGGATGGCTATTGCACAGGTTGAAAAATTTTACCATTTTGTGTCGAATTTCATCCCTAAGGACAGAACAAAACGCGCTGCGCGCGTATTTGTTTTCCGTGATTAGTCTAGGAAATTGCTTCCTTGTGCGTTTTGCCGCGCTTCTGGGCGAAACGCTGGAATCAACGCAATTTCCTATGACATAAAAATAGCGATTCCAAATGGAATCGTTATTTGTTTGAAGCATTGCAAAGCAGGCTGTTTTCAGCATGGCACGGTTTTTGCTTTATTTATTGCACATAATAATATTGTATAACTAGAAGGAGTGGTTCACATGAAAACTATTATTACTGTAGCGCCTACAGGCGCATGGCCTACTAAGGAAAACAACCCTAACATTCCATTGACGCCTAAGGAAATAGCGGAGGATGTATACGATTGTTATTTAAAGGGTGCTGCCGTAGCTCATCTGCATATGAGGGACGATGAGGGGAAAGGCACCATGGACAAGGAAAAGTTTAAGGAAACGGTGGGACTTATCAAGGAAAAATGCGACATAATACTAAACCTTACAACCTCGGGAGACTTAAATGCCACAGACGAAACGAGAATGGCTCACCTTATTGAGCTTAAGCCTGAGCTTGCGTCATTTGACGCGGGAACAATGAATTGGATGAATAACAGCGTGTTTATGAATCATCCCGCCTTTTTGGAGCGGTTGGGTAAAACAATGATAGAATCTGGAGTTAAGCCTGAAATCGAAATATTTGATATCGGTATGATAGGTAACGCCATGTACTATTTAAAGAAAGGCGTATTGCGGGAGACGCTTCACTTCCAGCTTGTACTGGGAGCCGCGGGAGGCGCTGCCGCAACAGTGGAGAATCTTGTGTATATGAAGGGGCTTCTTCCCAAAAACGCAACCTGGTCGGCCTTGGGGATAGGTAAGGCCCATGTTCCGATAATGCTGACTGCTATTGCTCTCGGCGGACATTTGAGGGTAGGTATGGAGGATAACGTGTATTACGGCCCCGGAGTTCTGGCGGAAAGCAACGGACAATTAGTGGAAAGGGCGGCAAAGCTGGTTTTGGATTCCGGCAATGAGGTTGCAAGCGTCTCCGACGCAAGACAAATATTAGGATTATAATAGGAGTGGATATAGTGATCGACAACATAGCTGTATTAGGCGCCGGAACCATGGGTTACGGAATCGCGTTAAATTTTGCGATGTATGGCATCAGCGTAAATCTCTATGAGACCAACGAAAGCGTACGCGACTCGGTTATGGCGAGAATCCGCGCCTCTTTGGAATTTTTCGCGGAGGAAAACGTAATAAATGAAAAAGACATAGTACCTGCAATGGAGCGGATTTTCATTTTTTCAGATTTAAAAGAGGCTGTAAGGGATGTAGACTATGTAATTGAAGCCACCTTTGAGGATATAAAGCTTAAGAGGGAGCTTTTTACGCAGCTTGACGAATATTGCCGGCCAGATACGATTTTGGCAAGCAATACCTCAAGCCTGGCTTTAAATGAAATGGTTCAGGATATAAGCGACGGCCGCAAGAAAAAATGTATGGTATGCCATTGGTATAACCCGCCTCATATTATGCCGCTGGCGGAATTGTCCTTCTTCGGAAACATGAGCACGGAGGATTTTGAAAAAGTTTACGCTTTATATGAAAGGATAAACAAGGTTCCTATCAAGGTTTTGAAGGATATTCCCGGACTTATAGCCAACCGTATCCAGCAGGGCGTCGCCCGTGAGGTCTTTTCACTGATGCAGATGGAGGCTGCTTCCGCCGCCGATATAGATAAGGCTATCAAGTTTGGCCCCGCCTTCCGGTATGCTACGGCAGGACAATTGGAAATCGCCGATATGGGCGGGATCGACATTTGGTGTGCCGTCGGCGATAACCTTCTTAAGGTTATGGATAATTCTCAGCAGGCCAACGATTTGCTGAGGGAAAAGGTAAAGGCTGGGAAATTGGGGATGAAATCTGGCGAAGGTTTCTTTAAATATAGCGAGGAAGAAAAAGAAAAGGCGCAAAGGGCTTTCAATAAAAGGCTGATAAATCAGCTTAAGGCCTGTGAAGCGTATAAGTAAACTATAAAGCTTAGGGGGATTATTTAATGGATTCTATAACTACAAAAAGCAAGGGCTCTATTCTTTGGAGAATAAGCAAAAAATTTCAATTCGCGGCGGATAAAATAATACCGGATTCATTTGTGTTTTGTCTTATACTTACGTTTTTTGTTTACATTGTAGCCTTGATATTTACCGGTTCTTCTCCGGTGGATTTGATTCAATACTGGTATAACGGCGTTTGGTCTCAGGCTACCTTTGCTTTTCAAATGTCGTTTATGGTTGTTACCTGCGCGGCTACCGCAAGAGCGCCTCAGGTAAAAAAGGTGCTGAAGGCAATTGCCTCTATACCGAAAACACCGGTAGGAGCGATGATTTTGCTTATGCTTTTCGGTTATGTTTCAAGCTTTGTTAATTGGGCTTTTTGCACCATAGTTACGCCAATTTTAGCTATGCAGCTTTCAAAGCAGGTAAAGGGCTTGCACTTTCCGATGATGATTGCCGCGGGATATTCAACCATGATACTTGGCCAATGCTTGGGGCCCAGCGCTTCTGTTTACGCGCTTATCGCTACCGATGGACATTTCCTTGTTGATAAAATTGGGATCATTACACAGGAGACAAGCGTTTATAATTCTATGAATGTGATCCTTTGGACGATATTGGCTATTTTTACGATGCTTTTGGCTGTGTTTACCGTACCGCCTAAGGATGAGATCGTAGAATTTTCCACGGCTTTGGACGACGAGGAAAGCTTTGAGAAAGAAGAAATAGTTACACTGGCCGACAGAATGAACGGGAGCAAAATATTTATGTGGCTTGTAGGCTTGGCGGGTCTGATCGCTATTGGATACAGCTTTGCTACAAAGGGCTTTCTCGGATCATTAAATATAAATTTTGTCATCTTTATCTTTTTAACCGCTAATACTTTTTTATATAATTCGCCCAGAAAATTCATCGTGGCTTTTAAAAATTCAATGCCGTTGGCTACGGAGGTAATGGTGCAGTTTCCGTTTTACGGCGGTATCGCAGGCATTATGAGTGAATCAGGTCTGGCTGCCATGATAGCAGTGGGAATCGCCGGAATCGCTTCCGCCAATAGCATGAACGTATTTGCTTATTGGTCGGCGTCGTTTGTTAACCTGTTCATTCCTTCCCAGGGCGGGCAATGGATCGTACAAGGCACTCCTCTTGTGGACGCCGCCCATCAGGTAGGCGCGAATATTCCCCATGTGATCAACTCGTTCGTATACGGTGACGAAGCTACAAATCTTTTGCAGCCTCTTTACGTAATACCCGCGTTGGCCATCGTAGGTATGAAGCTGAAGGATGTGTGGGGCTTTATGGCGTTTATATGGATGTTCTGGTTTGTGATCACCTCCATTGGTCTTTATGTTATACCTCTGATATAATCTAAGCGCTTGTAACAGGACTAAAAAAGGTGTAGACTGGAATAAATAATAAATTTCGGGAGGTTGTGCTATGTTTAAAAGATTTACTAACAGTTGCGTCAAGCTAGTACAAAAGTATCTGCCGGATCCATTTATTTTCTGCGTGGTGCTCACCTTAGTTGTCTTCATCCTTGGCATCCTGTTGACACGACAAACTCCTCTAGCCATGATCGTCTATTGGGGCAAGGGCTTCTGGTCGCTGCTTGGGTTCTCTATGCAAATGGCTCTGGTGCTTGTGCTTGGCCATGCTATGGCAAACGCGCCGGCCTTTAAGCGCTTGTTGAGCAGATTAGCCGACATTCCAAAAACTCCAGGTCAGGCAATAGTCACTGTTTCTATCGTTGCTGTTATAGCATGTTGGATCAACTGGGGTTTTGGCTTGGTTATTGGCGCTATTTTCGCCAGAGAGATCGCCAGAAAGGTTAAAAATGTAGATTACCGGCTTCTCATCGCATCCGCCTACTCAGGCTTCCTCATTTGGCATCAAGGCTTTTCAGGCTCTATTCCATTGACAATATCCGAAGGCGGAGAAGCGGTGGCGACTCTGACCCAAGGCGTTATCAGCTCACCTATTCCTACTTCTATGACGATCTTCCATCCGGCAGTTTTGTTAACAAGCCTGGGCTTGCTTATATGCCTGCCCTTAGTAAACAGAGCCATGCATCCGGACGAGGAGCATACGGTCAGCTTTGTTCCTCCGGCGGACGCGGCTGCCGTTCAACTGGACAAAGCATCTATGACTCCTGCCGATAAGATGGAAAACGGGCCATTATTCTCAATGCTGACCGCGACATTAGGGCTGGTTTATATAGTTTATCATTTTGCTACAAACGGTTTTTCACTTACGCTGGATGTCGTCAATTTTATATTTTTGATCGTCGGTATTTTCCTTCATAAAACGCCCCGCTCTTATCTAAACGCTATTGCCGACGGAGCCAAGGGAGCAGGAGGAATATTGCTGCAGTTTCCGTTTTACGCCGGTATAGCGGCCATGATGATAGGTAAAAACGCCGCGGGTATTTCCGTAGCGGGTATTTTCTCAACAGGTCTGGTATCTATTGCGACGAAGGCTACCTTCCCGTTCCTTTCCTTCATAAGCGCCGGTATCGTGAACTTCTTTGTTCCCTCAGGGGGCGGGCAATGGGCCGTTCAAGCTCCTATTATCCTGCCGGCGGCGCAGAACCTTGGTGTTCATCCGGCGGTTGCGTCAATGACTATTGCCTTTGGCGACGCCTGGACAAATATGATACAGCCCTTCTGGGCCTTGCCTGCTTTAGGCATAGCGGGATTAGGCGCGAAGGATATTATGGGATATTGTATCATAGACCTAATTGTTGGCGGTATAATCATGGCTATAGGCATAACTATCTTTGGTTTTATGCTGTAAAGTTCATTTTTGTTAAGCGAGCCGGATCCCAATTACGTTATGACTCAGGCGGCTTTGGTTGATTATGCCGTGGGAAGTGAGGCGTAATGGCGGGCGGTTGCCTAGTGAGATGTCTAAAAATAAGCGTATTGCTCCAAATGGGCGATACGCTTATTTTCTATGTCCTAACCCGGATAAACCGGTGTAGGGGCGGCATTCTGCCGCCTGCATACTGGAAAAACAAATGATTATGTGACGCTCCGGGCAGCAGTTTGATTACCTCCGCCGCTTATTCTATACAGTAAATCGCCAATAAATTTAGAGAGTTCGGAAGCGTCCTCTTTCATTCCCGTGTTAATCCACTGGTTTA
>Ga0153940_1000892_pt1 | contig 14203 bp, 9 predicted proteins | sample TSNJ024MetaG_FD_104736 | JGI IMG/M metagenome (GOLD analysis project Ga0153940, IMG submission 104736) | Attine ant fungus gardens microbial communities from New Jersey, USA - TSNJ024 MetaG | ecosystem: Host-associated > Fungi > Mycelium > Unclassified | place: USA: New Jersey, Brendan T. Byrne...
TGAAGCAGGCGATTGCCGATTCATGGCCCAACTCACTGGATGATACCTGTGCGCGTCAGGAGTGGGATTGGAGGCCTGAATATGATCTGGAGAAGATGACCGCTGATATGATAAATGTACTCAAACAACGGTTGTGACCTAGCTTGAGTGTGATATTGCCGGCTATAAGAGCATTCTGATAAAGCCGGAAATGGATTTGTTCTTTACAGAAGATTTTATACGAGAATGATTCGGGAACTATTATGCGTCTTGGGCTCTTTGCCCAAGACCATCAGTTCTTATTGTTTCTTGTATAATTTCCTGTATTCTGCAGGTGATATGGATTTATACTTCCGGAATATCCGCGATACATTCTTAAAATCATCAAATCCTGCCTGTATTGCAGCATCGGGTAAGTGTTCATCGGTAGTTAACAGTAGTTTTATAAAATGATTGATACGATGATCCAATACACATTGATATATAGATGTACCCACTAAGGCTTTAAATTTTTTCTCAAGAACCCTTCTCGACAAAGGGACAATGTCGACTATATCATTGACAGATATTTTATTGCTGTAGTTTTCATTAATATAATCCAGTATTATCCTTATATGTTCATCCGAAACAGCATATTTATCTGTCGACGATCTGTTCTCTATATACAGGGGTTTGACTACTATATTGAAAGCCTCTTTTATCTCCCCTTTGATATATTTGTCAAGCAATCTGGCCGCCTGATAGCCGCCATTTTCCACGTCGAGGACAATAGACGATAGAGTAGGAGTGGATAAGTTACATAATAATGTGTCGTTGTCTACACCGAGTATTGCTATTTCGTCAGGTATATTAATATTGTATATGTTGCAGGTTTCCGATATTTGCAGTGCATAATAATCATCGCAGGCGAAAAGAGCAGTAGGTTTAGGAAGGGATTGCAGCCATTTCCCCATATATTCTGTGTTGTAAAGCCATTCTTTGTTGTCGGGATTTTTGTTTTCCAGTATCTTGCATTTATACCCGGCTTTTTCAATCCTATCCTTATATCCTAATCCTCTCTCTCTCGACCAGATCGCATTGGGATATCCATAGTATGCAAAATTACGGTAACCTTTTGCCAGAAAGAAGTCGGCAGCCATAACACCGGTTTCGTAGTAGTCACCTGTCAGATTCGAAATGGATTTATTCCTGTCGCGATAGTTCTGTACAATAATAGGAATATCCAATGTTTCGAATAATTCGAGATTAACGTCCCGAAGCTGTGCAATTATAGCGTTTGCCTTCCATTTCTTTGCAAAGTCGGCAACACCCGCTTCGCCATACATCATTTGATAATACAGAGGCATTCGCAGGAATGACCATGGTCCTACTTCTCTCGAATAACGAATAATACCTTCCAACAGCCGGCGGCTGTAGCCACTCGAAAAATCTGTCAATACAAGTATCTTTAACATAGTTAGATAGGTTTAGTTTAAAGTGTTTTTATTTATGGTCGATAGGTTGATTGTACAATAGGGCAGATAAAATTTAAGCCAGTTCCAAATCTTAAAAATAATCTAAACATTGTTTAATCGCCAAAATATTCAAATTTAATTTTTATATTTCCAAACAGAAAGCTAAGTAAAGTTATTTATATGCCTCAAACTGATATTTAGACTATAGTAGCAAATACGAAACTATATTATAAGTATAATATGGAGTTTTAGACTTGAAGAAGTATAACGGCTCCACATATTTTTTTATATCAGGCCGGAAATATTCAGTGGCTAAAGATAAAAATAATTTGTAAATGAAATTGATACCTTGATATGAATACCATACTATTAATAGATTATTAACATAAAATTCAAAATACGAAGAAATACCGTTCTTTACTATTTGTATATACCAATCTGTATGGATTTAAATGCCCTGTATTGCAATGAGTTGGTTGTTTGTCGGGATAATGACCTCATTTGCTGTTAAATTTTATATTATCTGTCCTTAATGCCAAAAAGAGTATCCGTAATATTCAGGATGTCTGATAAAATCTGGATAATAAAGGTTTTGCAGTATTACGGATTGATGTTGACGTTTTTTGAGAATAGTAAGGCGTCATTTGAGTTCGGTTTTGGATCAAATAAGATTTTCTTTGTATTTAGTAACTGAGAATCAAATTTAACCTCTATAAAACACATTATCATGAGTACACGACGTGATTTCATAAAAAAGGCAATAGTGAGCACATCAGCTCTTTCGTTCGGAGGAGTATTAAACGGTTTAAGTGCAAAGAGTTATTCCAATATCAACGGGGCAAACGATAAAATACGTGTTGCCGCAATTGGAGTTAATTCGCGGGGAGGGGCCTTGGCAGCGAACTTTGCGAAACAAAAAGGTTGTGAGATAACCTATATATGCGATGTCGACAGCCGCGCTATCGCCAAATGTTCCGATGCCGTAGCTAAGATTCAGGGATTCAGTCCAAAGGGTGAAAAGGATTTGCGGAAAGTTCTCGAATCGAAAGATGTGGATGCGGTTATCATTGCTACTCCTGACCACTGGCATGCTCCCGCGGCTTTAATGGCGATGCAGGCAGGCAAAGACATATATCTGGAAAAACCATGTAGCTATTGTCCCGAAGAAGGCGAAATACTTATCAATGGTGTAGCAAAGTATAACAGGGTTCTGCAAATGGGTAACCAGAGACGTTCCTGGCCAAATGTACAGGAAGGGATACAGGCAATAAAAGAAGGTATTATCGGTAATGTACACTTCGGGAAGGCATGGTATACCAACAATCGTACTTCGATAGGTATAGGAAAAGAGGTTGCCGTACCCGAGTGGCTCGACTGGGATCTATGGCAGGGGCCTGCGCCACGCGTTGCTTATAAAGATAATATAGTACATTACAACTGGCACTGGTTCTGGCGCTGGGGAACAGCCGAATCTATGAATAACGGCACCCATATGGTCGACATATTGCGTTGGGGTATGGAACTGGAATATCCTACAATGGTGAACTCGGCGGGAGGTCGTTATTTCTTTAGGGATGATTGGGAGACTCCGGATACTCAGGTGATAAATATGGAGTTCGGCAAAAGCAAATCCATGACTTGGGAAGGCCGTAGCTGTAATGGAAGAACCATCGAAGGTAGCAGCGTAGGCTCTATGTTCTACGGGGACAAGGGTAGTATGCTGATTACCGGAAGTGACGGTTACAGAGTTTTCGATATGGATAATAAAGTAGTAAAACAGCAATACAGCAAGATTGAGATAGATCCGCGCAATCTGATGAATCCTGCCGAAAGTCTGGACGCTTTGCATATAAACAACTTCTTTGATGGTATCAGAAAAGGAGAAAAATTGAATTCGGATATAGTTTCAGGGCATAAGAGTACATTGCTGATGCAGGTCGGTAACATTGCTCAACGCGTAGGGCGGCAGTTGAACATAGACCCGGCAAACGGGCGTATCATGCAGGATACGGACGCGATGAAATACTGGAGCCGCGATTATCAGCCTGGTTGGGAAATGAAACTGTAAATGAGTATTTTTTAATCTTTTAATCTTTTAATCTTTAAATCTTTAAATTTTAAAATCTTGAAATATAAAAATACCCATGAGCCAAATAAACAATCAACAATTAAACAAACGTAATACAACCATTGCAATAGTTATTGTAGGTGCGATGTTCTTTATCTTCGGTTTGGTCTCATGGGTTAATGCGATCCTTATTCCATACTTTAAGATTGCGTGTGAATTGACGCACTTCGAATCCTACTTCGTGGCATTTGCCTTTTATATAGCCTATTTCTGCCTCTCTATTCCATCCGCCCATATATTAAATAAAGTGGGCTATAAACGGGGGATAATGTATGGCTTCTTCTGTATGGCCGTGGGGGCGGCGTTGTTTATCCCTGCTGCTCTTACCCGGACATATGGAATATTCCTCGCCGGATTGTTTGTAATAGGTGCCGGGTTAACGATACTCCAGTCTGCGGCAAACCCTTATATAACGATCGTAGGGCCTATCGAGAGTGCGGCTAAGAGAATAAGTATGATGGGGATATTCAACAAATTCGCGGGTATAGTCTCCCCTCTTATTTTTGCTGCCGTGGTACTGAAGGTTACGGACAGTAGCCTGTTCACCCTCCTGGAATCCGGCACATTGGACGAAGCCTCTAAAAATATGATGCTCGATGACCTTATCCGCAGGGTAATAAAGCCTTACGCTATATTATCCGTAGCTTTATTTTTGTTCGGAGTATTCGTACGCTATTCCGTATTGCCGGAAATCGATCCTGAAGAAAATAATAAAGAAGAGGAGAATTGTACTCACAAGAGAACTTCCATTTTTCAGTTTCCATATCTGATACTGGGTGCTTTTGCTTTGTTCGTTCATGTAGGGACACAGATTATAGCCATTGACACCATTATCAGTTATGCAGGCTCAATGGGTATGAATCTCTTGGAGGCCAAAGCTTTCCCTTCTTATACATTGACGGCGACTATAATCGGTTATATGATAGGAATTGTATTGATACCAAAATATGTCTCTCAGACAAGGGCATTGCAGGTTTGCTGTACACTCGGTCTGTTACTGTCTTTCGCTATTATCCTTGTAAGTAAGGAAGTTGTTATTCTTGGCCATGAAAGTACTCTTTCCATTTGGTTCTTATGTGCGCTGGGACTGCCCAATGCCCTTATCTATGCCGGCATATGGCCGCTGTCGATAAAAGGATTAGGACGGTTTACAAAGATAGGGTCTTCACTGATGATTATGGGGTTGAGCGGAAATGCGATAATGCCGATAGTTTACGGGAGCTTTGCAGACCTCTGGGATTTGCAACATGCTTACTGGGTATTGATCCCATGCTATATATATCTGATATTCTTTGCTGTATACGGCCATAAGATTCAATCATGGTCTTTGAAACCAAAAAATTAAGCGACATTTGATATGAAATACTTAAAATATATATTCTGCTTTCTTCCGGTTCTGATTCTAATCACAGCTTGTAATATGCAATCGGGAAGTGAGAAATTTAATGGTTCGGAAGGAGAAGTGCGTTTGATCACAGTAGCACCCGCACACTTCCATGCTGCTTTGTTGCAGAAGTCCATGTTGCAGCAACTGAATTACAATGTACAGGTATATGCTCCGGACGGGCCTGAACTCAATAATTATGTGGATATGATTAATTCATATAACACCCGGGAGAATAATCCGACATATTGGAACCTTAAAGTATATACAGGGGATGATTTCTTCGGGAAAATGCTCTCCGATAAGAGCGGGAATGTCGTGGTGCTGGCCGGAAACAACCAGTTGAAGACTGATTACATACTACGTTCTGTGGGTGCCGGGCTGAATGTCCTTGCCGATAAACCGATGGCAATAGATAAAGCTTCTTTCGAACAATTGAAAGAAGCATTTACACTTTCTGCAAAGAATGATGTACTTTTGTATGATATCATGACCGAACGCTATAATTTCATCAATATACTGAACCGGGTCCTTATGCAGGACAAAGAACTCTTTGGCACGATAACCAAAGGTACGCCGGAAAATCCTGGAGTAGAGATGGAAAGCGTGCACCACTTCTTCAAGATTGTCTCAGGCACACCGCTCACCCGTCCTGCATGGTATTACGATGTAGAGCAGCAGGGTGAAGGGATTGTGGATGTTACCACACATCTGATTGATATCGTCAACTGGGAATGTTTCCCCGAAGTCGCACTGGATTATAAAAAAGACATAAAGGTGACCGGCGCCAGCCACTGGGCAACACCTGTCACTTTAGAGCAATTCCGTCGTTCTACAAAGGCAGAGCAATTTCCGGATTATTTGAATAAATATGTAAAAGACTCTGTATTATACGTTAATGCTAACGGAACGATCAATTATCAGGTAAAAGGCGTGAATGTCGGCATAAAAGTTGTGTGGGACTACCAGGCACCGGAGGGTACCGGAGATACACATAAGACAATCATAAACGGTAGTAAGGCAATCTTACTGGTATTGCAAGGAGAAGCACAAGACTATAAATCGAAACTTTATGTCAAAAAAGGAGCAGAAGCTACCGAAAGCGATTTCCGGAGGAATATTGAAAGGGCCATCAATGACCTGAAAAATATTTATCCCGTATCGCTCAAAGAAGCATATGACGGCATGTTGGAGATAGAAATATCTCCGAGTATGGATGACGGACACGAAGCGCACTTCTCGAAAGTAGCGGAGAAATACTTCAACTTTCTGATTACACGTGAAATGCCCTATTGGGAAGTACCCAATATGCTGGTAAAATATTATATAACAACTACTGCTCTCGAACTTGCTAAAGAAAAAGATTCGGTGCATTGAGGCAATAAAAGAGATGATATTTAAAAAAACAATATAGACGATGAAAACACAAAATTTATCTCGCAGAGATTTCCTGAAGAATATGGGTGTAGTAGGAGGGGGCGGACTTCTGTTATCTTCTTTACCGTTACTGCATGCATATGCCCTTAAAAAAGAGAAGGATGTAGCCGGATCTAAAGCCCGGCTTGCAATTATCGGAACGGGTTCGAGGGGAATGTATCACATTAATCATCTATTGCAGATTCCACATGCTGAAATAGTGGCTATATGTGACATTTACCAGCCTCACTTGGATAATGCGGCAAAGCTATGTCCAAAGGCAAAGCAATATAAAGATTACAACGAAGCGATTAATGCCGCAGATGTCGATGGTATCCTGATCTCTACTCCGCTTCATCAGCATGCGCCTATTTCTATTGCCGGACTTAAAGCCGGAAAGCATGTATTTTGCGAAAAATCGATGGCAAGAACTATCGAACAGTGTAAAGAGATGTATGAGGTTTATAAAGAAAGCGGCAAAGTCTTGTACATTGGGCTACAACGTTTGTTTGACCCTAAATACCTGAAAGCTCTGGAGCTCATACAGAACGGTACAATTGGCGAGATCGTAGGGCTTCGCAATTTCTGGTATAGGAATAACGACTGGCGTAGACCTGTACCTGAACCATCGTTGGAGAAACAGATAAACTGGCGTTTGTACAGGGAATCTTCGGGCGGTTTGATGACTGAACTTGCATCACACCAGTTGCAGATGGGCACTTGGGTAAATAAGTCCCTGCCTGACTATATTACAGGCTTCGGAGATATCCTTTTCTGGAAAGACGGACGCGAAGTTTACGACAGTGTAAGCGTTATTTACCATTATTCCAACGGGTTGCGTATGACATTCGAATCCATTATCTCGAATAAGCATTACGGAATGGATGAGCAGGTACTCGGTCATAAGGGTACACTCGAACTGGCTCAGGGGCTGCTATATATGGAAAATCCAAAACCGGCGCCGGGAATACAACAACTGATAAATCAGATAGAACATAAGGTATTCGACAGTATACCGTTTGCCGGTCCCAGCTGGGTGCCTGAAACCGCATCTAAAGCTTTAGGCGAGCCTATTTTAGATAATATCCAGACACACGACGGGTCTAACACTACAGGCGCTGCAGTAGATGATGGTTCATTGGCTCTTGTATCGGCTTATTGTACTTCTGTCATCACCGGAGAATCCATGCCGATGCTGGTAGAGGAAGCATATTATGCATCCGTTCTGGCCCTGTTGGGAAATAAAGCGATGGAAGAGCGTTCTGTAATCGAGTTTCCTAAAGAATACGAAATACCTTACTTATAATTAGACACTGATATGAAAGATATAAAATTTAAAATAACAGCAAAAAGGCAACGGACAGAGTTAATCATATGGGGAGCGTGTTTTGTATTCGCTTTCTTATTGAATGTATATTCCATTATTGCCTTTGATACGGAATGGAAAGAACTCTATACGCAATTGTTATGGGTGCTGAGTCTGAGTATAGGTTTCTATTTCTTCATCCTGTTTTTCCGGTTGTTATACTGGCTGATCCGTAGTATAATCCGTAAGAAATCAACTAATAAAACGACTGAATAATGAGATTGATATTGTTTGCATTTCTGATTTTTTCCTTTTGTCCGGTTGGTGTATTTGCCCGGGAGTCAAAGAATCTTGAAAATGGCGACAAATCCATTGTAGTCAAACCTGAAGATTTTGAAGGAAAGAATATTTCTGAAAAAATTTCTAATGCCCTCAGTTTTCTGAAAGAGTGTGACGGTGGCACTATTTTGTTCAAAGATGATGATGTTTACCTTATCACGGAAGCTATTGTTCTGCCATCCAATGCGACGATGATAGTCGACGGGTGCAAAATTAAACTGGCAGACCAGATTTTCGATAATATCATCCGCTCCGGTAATCTTGATATAGATGAACAGAATCCGAATAGCTATGTAAAACAGTTATTACCTGCTAAGAATATCAAGATTATAGGTAAGAACGGGGCTGTAATCGAAGGTGCTGAAAATTTTTACGAAGGAGTTAATCCCAAAACAGGTGTCAGAGAAAAATGGCTGGGCGATTATTGGGGATGGAGAAACTTCACTATATTATTTTCTTATGTAGATGGTTTCGAAATATCCGGACTGAAAGTCCAGAAAACACACAGCTGGGGTATTGTCCTGACCAATGGATGCAAGAACGGCCATGTCAACAATCTCGAGTTGCACACGACTGTAAAAAACGGGGACGGGGTCAGTATAATACAAGGAGGGTCCGATATTCTGATTGAGAACATTACAGGGGAAACGTCCGACGACTCAATTATTCTGGCTGCCTTCGATGAATCGAGATGGAGCAATAATAAATATGTATTCCCTTTGTTGCCAGTCAGATATTCCGATTATTCTTACGGTGGAGACATACATGACATTACCTGCCGCAATATTGAAACATCGGGTATACACCATGTGATGATTCTTCTCCCTTCGCAGCCGAAGATATACAATATTTATTGTTCCAATATCAGTGATGGTCCCAAAGGCGGAAAAAGAAAAGTCATGCGTATTTACGGGAACGGACAATACGGACAAGGTTTCAAGCCCGGGAACATGTATAATATCTATATGAACGACATTATCTCTTATAAAGCGGATATAGCTCTGGAATTTCTCGCGCCTGTCCATAATTCGCATTTTAATAAGATTACGCAACTTAATCCGGTCGGAAAAGATGTCCAGACTGACCCGGAGAATGTCAACGTAAGAATAACGAATTTGATAAAGTAGCGGATTCAATTTTATTCGTTCAAATATTTTGTTCTTTTCGGCATTGTCCAAAGCGAGCCGGAATATGGCGTCCCGTTCCTCAAAGTTTATTCACAGGAGAGATTCAGCTCCGTTTCTGAAGGGCTTCGGGAGATTTTTCATAAGTCAACAAGCCTGCAATATCTATCGACCGGATCTCTGTATAAGAAAAAAACAGACCATGAATAACGATAAAAAATATAGACTATATTTTGTTTCTTTCCTGATATTCTTGATGTCAGGTGCAGGCATATCGGCCCAGAATATTTCTGAAAATTACACTATAACTTTGCCTGTAGACATAGCAAAAGTTAATGACAAGACTATAAAAACAAGCTGTAAATCAGCTTCTCTGAAAACGAAATATGTGGCATTGAAAGACGGAGTAAGCGAGAGAGTCAGTAATGATACCGAAGCGGGAGCGGATATTATATATGTCATAAATGTTCCCGAAACCGGGAAGTACAGGATATTTGCTGATGTGGTGAGAGAGGAGGAGATTAAGCCGGGAATGACAGTCGAGACCCGGTTGGTTAAACTTCAGATAGATAATCAGCGTATAACAAGACGAATAGTGTCCAATCTTCATGAATATTCGGGGCATGATCTCGGTACATTCAATCTCAAACCGGGACAGGAATTGAAAATATGGCTTCCCGAAAAGATCTTTTTCGAAGCGATCAGAATAAAATCTTATATTCCGGAAGAAGTTCCTGCCGGGGCAGCAATTTACACACCAACTATCACACCTCCCGCAAGCCATCCACGGCTATGGGTTAACAAAGATAACTTGTCCGAAGTCAGAGAACGATTGACCAAAGGCGAGAACCTTGCTATATGGCAGGAAGTGGAGAAAACAGCAAAAGAACCTTTTTCTTTTGAATTTGATATACGGAAAGAAGTATTTCATAATAATGAGTTGGAAGACGTAGCAATTATCAAGGCTTTTTATTATCTCATGACCGGTGACCGTGCTGTTGGCTATGAAGTGGTTCGCCTGATGACCGGTTACTTATCAGTCCTTGAGTACGGGAATGTCAGGCATGGTGATATCACTAGGGAGATAGGTAAATCTATCTATACGGCAGCGCTTACATATGATTGGTGTTACGACTTGCTGAACGAGAAGGATAAGCAGGCACTCTATGAGAATATGATGCGGCTTGCACCCGAAATGGAAATCGGATGGCCCCCCTTTAAAGAAAACATTGTAAACGGGCATGCCAGTGAAGCGCAGGTTAACAGAGATTTATTGGCAATGAGCATCGCTATATACGATAAGAACCCGGAACCCTATAAATATACATCTTATCTGATGCTTGAAAAGGTAATTCCGATGCGGGCGTTCGAATACCAGTCGCCCCGCCATAACCAAGGGTTTGACTATGGGGCATACAGGCATGGTTGGGAAATGCATGCGGCGTGGATGTTTTACCGGATGACAGGGAGCCGTATATTCAATGATAATATTTCCGGCCTTAGAAAATACTGGGTCTATATGCAGTTACCAAATGGAGGCAGGTTATCGGATGGGGATAAATTCTCAAGAACTCATGTATCTTATCCGGAGACTTTATTACTGGATTATGCATATGCAAACGATCCCGTAACAAAAGGAGAATTTGAGCGCCATGGCGGCCTCTCCCGGGCTAAAGATAATCCTGTACTTTTCCTTCTGGTAAACGATCCTGACCTTAAAGCAAATTCAAGTCTGGAATCACTTCCGTTGACGATAGATTTTGGTGCCGTTCTGGGAGGGATGATTGCCCGTACAGGATGGAATATGGGTAAAGAAAGTAATGATGTAGTTGCTGAAATAAAAGGTGGCGGTTATCATTTCGGGAATCATCAGCATGCCAATGCAGGATCTTTCCAGATTTATTATCGCGGACAACAAATAGCCGACCTTGGTATATACCGGGCTTATGGTACACCCTATGACTTTAATTTCTACAAAAGGTCGGTAGCTCACAGTATGATGTTGGTTAAAGACCCTGACGAAAAGTTAGAGCACAGGACAACAATTAATGATGGAGGAAGCCGTTTCAACCAAAGGACTCCAAGAACTCCCCATGAAACGAAAATAGACCCGTGGTTCGATTATGGAACTGTACTTTCCTCAGATTTTGAAGCTAATACTCAAAAACCGTCATATAGTTATTTCAAAGCGGATCTCACAGCTGCTTATTATAGCAAAGTGAGTAATTATACCCGTAGCTTCTGCTTCCTGAATCTGAACAGAGAGGATATTCCGGCAGCTGTCATAGTTGCTGACGACCTGATTACATCTAAGGACAGTTTCGAAAAGTATTGGAAAGTTAATACATTGAATAAGCCTGACTATTCGGATACCGGCGTCATATTACACAATAGCGTAGATGGTATTATCGGTAGGACTCATCTGAATGTGTTACTTCCGTTGCCGGAAGAACGGGAAATAGAGATATCCAGTCTGAAGGATTCTTCAAGCATATTAGGCCCGCAGTATCAGATAAAATCGGCTTTGCCTGAAACAGATGGCTATCAGGTTGTTGTATACCCCAAGGAGAATAAAAAAAATAGCCGCTTTCTTACAATTCTTCAAATGGCGGCAGATAATACTGAACCATTACCTGTAGACTTCAGGAAAGAAGACAATCAATATATTATCTCTCTACAAGACCGGATGGTGTGTATGAGCGCAGATTACAAACAGATACAGAAGCCATTTACTTTAATCGTAAATAAGGATGTTGAGTCTCAAATCCTGATTGCTGACTTAAAACCTGGTTTCTGGTATGTTTGTGACAAAGAAAAAAATATTGGCCTCAACTTCAAGGTTGAACCGGGAAAAAATACAATTTTCTTCAAAGGTGGGAGAGGTGAATATTATATTGCTCCGGGACGAAAGTACGAGCTCACTAAATAGAACCATAATTGCTTTATTATACGATAAGATCAATTGTAGTAAATTCCCTCTTAATACATTGTATGTCAGGTGTGGCATAAACCCGGCACTCTTGTATCCCTGTACAGTTTTATGATCGTTGAATAGCTTTTCCTGATATCCCTAATGCAGATTCAAGCATAAATTCAGAATGACGTAATATGAGGATTCTTTAACTCGAATGTGACATTATGAAAATGAAAGAATAGATATTTTTGTTTATAGTGCAAAGGGATATGTAAGTTTAGCTGTAGTTCTTGAAAAATCATGATTTTCATGAATTAAACTCGTTAAAATATTAATGTCAGTATTGAAAGATAGGTGTATAATAGACTGCTTTTTCATCCATTATTGAATTGACATTCATATTGAATAGTAAATAAAATGTTACTATAAACTCTAATAATTATGAAATAAGAAAGATGTTTGAGAATGGTGGCATCCTTAGATAATACAGAATTACTGGCTGTAAAAGATGTCATTCTAGTTTGAAAAACCAACGTATAATTGAAAAACCTTATAAAATGAAAAACCGAAAGAAACTTATTTTATGGGCATTTATTTGCTCTGTGATGTTGGGGTTGTCCAATATTACTGCATATGCATATACTCATGATGGAGTGGAAAATGGTAGTAAAACACAAGAGTTACCACCCGCTCCGGCACAGCAGAAAAAAATACAAGGTATTGTTAAGGATCAACAGGGTGAGCCGCTTATAGGAGCGAGCGTTACAGTAAAAGGTACAACCAATGCCACTATGACTGACACTGATGGAAAATTTTCGTTAACTGTAAATCCCGGTTCAGTAATAGTTGTCACATATCTTGGTTACCACTCGAAGGAGATTACAGTTGGATCAAGTAATGACTATGATATTGAGTTGATAGAAAACTCTCATATGATCGATGATGTGATCGTTGTCGGTTATGGCACAATGAAAAAGCAGAATCTTACCGGTGCCGTATCGGCAGTTAAGTTTGATGAAGCCTTGTCGAGCCGTCCTACTATGAATCTGTCTTCCGCGTTGACCGGACTAAGCGCAGGATTGAATATCTCGCAGTTATCGGGAACGCCCGGTGCAGAGGATGTCAATATATTGGTGAGAGGTAGAGGAACTATGAACGATGCTTCACCATTGGTTATTATTGATGGAGTTCCGGGAGCATTGAATGATGTCAACCCGAATGATGTAGAAAGTGTATCCATACTAAAAGACGCATCATCATCTGCCATTTATGGTTCCAGGGCAGCTAATGGGGTAATATTAGTCACTACAAAAAGAGGGAGCGAAGGCAAAGTTAATGTTACCTACAGTGGTTATGTAGGTTGGCAGAAAGTCGCTAAAACAATAGATTTTATAAACGATATGGCTACCCACATGGAATTAGTCAATGAAGCGGAAGGCCGCGAAAAATATCCGGTTGCTCTGATAGAACAATGGAGAACGGAATCTGCGGCTGGCAATCCTCTTTATCCGAATACCAATTGGTATGAGGAAATGCTGAATACGTCTGTGGTGACAGAACATAATCTGACAGTGCGGGGAGGGGGTAAAAATACGAATTTTTCTATGTCTCTCGGATATCTTGACAATAAAGGTATTATCGATAACTCAGGCTATAAGAAATATTCTTTCCGTATCAATGTTGATTCGAAAGTTACAAACTGGCTCGATATGGGAGGAAATGTTTATGGTTCCTGGTCAGACAGGGACCCTATCAATGTAACCAGCTTTTATGATAATATCAGAAATACCACGCCCGGAGTTATTCCTCAATATGAAGATGGACGCTATGGAGGAACAATGTTTGAAAACTTTCCGCGTGTAGGGAATCCCAGAGCATATATCGATAACATAAGAGGTAATTATGAAAGACAAAAGCTAGGATTAAAGGCTTATGCGAAAATAAAATTCCTGAAATATCTGGAGTGGGAAAACAGCTTTGGGTTCAATTATGACAACAGGTATAATTGGGAGTATACAAGACCATACTCGTTATGGAATTTTCAGACAGGCTATGAATATCAGGCAAGTTCTAACGTAGATAAGCTATTCAATGGAACCCGCAGAGACTATACAACTGTACTGAACTCTTTATTACGCTTTAATTATTCTTTGAATAAA